>OMLO01005256.1_pt1 | contig 10854 bp, 10 predicted proteins | sample 1674811 | NCBI WGS metagenome assembly OMLO01 (sample SAMN06265003, study PRJEB25207) | coral metagenome | isolation source: Coral host | place: Mexico:La Bocana,Puerto Morelos, Mexico | collected 2008-11-13
TGACCGAGTGACCGAGTGACCGAGTGACCGAGTGACCGAGTGACCGAGTGACCGAGTGACCGAGTGACCGAGTGACCAAGCGACCTAGCGACCTAGCGACCAAGTAACCGAGTGACCGAGTGACTAATAACTATTCAGTTGATTTTAAAAATAGAAAGGAGTTGAGTCGTTTAGCACATCACATTAATTGAACTGGAAGTTATAGCTCTACACGTGGTAAAAAAAAACATATATTTAAGCAACTAAAATAGAAACACGGTAACACTCGGAATGTTTCCTTTTTTTTCCAGATCGAAATTCGACAACGTGTGATTTTATGACAGCAAACTTGTCTTGTCCAAACGGCACATTTATCAACATCGGTACCGTGTTCTACGGTCCTGACCCCGGAGTTAATATGACTTGCAACACTACTGGCGCCAGTAATGGCTCGTGCTCGGCGTCCGCTGACATGGGAAGCCATAATAGCGCACAAGTTTATGAACGATGCCAAATGAGACAAAATTGTACTTTCCTGGTTTCGAATGATACCTTTCGTGATCCATGTCCTGGATTTACCAAACGCCTTAAAATAGAGTACACATGCAGTCCGGGTGAGGATGTGTATAGCTCTTAAAATTTAGAAAACGTTTTCCAATTTTTACTTGCCACTAAGTATCAGGGCTGTAGCTAAATAAGAAAAATATGACTGAGACAATATTCATGTAAAAATTATATTTGAGGTAATGTCCAAGAAAAAATTTTGTCTGAGCCAATGTCCATGGTTTAATTCTCTTCTTAGGTATGCACGGTGTTTATGACAAAAACGAAAAAAAATGTATGTGGCAAGTGCCTCGGGATGCCTATAACTAGCTACAGGCCGGAGTATATAATTACGCTATTGTTTATTAGTGGCCCCACGTGGCTGATTTTAGAGGACAATCATTATTAACTTCAAAACAACCGAGGGCTGCCAGTAATTATTTTTGATAACTGAAAAAAAATGCTGTACTCCTCAAAGTGTGTCAAATATACTACGCGGCGTGTCGTATTCTCTCTTCAGTTTGTGGAAATGTGGAAAAACACGGTCTCTTGTGTTTAATGTGTTACTTGAAACATGTTTGTACTTTTCTTGTAGTATTTAAGAGAACATTTTGCGATGAAGACAAAGCCCTTATCAGCTGCCCTCGTGAATTGCGTTTGGTTTTTCATAATGAGCCTTTCTACGGCCAAGTGAATTCTTCTGAATCTTGTCCCGCATCTGGACCAACCCCCTGCATCTCTGATCTGACATACGGCGGCATCAAAGATTTTTGCAATTGGCACAGTTGTGACATAACAGGAGTATCCGGTAACAAGTTGGGCTTAACAGGCCAGTACCAGTGCAAAGATACCAGTAGTTATCTCACGGTGTACCACAGCTGTCAGAAACGTAAGTAAAACCACTACAAGCGAAGATGGGGAGGGGGGAGTTGAAAGATGTAGGTGCTAATTATTCGTCTTTTGTTTTTTATGTTTTGCTTTCTGCGAGAAATCATTTATTGTACAGCTTTAATTTTATTCCGTTTTGGGTCCGACGGAACACCGTCCACCAGGAGCCTCGTTCCCAGCCGCCCGTTTGTTATTTGCTGTTCCTCCAGCTGCAGCTGCTGCTGTACTTTGTATTCTCGTTCCAAGCTCTCAAGCATACCATAACAATGTCACGTCTCTGAAGGAGGCAGACTCTTCAAATATTTTATCAATTTAAGAGAGAAAATCCTTGTAAATTTATGCTGGCTCGAGAGGGCAAGATTAGAAATTTCCACATAAACGTAACGAAGTATTTTTACTCAACTCGTGCGTGTTACAGTGCTTGAAAAATGAAGTGGAGACCATTTCTTTCCTTATAGGAAACGCCGTCTACACTGCTTGGGGTACCTGGCAGTCCTGCGAGACATGTGGTCTCACCAACCGTCGATCGAGATACCGTGATTGTGTTGACCCTGGGATATCCTATACTCCTATGGGAGCCTGTTCACCGGGAGATAAAAAGGAGGTTGAACATTGTTATCATCAGTGTGCAGGTTTGAACTGTTATTTAATAAAACGTTGGCCGCATTTCAAAAGCCATTGGGAACAGTTTCGACTTTAAAATTCGCTGGCAGCCCACCGCGAGGAACTGGGCTCGAAGGGATTGCGTTACAAGTTTTATTTGTAGCTCGAAGTCTGATTTTCTGATAAGTTTGAGTTGTACCACACTAAGTATTATTATAGAAAGGAAGTTTGCTATAAAAGCAAGGAAGTACCATATATTCACAAGGAAGTATTACTCATACGGAACAAGTATTACTTATGTTGAGAAAAGGTTTATTTATGTAAAAGAAGTATTATTGAAACAAACGGCGTGCCATAGAATTTCTTGCAAGACGCTCCATCGAATTCCATTCATTTGACCTCTTCGTTTAGCTGTTCGGCAGTTTTAAATGCCTCTTTAAGGGTTAAGGTTTGCGAAAATGATGGCAATATTTGAAATTATTAACGCCACAGATTCACTTATACAAAATATTATTAAGATAGTTTTCTTCTGTTGACTTATCTTTGATTTTTTAATCTAAAATCCCTGGAGAACATGCTGAATTGCGCGCACCAATTTATCAAAATCAGACTAGTTTTGCACACGCCTTATCTCTGAAACGAAGCCGGTGACCCCCAGTTTTTATTTCATTTCTGAAACAAGTAAATGATTATCTGTCCGCAGAAGAAGTTTTGAAAATTTTCGCACAGTTCAGATTACTCTTCACCTACCTTCCTCCGCTCCAGTTCATTTTATTGCGAGATATTATTGAGGTCAATGTCGTACTGTGTCGGCTGAACTATTAAGTTATTATTGAGTCGCTTTTGTTTGTGTATTTCGATATTACATTGTTTCTTTTATCGTATGCACTACATTCCGTTTTGTAAAAAAAACATTACTGTTTATCGTTGCCAGTCAAATTAAATTAATATTTTTTTAGTGAGATTTGCATTATAGTTACTCAGCTTCTTAATTTGAAATATTATTTACTTTTCCTCATATTGTAACGTATACATATCTGCATTGATTATTTTACGTATCAGATACTCCTAGTATTATAATGTTGAAAACGAATGCTGCTCATTTTCAGATATCGATATCAGCCTTAACGATGGAGAAAATATCACAATTGTCTGCCCTATGTACGAATTGTATGAAAAATATCATACAGCTGTGATTGAGATCCGGTCAGTGTTTTATGGAAATGGTAGCTGCTCGTCAAACAACGGAAGCAAGATTGCTGTCACGAAACGGTGCCAGGGACGACGGCAGTGTTATCTCGAAGCCTCTGCGGATATTTTTAATGATTCATGTCCTGAGATTAAGAAACATCTTAATGTCACGTACAGATGTCAGCCAAGTGAGTGAAGCAGATAGGTCGGCCGTTGTAGGTAAAGGTAAAGTTTTCATAGGAGCCAAGTGACAAGTCAGGCCGGCACTTATCTCCTGTTTATAAAAGCGCGTTTATAGAGCGCGACTCGAAAGAAGTATTCCTACCCCCCCCCCCCCCCCCCCCCCCCGGGGGGGGGGTGCAATGTTAACCCACCTTAAGCCGCGTTTTCCTAACCAGCGCCCCGGGGTTTTTTTTTTTGGGAGGGGGGGGGGGGGGGGGGGGCGAACGGGGGGAAGGAAAAAAACTCTTCTTTTTCTCCTGTCCCCTGCTGTGCCTGATTGAGAGTTATGAATTTTTGTCCCATCTCCGATCGACCCAAACAAGTACAGTATTCGACACTTGAGCTTGCTTTTTTGTTTTCCCTAGACGGGTGCGAGTTATGGAGCTTCAGTCAACCGTAGTATTGAATAAAACACCAAACATTTGTAAATGATGTTTTGATTTCTACCTTCTTCTTCAAGTTTATCATATGACCCAGACGGAGGGCTACACAATGACACCACGTGATCTACACTGCTACGACGACATGGTGATTGTCACTCATGCTGTTTACTGGCAGAGATACAGCGAATGTGATGGTAATTCCCAAGCAATGAAGATAATTCAGAGTTTATGCGACGGCAGAAATTCCTGTTACATCGAGCACAGCAGATCCATATTAGGAGGTTCTTGTTGGTCGAATTTTGTATTTACAATGTACTACAGCTGCCAGACAGGTGAGATGTAGGTAGACATCTAGTATTGCGTGCGTAATCGATATCAACCATTTGCCGGGATTCGATCCCGGTCAGTGCATTACGTCAATAAAATATGCATGCGGATGGCTGATCATGGTTGCCAAAGGCGCCAATATCGGACCATAGTCAATATAACTGCATTTTATTCTTTAATTCTTTCATAAAACAAATCCCGGCATAGCATATGGAGGATTAGACACAGAGTGGTCTTCTTGGAGCAACTGCACCGAATGCGGACACACACCTGTCAAGATAAGAGTCAAGACATGTCTCAGTCCTGTAGATAAAACCAGTGGAGCCCACTGTCCTTTGATTCAGCAAATTGCTCCTTGTAACTACCCATGCCCAGGTACATTAAGAGCTGTTCATTCGTGTCCAGTCTCTGCACTTCACCACGTTTGCATCTGTGGGGGGAGGGGGTGACTGATCCCAAACAAATTGAGCGGGCGGGGTTGTGCGACCTACTTATCAAACTCCTTACTCCATTTATGAGCAAAATCTGCGATTTACCATCTATGACCTGAAAAAGACATTTTTTTCTCTGAGACACATACCTGGTTCAAGACAAGAGTACACAAACCATACCCTAATTATGAGCAAAACGGCTGAAAATCCATACCCTTTGGGGCTGCACATACCAATATAGCCCATAAAAGGGAATACCCTGGACACTGGCATCATGTCGTTGCCGCGTTAGGTTTTAGTATCAGTATTCTTTTCCGTAAAAGGGTGTTTTTTACTTAGCTCTATGCGGAATGGACTTTGTACTAAAAAGTGCATTACAAGTTGTATTTTCTTTCAGTAACTATATATTTTAATTATTGTTTCACAGTCAGCGGGTTGTCTTTTGTCAGCAACAATTTTTCCGTGGTTTTGGGTCAAAACTTGTCCGTTTTATGGAAATTGAGTCTCGGGACAAACTCTACCGCAGTCATCAACTGGGGAGATGACAGTGGCAACGAAACGGTCTCCCAGAATATTTTGGCAAACGCTACAACTCCGTTTTTCCTTACAAACGAGCATAACTACACTTCAGAAGGTGATTATGCAGTCCGAATCTACGCTTTTAATTTCTTCAGTAACCAGACAATTGGGAAAATAGCACATATCCAAGTAAAACTCTCTGGACTAAACTTCACGGCACCCAGTGCTGTTGCAACAAACACATCATCTCGTTTCAACGTTTCACTTGATGTCATATCCCTAAGTAAACCTAACGTTTCCTTTCTTTTCGGAGATGGGTCGGCTTTCAGTTCGAATAGCTTCGAGACAAACTATTCCTACCTTCAAGCTGGCCTGTTCACTGCTAAAGTGATCGTTGCGAACAAGGTGAGCATGCTAACATTAACCCGCCAGATAATTGTGCAAGATCTTGTGGAAGGGTTTTGGGTTGATCGGAATGTTTATTTGGTGGCAGTCGGGGAAAAAGCACGGTTTTTATTCTCTATAGCCCAAGGAACAAACGTGTCAGTAAAGGCGACATATTATGACTGCCAGCTTCCGTTCTTGACCACCTGGCTGAGTGGACCAAACAACTTGGACAGTTTACTAACGTGTGTTTTTGACATGGTTGGAGTTTGCAATGGCCTGTTTTACGCCTCTAACGCAGTCAGTCAAGCTAACGCGTCAGCTTTGATCATAAGTGAAGTTGCCATACATGGATTCAACGTAACGATTGAGTGTCTGAGTGAATATCCGTCTTGTTTTCAACACGATCGAATTTTATTTAACCTAAGCCTAACAAATGGAACTCTCCCCAGGTTTGTGTTTAACATGGGCGATGGGCACACAATAACTTCGACAAACAGAATCTTAAATTATTCATTTTCAAGTGATGGGTCTTTTGACGTCAACATCACCGCATACAATAACGTCAGCAGTAAAAGTGTTCTTCACAGATTGGCAGTTTTAGCGCTTGAGCCTATAGTTGGAGTTGAGGTCACCTGCAACAAAACTGTTGGCCTGTCTGACATAACTGTTTGCTTTTTAGCTGTTCCGCATGGTACGGCCTTCCAGTGCTGGTTATATCTTGATGATAGCAAACAGAGCAAAGTATATTTTGTGTATTCTAACTTGACATCGTCTTGGAATTATAACTATACAAGGTATGGAGCTTACACGGTCACGTTTACATGCAACAACACCATCACTTCAAGCAGCGCTGAGTTTATAACCAAGGTTGTACCACGGACACTAGAGTTGAGCATAAACCACAACGGACCAGTTATGGTCAAGAATTCCCTGACGCTGAACCTTACAGCGAGTGAAACAGGATATCCTTCTTGTTTGACTTTAGATCTTGGAAACAGCGACAAGGTTGTGTTTGGACCGTTGAGCTGCACCCCAAATGATGGTGGCAATTACATCGAAAATGCATCATTAATCTATCCTTTGATGCTATATAACTACAGTTACAGTACCGCTGGGGTCTACAATATCACTTGGACTGGCCAGAACGGGTTCGACCGTGTGTCAGTAAACACCACTGTGGTAGTAACAGAGCTACCCTGTCGTAGGCCTGATGTGAATCTGCCAAACATTGCGAGTAATCCGCTTACACCAACTGGAATTACACGCTCTAAAGAATTCACTATCCGTTCTCGGTTCGCTATCGATTGTGAAAGGGCGACAGGAGCGATTCTTCAATGGCAAATATTTAAAAACGAAACGGAGAAGGGGTTTGTACTACAGAAGACCAAGGTCACAGCAACGTGGCTTCTCATTTTGCTATCTAATGAACTAGAGTATGGATTGTATCGTATCAAACTTACGCTCACCTTAGTCAACGCTTTTAGTATCACGGGCATTGCTGAAGGATACGTTAAAGTTACAACCTCCGATCTGATTGTCGACATTCAGGAAGGCTCTGCCAACGAAAGGATGTATTCCCGACCAGTGTTAATCAACGCGACTGCTTCACTAGACCCTGATACCCTGGATAGAAGTGGCTTGGAATTTAGATGGTACTGCTATAATATTACTGATAGGTTTGCAGACTTCAGTACCTCAGAAACACCTCTTTCCACTTTATTGGATGTCCTCGTTGAGAATCCGTTGCCAGATGGCTGTTTCAATCAAAACGGAACGTTACCCATGAATTCCTCACATATATATCTTTCTCGACAGAAGATAATCAAGAATGGAATTTATGTGATTAAATTAGTGTTGATGTCCGGTAACAGAGAGGCCACAAAATCGACAGTTATCCAAATGAGAGACGAAGAAATATCTCATTTCCATATAAGGTTTGGTTTTATATATTGTTATTAGATACAGATTGAAAACAACGTTTTATCTGATTGGCTAATCAAAGCGAATGCTTATATATAGCAACTTTGTCTTTTCATCCCAATACCGTATCTCTCAGCCGATCAAAAGGAAGACAAAACTAACTCGAGCAATGACCATGTTTGGATGCTCTATGGGACATGCCTGCAGAGACATATGGTAGTTGTATTTATCATCTTGGACTGAATATTTCCTTCGGATGAATAACAATAATAATAAACAACTTTATTTACGTGTCTACCATGATTCTCTACAGCCGTGTCTCCTAGAGGGAATTTGCCACTGTCCCCGAAAGAGCAATTGGAAACAGTACTTTTTATTTTCAAAGCTAACAGTTACACAGTGTGGCTGCTAGTCTCTAGCCTAGTGATTCCTTGCTGACGATGAGACAAACGTTTTGTATTTCAGGTGCAAGGTGAACTGCAAGCACATGGTTATCACTACTGATATCCTGTCAGTCACTAGTCGATGCGTATCTGGAGAGTGTTCCAAAGCAAACTCAACGCCGCCCATTTGTTGGGAACTTTTCTACAGAAACGTAAACGAGACAGGTCTGTTGAACTGGATTAAAGTAGATGATCTGGAGAGCATTGCACTATCAAACACAAGCTCAAAGAATCTTGTGCTGAAAGCTAATGTGCTAAAGCCAGAGACGTCCTATGTAATACGACTACGAAAGAGATCTTTCGTTTATGAAGGTCTATCCGAATACAGCTTTATCACCAGTCGTCCACCACATGGGGGAAACTGTTCCGTGGGTCCTTCGGAAGGAAAAGCTTTTGAAACTATTTTCACGTTTGCATGTTCTGGGTGGAAGACCAAGCATTTTCCTCTTCTTTACGTGTTCTCTTACTATGATCCATACACGCAACTAAAGCCACTGCTTTTTAGAGCAGAGGAAGATCGTTTCTCGGTCAAGCTGGCTCCAGGAGAACCGAGTGGCGACAAATTCCAGCTTACGGTCTTTTTCAGCATCATTGATTCTCTCGGAGGGCGCATAGATGACCAGAGATCAATTAAGGTTAGGGTATATTATGTAAAAACTATCGTTGCAAGTATTTCCATTTAAATGGCTTGTTAACGTTTTCCTTGGTAGATTTATTATAAAAACCTATTGCAGCTACACTTTAATCAGTCCAGTACGGAACAAGTGTTTTTTCGCTAAGGCTTTTGCTAACAACTTCTTAACCCTATTCAGTTCGAAAGCGGCTTGGGAGCCCTTGCCGAATTTTAACTCTTGTAACTTTAGACCTTGAGCCGAATTTTTTTTTCTATAGTGACCTCATGCTAGTTAAATTACATTTTTATCTCTGCTTGCAGGTACTTCCGCGCAATTTTGTCCAGTCAGAACTTGATGACTTGGTTTTGAACGACAACAGCAAACTTGATTTTTACATAAACATCGGAGACACCGATTCAGTTTCTGAATTGGTCAGTGGTGTACTCTCAAATCTTAACTATGAGGCAACACACCTAGGGAATGATTCAAGTGTTTACGAATTGCAGAAAACGGTGAGACCTGTAGTTATTTCTAATCGTACCTTTTTGTTGCACTTTGGCGGCCTATCAGGCGACTTTGAGCGAGCCACGGTTCGTATTTTAGTGAAACGTAGTCGATCCGAATACCCATGACAAGCCTAAACGAGCCAGATATGCCGCGGAAGCGGACTTAAAAACTTGAAATTGCTGCTCTCGGCCTGCGGCCTCGGGCAGCATTTTCAAGACCTCGGTCACAGTTTTTCACTATACGGACCTCCCAGCCGGCAAATAACATATATTTCTTGTCCAACCTTTCCTCCATACAGGTCCGCTACACCGTCATGGAAAAGATCTCCAGAATTCCAATCTCAACTCTGACAGATGTCAATCAAGTTTCAACCATGATAGCGGCAGCTGCAGAAGTCAAGGAACAAGTTAACTCAACAGCTCAGGTACAAATCTACAATAGTCATTGTGTGCTTTTTGGTAACCGTTTTGTAATCTACCTACTGATTGGATTCTTCATTAAGGTCTTCGTAGAAGGTTCACTTTTCAGGCGTCACGACAGGTTGTTCGGAGTTTTTCTTAGTTATATATTCTTAGTTATTGGAATACCTAAAGATAAGTATTTTTGGACTTCAAAAAAAAGATAATATGAGTAGTCATTAAGACTTGTATACGATCAGCAAAACTCAGAACTAACTGACGGTCACTTCGGCCTCGTGTCCTGGAACTGAAAATAGAAACTTTGATTGACCCTCCGTCACTCAAAAGCATATGAAAAATTTTAATTATTTTGTGTTTCAGGAGCATAGCGAAGCAAAGTTTCCTTTCTCCTCTTTACTGTGATGAGAATCCTAGCTTTAATCTATGGCATAATTTTTTAGAGGTTTAAAAAACGTCACTGCCAGTTTTCTGAAACAGAGAATGCCGAACGTTGTTTTGCTAGTTTCCGATCTTACTTTGATGCTTTTCTTAACAGCAAATAGCCACTAACAAGATTTCAAGCATGATCAGTCTTCTGGTGAACAAATCTCAAGACGAAGTTGGTGTGTCTGTGGTCACCGAAGGGGCAGTGAATCTTGTAAGTGCTGTGTTCAACATCTTAATGTCAGCGTCATACAACGCCGATTTCCGTCGAAAGGACGCCACGAATGATGCCGATCAAGAAAAGGTGTGTTTTTTCTTTGTGATTATAATCTTCTGGTGAGGCCATTCAGTTACCATCACTCCACCTACGTTGAAGAGTAGCATAACTTCCGTAACATAACTACTTAACTCTAGTTTAAAAATATATAAAACAACTCAGTTGTTTTAGTATTTTAGTTGTGCCAGTATTTTTACTACTAGTGAAGCTCTGATCATTATTTATGCCCAACATAGAATTAGTATCTCAGCGTCTTTGCATGCGTCTGTAACAACTTTGCAGATCAATTACCCTAAAGGCGTTTTCCTTTTACCTTAACGTCATTAGAGTAAGGAAATAGCTTACCGAAACATGAACAATTTTGACAAAGTCGCCGAGGCCATATTCAACAAGCAGTTACCCGGGCAAAACGACATTGAAATTCAAACCAAGTCAGCCATACTGACCTGCAGAAAGGCTAGGGGTACTGCTATTGTCGAGCAGCCCATAAAGGCAGGAAATGCAAGTGTCAAGTTTCCAGATATCACGGATTTATTTGGCAAAAGGACAGTGGATGTTCAGGTAACTGTATAAAAATAAATTATAATTCAATATAGTATTTAGAGAGAAACATCACTGTTTAGCTCTAATTCATGCCGGTTCTCTATCCTGATGAAATTGGAATTTGGTATTTGGATTTCTCTGGAGGGAGAACTCCGGAGAAAACCCTCGGAGTAAGGCGAAAATCAACAGCACACTCAACCGTCATATGGCATCGAGCCGTAATCGTACCCCGGGC
>OMLO01005257.1_pt1 | contig 10853 bp, 4 predicted proteins | sample 1674811 | NCBI WGS metagenome assembly OMLO01 (sample SAMN06265003, study PRJEB25207) | coral metagenome | isolation source: Coral host | place: Mexico:La Bocana,Puerto Morelos, Mexico | collected 2008-11-13
TTATATACATGTTCAAAAGTTATAAATAGTAATATTCCAGTGCCAAAATAAACTCAGTTTTATAGCAAAGGTTTCGGGCCTAGCCCTTCCTCAGTACTAAGCTTAAATTTCAGTGGGCATCATTGAATACATAAACAGTTATATACACAAGTATAATGGACAAGTAAAAGCATATACACTGTTTGAAAGTAAAATTTTACATTGTATTGTTTAACAAAGATATTCTATTACACAATGGTTTGTTAGGGTTTAAGACAGTGCCACTGCACAACAAAATTAGCTTCGAAAATAGCACATTAGACATATAATAACAAGTAGTAAACTTACAAACAGTGTTTCGTCTTTCACCAGGAAGCAGGAGGTGGGTGGAGACACAGATGAGTAGAAATTTCCCACAATGGTACCTTCACCCTGAGTGGCTGAAAACACAATCACAAGTCAATACCAAATTTATAATAGTTCAAAAAGCAATATATGTGGGTTATGGACCTAGCATAAGGTCAAGATACCTAAACATTGCCAAGTCCTATATCCAGCCATAATGATTGAACAACCTTTGCATAAACGATGTCATTTTCTTACAAGAAACAGAGGTAATCCCGAAAAATAGAAAAAAAATTTGCTTGATGCCAACTGGCACAACAAATTTGCTGCAGTTACAAGGTGTACAACATGATCATGTGTGAGTCAAATGTTCAAGTGCTGCTTCCTCAGGAGTTAGGGAGCATTAATTGCCCAAGGAAGTTAGTGAGTTGCGGCCCATGATAAATGACACATTCTCCAGTTGGAAAGCATATTTAAGTTGGGAAGAGTAACAATTCCAGTTATATATAACAAAGCAAGATATTTCCTGTTAAGAAATGAGAAATTTACAGACAATAATTGCAGGTTTGGATAATATGTGAACATCCACAAACACATATACGAGTACACTCACCCAACATTTTCATTCTCTTGTTATCCAGTATAAGATGATAAGCAATCTTCAGTTGGTCATGCGGATCTCCGTTCTTTATTGCCCAGCGTACATCACTTTCTCCACAGTTCAGTTTCTTGCAGGATAAAATAGAATAACTTCATTTAAACCAGGGCTTCATCTTAACCTATTTCTTACCAAAGGGCAAAATTAATGGCAAGAGAAGTGATAATCATCACTTGGCAAAGAGCTCTTTTTGTCAGCTATAACAAGCACATGTACATTAAACTAGCCCGGTTGTGAACAAGTACGTATCACCAATCTGCAGGAATTGAACTCAGTGAAATGTGAATCTCTTAAATTTTAGCAATGGCGATCTTGTGTAATTTTAGCTGTAATATGTATGTACACAAGTTGAAATCAAACTGTGTTCCATCTCCATAACAAAGCAAGATCTATCAGTTGCCAGAAAACTAAATTAAACACTAACCTCACAGACAATTGCCAAGCACTCCTGGTCTACAATGTCACTTTCTAAGGTTGATGATGGAAACAGATAAACAGGAAGGTCCTTTCCAAACCACTCATGATTTCTATCACAGAAACAAAAATTTACAACAGTTACAATACCATATCCACATGTAACTTTTTCTTGTACTGATTTAATTGACTAACATGACTAATTATCAGCATTTATTACAGTGGAAGCTCCATTGAAGGCCAAATCTCAACAATGGCCATTTTTGGGTCCCGGTAGACAATGCATATATTTACTCTTACTATGACCTCTCTACAATGTTCAATGTCTTTGATCTCTGTTTCTTTTTGCTTTCTTTTCTATTGAATGATATATTTTGAATTTGCCATTTATTTACATGCTAAGATTTAAGGACGTTTTAGTAGATAAAAATGTTGCAAATGTTGTAGATAAAAATTAAATTCAGACAAAAATAAACAATTATTCAAAATCAATGAATAAGTACTAAGGGTTGAGAGACAGAGGAATTTAACTTTTACCTGAATTTAATTTTTAAACCCCAGAATGGCCATTGTGTAGAGGTGTATTATATTTTTATATACACAAGCTACTGACAACACATCACTAATTATCAATATACTCACTTTATTTGTTGCATAGTTGCTCTCTTCATTGGATCAACATGAAGCATAGAGGATAACAGACTACTTGTCTCAGATGAGAGATGTGATGGTATATAGAATACACCACCTTGAAAAAAAGAAATAGCCAAGAAGAAAAAAAGTCACCAAATTGAATTAAAAGTACACAATAATATTATAGCACCATTAAAACATGAAACCCACAAAATGTCTTATGTACATGTAGGTTATTTTACCAACCTTTTATTTTCTTAAAGAGAGTTGGTATGTGTTCGTCATCAAAGGGAAGCTAGTAAACAACAAAATAATATTAACAGACAAGTTTATTATGAGGAATTGCACTACAAGAACAAATCTGAAGGAGGAGATTGTAAAAAAGTAAAATCAGAGCTTGAAATATATATAGTAGTATGACAATTTAAAGCAAATACTCACACTTCCACACAAAAGAGCATAAAGAATGACACCACAACTCCAGATGTCGACTTCTGGACCTGCATAAAGCCTGTCATATGAAAATACATGTCAGTCAAAAAATATTGAATACACTGCCGCAAAACAAAAATTTTCTTCCAAAAGAAGGAAAATTGAAAAAAATATATTTTGAACAGTGCTCTTCTGATTCCACCTTTTTTAAACACCCCCATTTTCAGTGGAATCTAAATTTTTTAAATCCTCAGGACAAACAAAAATTAGTTCGAAAAAGTTGCAAGGAGAAATTTAAATAATCCTGGGTCAGGGTTTTTCTTAAGCTTTGAGTCACCTGTAACCTTCTTCTCAACACCCGTAGCAGACCTGTTACTCCGTGGGTTAATTTTATTAACTACAGGAAATTTCACCTATAGCACGAAGGGAAAATTAAGCACATTTAGCCATATGACAGGTGTTAAGGAGTGCAGCCCTGAATGACAGCCCTGGGGATAAAATTACAGTGTTTGACTAAGGGAGTGGAAACAACTTTGGGTTCGAGTTATCAGAGTTAGAGGTTAAAAAAAATTGACTGTTTAAGAAATCAGTTTTCTACTGACATAACTAAAACAATTTCTGTACACTCTCCTGACTTAGAAGCCACTGAACGTGATTAAATACAAAAGAATATCCAATCAGTCTGAAAACTTACTTTCCAGAAATGACCTCAGGGGCTGCATAATTGGGAGATCCACAACTTGTTCGGAGGAATTCTCCATCTGTCATCATATTGGACAGCCCAAAGTCTGCTATTTTTACATTTGCTTGTGCATCCAGCAACAGATTCTCAGGTTTAAGGTCCCTAACATTGTTAAATTAAATGCAAACCAACTTCATTGCAAAAAAAGAGCAGTTGTTTACAGTAACAGCAAAGTAAAATTTCCAGGAACATGAGAGGCTATAATATATGCCATTCAATCATGTGTACTCATTAATAGTGATTGCAAATAATGTCATTCTTGGTATGTTTAACTGGTTATTACTTGCTTTCATAACTATTTAGAGGCACATTGCTGTATTGATTTTACATTGATCTCTTGGTTGCGGCAATGATATTGAGATCAAACAGTTTTAATAGCAGCATGCCACTTTCTAGAACTCAGTCCAAACAAACACTAAACATATTAAACACATGGACATGTGATAAAAGTTTTAAAAATACACTAGTCATTTATTAGTACCTGTGTACGACCATGTGTCTATGACAGTAATCCACACCAGAGATAATTTGCTGAAAAAACCTCCGAGCTTCTTTTTCTTGTAGCTAATACATAAAATATAGCATTTGTACATGTACTAGAATTATTAAAGTTGCAAAGAATTACAATAATATTCATCCTACACAATGAAAAAAAAGATAATTATAAAGTGATTCTTTCATAATTTATTGCGATTAACAAAGGTGCAGTAATATCGAAAATAATTCAAGAACCAAACAGATGTAATTATTAATAGATGTTTTACCTTTCCATGTTTGAGAATATAGTCAAATAACTCTCCCCCAGACACATACTCCATAACCATAAATATATCTGAGGGAGTACTGATCACTTGGTATCTAAAAAAATAAATTAAAACAATTAAAAAAAAAATTCAACATAGTGCGAAGATCTAGGATAGGGTTTAATCTCCATCCAGCTATTTATATGATTCTTAAGAAAAAATCACAAAATCAGCTGCTTACTCGAATGATAAATTCGTCTATTTCTAAACTTTGTGACAACCATGTGACTTAAAAAATATAAAACACTGGAAATAAAATCAAAACCAATGGATGAATACCCTAGGCCCAGTGCTGGCTTCTTTTTTGATGCCATAGTTTTCCAAAAAAAAATTTTTTTCTTCAAAATGGGAAATAAGGTGATCATTTTGCCTAAACGCCTAACACTGGGTCTGAGCCAAACAACTTGATGACTGTTTAGATGAGGGTGACCTGTAAACATGCCACAATGTGAGGTAATTAGATGCCTACTGCAACTGTCAAGGTTAGATATCAGTTGCATTTCATTCAGATTGTATTTCTAAACCTCATGCATTTTTATTAGCCATCTGTGTGCATGGTCTGTGTTTTGTGTTCACGAAGTTTACTGTATTTCTTGAGATGTTTTTTGGATCTTGTGTTTATAACTACTCGGGTGTACAGAGACGACAATCGGTAAACACATTTTTACCTTTCTTAGTTTAATTTTGTCAGTTTTATTTCTAGTTTAGTTGTTTTGCCATTTTCTGTGTTCATGTTTTTATCATATCCAATATCATATTGTTCAGCTTGTTCTTTTGTGTCTCGTAGTCAGACTAGACATTTTGCTTTTATTTTAGTTTTGAGCAATGGAATATTATAATTAAGACAAATCATTGGAAATCAACACGAAGTCCAGTGCTCCTGATCAATGCTTCCACGTCATTAAGGTCATTCCACTGAAATAGAACCTGCACTGAGATTTTTGTCAACTTTGCCTATTGATTGTTTATACTATAGGAACTTAAATTTTGAGACGAAAATGAAGGGTCCCATGTTCGTTGGGGAGCAACAGCACCTTGTTTTTACCCTATATATCCTTATAATAGCACCATGATTATAGTCACAATTACTTGCTTAATTCACGTTTCCCTTGATTGCTTCTTGTTCTACACTGAGAATTGGGCCATATTTATTTTACGTACAGAAATATTTTACGTATAGGCCACCACACTCGTTTTTGAAGCAGGGTCCAGATGTACAGAAAAAGCTGCCACTTTCTAATGTGCTCATGCTAATCACGTGTGAAATTGTGCACAGTAGGGGATGCGCATTGCAATACCTTAACTTTGCAGTTATCATGCGTGGAGTCAGTTAAACTTACAGCTTAATAATATGGGGATGTCTGAAGAGTTTCAAATTTTGGATCTCTCTTCTTATTTTGCCGACCACATCAAGATTCTTGATCTTCTGTCTGTTGAGGATTTTTACAGCCACCTTATGCCCTGTCAGCTGATGAACTGCCACTGAAATAAACAAACAAAACTGTCAAACTTTCACTAACAACGGCATCTGTTAATTGTAATCTCTGGATACAAAAGAAGAGACTTAACTGTCCTGGCTCAGCACTGCACTTAGACACTCTAACTAGCCTAAGTAGCTTCCAAAGCCCTATCTCTCTAACAGCCAGTGATTTCACCCCAAAGTAGTCATGTAAAAAGATACACTGCAAGTACTAAAATGTGACTGATAGGGCTACAATTATTATTTTTAAAATCTTGATTGTACAAAACAGAAATTATGTGATCAAAAATTGCATTATTTTGAATTTTATATCCTTTTCTCAGATACAATTGATTCATAGTATTATTAACATAACACAAAGCCGAGAAAGGAGTGTATAAGAAAATTTTGATCTAATCAAAATTCTGTTCAAAGGGGAATAAACAATGATTATTAATATATATTGGATGAAGTTGAGCAAAATATTGTGATTTGTTAGTGGTGACAAGATCAATTCTCCAAAGCCAATGGCTGAGGCAAATAATTTTATTGATCTGAGAGACATCCACAAATCACAATATTTTGCGACAACCAAGTTCAATAATTGTGTTTTATCATTCCATCACCCAGTTTGTGTCCATATCTAATCACTCTGTAACAGCTCAGGGAAGCGATCTGCAATTTTTCACAGGCCTAGACAGCATAGTTGCAATTATACATGAGCAGAATTTAGATGGTACAATGCATAGGCAGACCATTATTTGTAATAATTTGCAGTAATTTGCAGGACACAAATTTGCTCAGTGCAATATTGGGTCTCAATGACTTGAATATTCCAATTCCAAAGTAACAGTGTGAATCAGCATATGAAAGTAATAAAAATATTAAGTCAAGTGCAAATTGCTGCAAAACCCTGCAACTATGTTGCGTCTCAGAGACAAATATAAAGCTAATCAAGGAAAGTTTTCCAAAAAGGTCAAAGTCCAAATGACTATGGCTATTAACAATTTTTATTGCATTTGGAAGGCAAAGAAATTTTTACAGTTAACTTCATGGTAGATCTGCAAAACTTGAGCCAAGGTGTGAGAATTATGCTATAAAGAAAGTCCCAGCTGGGAACCTATACAATGTAGTTTCTAAAAGCTGAATATCGTTAACATTTTGCAAGTTGGACTTTGTAGAAAGGTATATACAGTGTACAGTAATAGCTTACACACAAACCCGTCGAAAAAATACAAATTCAACATAATTTCAGGCTTTGGGGGCAAAAATTTCACTTCGGAGGTTGCTAAATGATTGTAATATCACCCGCATATCCTTACGGGTGTAATGAAAGCGTTAATCGAGAATTCGTATTTTGAGAAAAGACCGCCGCGCTTGCATGTGTGCTTGCGAACGTGGAAACAAGCATGAACTAATTTATTCCTTCACCTGTGCTATCATAAACAAACCAAATCATCGGAATACTTACGCTTGACTTTACCAAATGTTCCAACACCCAAAGTAGTTCCAAGCAAATAATTCCCGATACATAGTTTCGCGTTTGAAGTATGATCTCTGCGCTCTTTCGCTGCCATGTTGGGATAAGGGGTCACGTGATCATTGTTGTTTTTCCTGCTTCGTCGTCTTGCAAGAAACCGAGGCATTGTGGTCAAGAAATAGATTTGTCTGGTTCCACAATATGGCGGCCGGCGTAGAGGGCGTGAAACTCCGATGGGATTTATCGGCAGAAGAAATCCTCAAACGGACGGACGAACTCATCGAGCGATCGAAGACAGTTTACGACGCCATCGGCGCGTTGAAGCCAGATCAACTGACTTACGAAAACTGCTTGAAGGTACTGTAAACGTGTTGGTTTTTCTGTCAGTCAGATCACGTTTCACGAGCTCTGCACGTGCCGGCTCCTTGCTTTTCAGTCGTGTTGCTGTGCAAATCGCCTAGATGTTTTGTCTGATAGGGATACCCTGATACGACGTGAACTTCATCTAATGCGCCAATCCCGAATGGTGCTTTTGTTCTGATTGCTCATAGTTTCGGTAGAAAGCTTTGTTCCTGCCAATGGTAAAGTCCAAACTTTGTCCGCTGTTGTTGCTGTAGAGACTAAGTTTGAGGCTAAGCACGCGTACAGTAGTTTCCCTTGGGATAAACCAACGAGTATGTTGTCCTCGCGGCCAAAAGCCATTAGAATTGATCTACGTAAGCCTACTTCAGAATGCTAGGAAAGGATTCTTTTTTATGAAAAAATAAGTTGTTAATGTACCAGAAAGTGGTTTCGCTTCAGAAACCACGTTAGGTCAAGATCATCTTTGAATTTGTTTTTCCGATTTCGAAAGATCATGCACAACCAAAGTTTGCCAATACAAATATAAGATTAAGCTATTTTTAAGCTTCTGTAATAGTAATTATGTGCCCAATTTTCCTTAAATAGAATCGGTTCTGACTTTAATTCCACTTGTTCATTGTTTTCATAAGGCCTTGTGTGATGATACCGCTGAATATCACACTGCAAAATCCGTCCTGGATTTTCCACAGCATGTCTCCACAGGTATTGGTTCCGTTAGAAAATATCCCAAAGAAAATAGGTCAGCTGATTGGTTAAAAATGATGTTACCATAACTTGATGGAAACACAGAACTACCCCAAACAGTTGACATAATGATGGTGCAAGCAAAGAGAAATTAGATTTTGATGATCAAGGTTAATTTTGAGCTGTTGACGTAATGATGAAGCAGAGCAAATTAAATTGATATGCTCAAAATAACAAAGTTGTTTTCACTTTTTCATCATAGTATTTCCTAAATTAAAGTAATACAAAACATGTTCTCTGTTTCTATCAAGTTTCAATATAAATCTACTAGCATTCTGTTGTAAATGCCATACTTTGGTTAGCTATTGTTGTAGATTGATAGATAGATAGTAGCTTAGCAGTGTGTATTTGTTAACAGAATGGCAGTCACTTCTCTGCGTTTTGGAAGTCTATGTGAAGAGGATTTAGATGAAGTTTTGAACAAATAATATATCCTACAACAATTAGATTATTTAATAGTTAAATTTCGTTCTCAATTTCTATGCATAAAGCCCTGGTCAAACGGCGCATGATAGTCGATGATAGTTGATGATAGTTTATTCTCTCCTAACTATCATCATCATACACGTGGTCAAATGGCAAAAACTATCATCGACTATCATAACGAATTTGAGCAAACTCAAAATGAATGATAGTTGATGATAGTGTGTGCGCTTCAACTATCATTGACTATCATGGGGCGTTTGACCTAGGCCTAATAGTTGACTGGACCTGTGCGCTATCACACGACAGAAACTGCAAGCACTTACTGGTAATTCAATAATAAACAGAGAGACTTCCAAAGTAACTTCCAATGCAAAGAATTTTTTATGAATGGATATTTTTGGTTTCATAACATATTCATACCCTCCCTATGGAGGGTTATTAGAAATTCTGAGGGGGAGGGGGGATCTCAGAAGGCAAAATTTTTAAAGGAAAGTATGATGGTAAACTGGAATTTCCCGAGGGTTGAAGGGTGGAAAGTACATTTGAAGGTTGGAGAGGTTGGTAGAGAAAGATGCCCAGTAGCTCTTTTTAAGCAGTGAAGATGACTGGTCCATTTTACCTCTCCATCAAAACAAACAGGAGGCCAGATGACAAATGTGTGGTTTAAAGTAAAACCAATAGGGGAAAACAAACAACTGAAAAATTTCTGCAGGACGGGTGTGGATTTTCTGGAAGAACACCTTAGTCAGTCAATCAGTCAAATCATTGGCTGTAAACTTTTTGGGATAATTTTGCCAATCCTTGAATGTTCACGGCCTTTCAGAAAGGTAACTGGGGGTGAAATAAAAGGGACGGGAGGCTGAGAGATGAAATGTGAGAGGTCAGTATATAAAGACTGAGAGAGGGAGTGCTTATACATCTATTAATCCTTGCAAAAATTAGATTAAATTGATGACGGTTATTTTGTTCACTTAATGTTGTACTTCAGACAAAGAGATCAGAACAGCCAGTACTGAAGCTGATAAAAGACTGTCAGAATTTGAAGTGGAAGTCAGGTATTTTGAATCAATAACATGATTTGAAGAAGGACATTTTCTAGACTGCACAGTACAGTATTTGCTTGAAATGAAAAGAATATTGGAGGATGCTTCCATAAATAACGTTACTCTACCTCTGCCTGTTATTACAAGACATTTTGACAGTGCTGTCCAGTCTCCAGCCAGTAGATCATTATTCACCAAAAGAATTTCTTTCTCTGGGAACAAAAACTTAGGGTTTTCATTACGGGCCAGGCACTGGGCAAATTGACTGGCTGTGATGACAATTTTGCGTATCTAGTTTGACCTTCTAGCAGAAAGTTTTTCTTATAAAGAAGTTCAGCTCCAAAACGTTTTGCCAACCTGTGAAAACCAGTTGCCCTCCTGCTGAAAACGTTAATGAAACCCCTGGAGAATTGTACACTTACTGATCTACATGTATATTACAAATAATTAACATAGTATTACAAGTAAATGGCATTGTTTCTTTCCAGCATGCGGAAGGATGTCTTTGACAATCTTGTGGCTTTTCAGGTGATGCTTAACATACAATGTACCTACATTTAAACTTTAAGTTGAGGAAACACCCCTGCACTTATCAGGGATGCTTGAAGCCTACTAACTATTATCTAATTAATTTTGTATACTTACAGTAGTACTCACATATTTTATATTCTATTACAAATGCCATTCTTTTATTGACTACACTTCTTGCTATGTGTCCTGTTGCATGTTCAAAACTGTAACTAAATCCTCTTCACAGACATTTTGAAAACACAAAGAAGCGGCTCCCAAGGCACACTGCTATGTTACTCACTAACTAGTAGATTTATACTAAAACAATTAAATTATTCAGTCTAAATTGCTATGCAGTTGACTGAGGCTGTGCCTTTGTCAACTGTTGCACAATAGAAATCTCAAGCTCATAATCTAATTGTTAATTATAATAAATTTAGTTTACATACAGTAGCACTCATATATTTCAGTTATAAAACAAATTTGTATTGTATGAACAGATCCAGATTTTAGAGTACAATTAGACATTATGGTTAAATCACTTGAAGTTTATTAACTATTATGTAATTATAAAGCACATAGATAATTAATCTCATCAATTCATTTATTTTAAATAAAATGCAAATCTTTTTACACAGGAGAGACATAAAGAACCCCTGTCTCGTGAAGCTGTGCGGGTTTTGGAGAGGCTAATTAAACTTGGAAAAAGAAATGGTATGTTTCTCATGTCTACAAAAATGTATAGTTAACAGATTGTTAAACATAAGAAAACATACATGTAGAAATGGAAAAGTGCTCTGTGAAATTACAGCTGTTACAAAT
>OMLO01005259.1_pt1 | contig 10851 bp, 6 predicted proteins | sample 1674811 | NCBI WGS metagenome assembly OMLO01 (sample SAMN06265003, study PRJEB25207) | coral metagenome | isolation source: Coral host | place: Mexico:La Bocana,Puerto Morelos, Mexico | collected 2008-11-13
GCGCCGCACGTACATAGACGATCTGACTGTGCCACCTGCTGGAAACTTACTATCTTGAACGAAATGTAAAACCTAAAAATTCCCACCAACAAACCATTGCTGTTCATTCAGTCAGTTATCGGAGTGACAACACAAACGTCATGCAAAAACCAGATGAAGTTAGCAAGTTCGAGCTCGTAGTTTAGGTTCGCTGGAGTTGGATGGCAGCCGGAGTGGATTCTTGTGTTTGAAGTCGTGCAACTACAGCTACGACTATTGTTGTGTTTGCAGTCGGAGAGGAGGACAAGTAATTTTTCCGAAAATACACAATTTGGAGCTGTGTTCGAAGTTCGCCAAACGCTTATTATGAGTAAGTGAGCCGTTTTTATCTTCCTCCGAAAAGAAAATACGAAATGTGTTTGTCTTGTATTGTCTTAGGCGATGACAGAACAGTCTATTGAGTTTCTAAGTGAGGAAAAATTCCCACAATTGTCTGGAATTAAAGCAACTGCAATTTTTTTTTGAAAAAAAAAACGAACAAAACAATACAAAACAAAAAAAGACTGAAAGATTCAGGGCGTGAGTATTTTATGTCAGAGAAACATTTTCAAGACAAACTTACAAGATGAGATATCTCATCCTGAAGAGATTAGTTTTCGTTCGAAGTTATAATGTTGCAATCCCTCCCGAACGTATGAAATCAATCTACCGAAATATACTGGAATCGAAAGTTATATCCTCTAGTTATTTGCTGTCAAGTTAATAATCTCTCCGTTTTCACCGTCAAGTCAATCTTATTCTTGTTCTTATTCTTGTTAAATTTGTTGCAGTTGGATTCCTTGACCAGATTATTTTAAAGAAAAATAAATCTCACAGATCTTCTACAAAATTCACTAATGAAATTCTTCTGCTGCTGCTGTGCCCAGTATGAATAGATTTTAATGACCTGGCGACGCAACAAACGGCGAAAACGTAATAAGTCTGTGGACTACAGCAAAATGATGACCCTGTCTTCAGTGTCTCTCTCTGAGCTTTCGAATGCCTGTTTCGATTCTAGATTGTCAAGGAAGGATCGATTCACGAGGTACTAAGTCCTCCAAAAGATCCACCGTATTTCGAACAATAGGCACAGTCAGAAACCTTCATTATACTATCTTCAACCATTCACTGTCATCTTCTTTCAAATAAGTCGTACAGCTGAACAGCGTAGTCAAAGAAACTAAAAAGAAAGTTAAAAATGAAAGCCGAAAGATATAAATGTTGTCAAGCCAACACTGGTAAGGAAAAAGATAGAATACTAGCAAATATTTCGCTTACAAAGCAATCGAAAGGATGGTATTGGCCACAGAAAGAACATAAACACATATTAAACAGCTTCTGCCTTATAAACACAGTTAATTTGTCCCCCTGACTGTTAAAATTGCCTTCAACAGATAAACGAAAGAGAGAAAAACGGGAAACATTCAAATTTACATAAGTGCGGTGAGACCGTCAAGATGCTGTAAGGAAGTCCATAATCTTGCGACGAAGAGCTAGGTGATAAATGAATGTTTTAGTAGACTTTTTTTTCTTGTGAACTATGGTTCCTTCTTGTGAAAATCACCGCTCGGGTTTCAGCTGCCGAAGATCTGCTAGTTACTGCACATTTATGCATTGAACTTGCTTCAGACTTAGTTATAAGTTCTTATTGAACCCCGGCTGCCTCCCGGCGTATTGATAACAAATGAGGGTCTAAAACGAAAGATCGGCTCAAGAGCGATATCTGTTTTATGCCTTTATCAAGTGCAGGCGGTGAAACGTTTTCTGGACGTTCAATTTCTAAAGTTTAAAATAATCTTCGTTTTATCTATATGATACAATATGTCACAACTGCTGTACAGATGTGCCTAGCACATTTTGTCAAAGCGGTACGCTTTCTATCTTTCTAATTGTGGTATACTTACCTGACTAAGACGCAAAACTTTTGTCTTCCATCTTGAGGCATTACTTTTTCCCAGTAAGTCGTTGTCTCCAAAGAAATAAAATTGCCCAAATTTCATGTTAAATTGGCCGGCTGTCCGTTCAGATTGAAACTGTCAAATAATTCGGGAAAGAAAACGGTTCAATTTGATGACAACACTTGTGGTTGAACTTCATATGCAAATATCAATTGATAGATATATATTTTTTTCAATATGGCCAACTTTTGTAGGTAATTCGTACGCAAGGCACGATACGGTAGTTCTAGTTTCTCTTAATCCGAATCCAGACGTTTATATTTGTCCGTTATATTTGCAAACTGCGGGTAACTAAACAAAGCTCATACAGCCTTTTAACTTGTCTGTAAAAACAAAAGTTGCTGAAGCCTTGACGTGACTGTGATAACAAAGGATATCAACCCGCAAGAACTAAGCTGAATGCTTGTTCATTGTCTAGCAGTCTATAAATGTCAAAAGAAGTGAACAAAAACATGGAATCTTTATCACCCTTGCTTATTAACAACATAAAGGTAAGGCGTTTGGTTGTATTAAAGAAGGTGTTTTAAGCACATTGTTCTCTAAGGGTCTTTAAGAGATGTTTGCTTCATATTTTGATGGAAAAAGGATAAAAAGGCAAATTCATTCGTTTCCCCCGAGACAGGTCGAGACGAAAAGCGAATGTGTTTCATGTTATACTTTGCCTAAACATTTTGAAAAGCACTATAATATTTATACCTATAGAGCGGTTAATAGCTGAGAAGAAGAAAACTCAAGAAACGAGAAACGGATCGAGGTGTCTTAAAGCACAAGCAATGTTCCTTATTGCTACTTTACCGTAGCTGTCTGTTTTTTAATTGCAGAGGTCAATTGAAAAGAGTGTGCTTTCTTTGTCGCATAGTCTAGCACTTTCTCAGGAATAAAATGTCTTTATGTGATAGCTTGATTCCCTAAAGCAAAAAAATGGAAATACTGCATTTTCCTGAACAATTTTGCCTTCTATTATTCTTCTAGGAGAAAACAGGTTTTACTTAAATTAACGTTTAGATAACCAAAGAGGCAATGAATACACAAAGTGTTGTCAATGATTGTTCGCGCAATGAGCAAACTCCAACATTTATCAATGAATTATTTGTGCTCTATGACAATTATGTCTGTGTTGTTTGTCCATGCACTCAAATTTGAGTCAACATTACTCGCTTATAGATTCCTCTTAAATAAGGATTAAATGAGATTGTGGCTTGGACCTTAGCCATTTACTTCAAAAAAATGTGCTCTATAAGGAAGATTAATTACAACGCGCAGAGTAAAAAACTCTTTGATGAGACGAAATTGGGCTGAAATTTTCCCTTTTGACGACCAATAGAGGGCGCTTGTTCGAGCTAGCCTCTGGGCAAATGAACCTATCAACGAGTTTGACAGATAGAGCGGCGCCTGGCCATTCGAAACACAGGTGCCTCCGTGTCGCCACAAAGGAACAACTCATGCAAAACGTTCAAAATACGAGCCAATTTGCCGATCCGTTGTATCCAAATTATTCGCATCTCCTTTTTTATCCGCCGTTAATGGCTCTAGCACACAAAGCGTGAATGTAAACACGATCGAAGCAAAAGGAAATTTTCGGAAGTAATTTATTACCAGTTTCCGGTGGTTTTATGAACGTTCTCACAAGAGACAGCTTGTGCCTAAGTCATCATTTTTTTAATCATTATGCGTTTCCTGCGATTTACTCTTGGCCGCGAAAGCTAAAATTTGATCAAGATCTTGCGGGGGCTTTCAAGATATGAAACTTACTCGAAAAGCCGAAAAGTTAATTATGCTAACCAGAGGGAAGGTTGACCCAGCAATGACTTTGATTTGAGAAAAAAAAATTAAAAAAACGTAACCAAAACAAAAATTAAACGAAGTAAAGTTTGCAGCTTCCTTATGGATTCTAACCTCCAACATAAAACTTGAAATTTCATGTGGCAATTTCAAAACATTTGAAGCGTTCGTTTTCTTCCTTAAAATGCGCTAAGAATTCGCTCAACTGACCTAGAAAACTGATCTTTAAAAACTCCAGCAGCGAAAAATATCAGATGCAAGATTTCTGGCATATTTAACATGAAAAGCCATAAAGCCGATAGGAAAACCAAATTAAGACAGGTCGAAAAAATACCAAGACTCTTTTTGAAAATCGAAGCCTTTATTTGGGGTCAAAAAATAAGATAATAAAAGCGAATAGTCTAGCTATCGAGCAATAATTTTAACATGACGGAAATTTAGTGTTGTTCTTTGCATGAGGCCATAGTTGTCCACAGTATGACAAGCATGTTCACAAAGGGAGTCCGTTTCATGTCCACGCGTGCCCTTACAAATACTCTTGTTAAAAGAGGCTTAAAAAGCAAGATCTTTCCTCCTACTCGACCGCAAAGTTCATTAATCAGCTTGCATGCACGGTACAAGCGACCTGTTGCGAGAAGGACAAAAACAGAGCAGGAGACAACATGTCTTTTGTAGCGAGGTTAGCTACGAACGTTCTGGCATTGTATTTCAAGGTGGGTGCCATTTGAGCACAATCACTGCACACTCATATCCAGTAGAGCTTTAGTTATTTCCACAAGGAAGAAGACTTTAATTAAACTATGCGGTAAATCTATTAAGCCTGCAGCGAAAGGAGGATATTTGGATCATGGAGCTTTTCTGTACAGATACAGCTCTTAGTACATGTCGAGCGTATTTGCAAGCATAGTTACTGAAAGCGGCATGGTTACTAAAACTCGGCCTTTAATCTCAACATTTTTCGTGGCTCCCGATAGACTTGCTTTCAAGGACAATACATCAGTGCATAAATTTCTTTGAAGTAGATTGAAATAGTTCTCATTGTCAATAGCTTCGCGGACTGAGTGTTAAGCGCATTTTTCCATGACTTTACATGTAAAATTTGAATGTTAAACCTTACTTTACACTCAAAGTTAATTCACAAAGACGTGAATAAAAAGAGAAAGGCATTTTTGTCTTTTTGTATGGTAATTCCCGAAACTACATTAACACAGCAAAATATTTGTCTCATCAAGGGGAAAAAATACGAAGTATGCTCGAATGTAAAGACTATTCTAGAATTCCGCTCGCATTTTCGATATTTCGCAACAGGAAAGTTGTTAAGAAAAGAGAAAAACCTGTATTGTCTTTAATTTTATTTCTGGGAAGTGACTTTTAAAGTTAAAGGAATTAAATATGGTAGACAAAGTGATTTGGTAGAACTTTGTATAATTGCTGTGTTTGGGTCGCTTTCTCCAAGGGCGGCTTTTGGTAATCACGTTTTCTAGCTGTAGGCAAGCACATATATGTAAATGTAAAAAAAAAAAATGAAGCAATCCATAGCTGTCAAAAATATGCCTTTGATTCCCCCATGAAAAAAGGTGGTGTCTCCGGAGAAAGTCGACAAAACTATGAAGTATTACACATAATAATTCTCGTGATCTTAGTCTTTGCAATGCAGGGAATTAAGACAAAGCTGCTTCAGTGTGTACTTTCACCCTTTAATTTTACTCTGCTGGAAAAATATTCAAGTGAATAATTTTACACGATTTTGTGGTCAATTTTGAGCACTCATTCGCTTCTGAGATCGACGTGAACTCTTTTTTTTAATTTTCTTTATTTCATGGTGGTTACGATGTGATTAAAGGAAACTTCACCACAGTGCAGTTTATTAAAAAGAGAAAACCTTTAACTTCTCAGGCGGCGGGCGGCCGGACCGGATACATATAAAATATAAAAATACACATGCAAAATAAAATGCGTAAAATGAACCAGAGATAACTTTTATCTTTTTTTTAGTTTAACTGTGGTTCAAGCCATTATTACTAGGGGCAAATGGACTTGCTCAAGCTAAAGTCACGAACTGTCCAATTTTTAGAACCAATCACATTTCCGACGCGAGAAGCACAATTATCTGTTTGATTTATTTCATGAAAGTTAGGGAAAATAATTGAGACAGCTGAGTGATATCAGAGATGTAAACAGAAGCAGGTGGACACATCCGCTTGCTTGAGAAATAAACTAGAAGTTAAACATGCAAAAGATAATAGCACTCTTCATCTTTAAGAACAAAACGAGCTTCAAATCTTAAGAATATCAACCAAGAGATAACTAATCCAATAAAAAAAATGGAAAGGCGTGAGATAAGTAAAATATTTCACACGCATACGCACCAGAGCTGTCGTGTTGTTCTTTTACTCAATATGATTGATATCACCACAGTTAATGACCAAGGAAAAATGAAATATCTTTTGATCAAGCAAGGTTACCGGTTTGTAGTATGTTTACAAAGACAATGACCCGGTGTATTACAACAGTGGTATTATGTCGCGCGAAATAGCCTCAAGGATTAAACTGGTCTCAATTTAATTCAGATTCGCGAATCAATCTATTGATGCGGCTCCAAGTTTCAGTGGCACATCCCAGGTCTTATGATAGCAGTTTTTGGGACATTTTCCATTGCATCAACCGACTCACTCAGGAATTGTCAAATTGAGAATTGCCACTTAAAATTCAATAAGCCGCAATAATAATTACCTCCTTCGTAGCGGGGAATGAGAGAAATTGTCTTTTTTTCGTTGAAAACTAATCTGCAGCTTTGCAGCGTTCACTGCTAGGCTTCAAAACCACGGAAATTAGTCAGACAGTGAGCGTGAATACATTCAATTAAAAAAAAAGCCACGAAAGAGGTGCGCCCCCGCGCGGCGAACCTATTTATACAAACGATTCCATGTCCTTCATACGACGTATAAACACTCTTACTTCACAACAGTTCAAACTGGAAAGAACAATGCCTTGACGTGCATGAATTATGCTTAGCAGTGGTAGTCACTTTAGTGCGGCCCTTAATTAAACTCACCTAAAATGAAATTCAGGGTCTTACGCTTTTCGGTGGCCAGGTCTGTTTAATAGTCGGAGATCGGGACCACTTAACATCTTTATTGATTCATTATTCTGAGGGAGAAGAGCTTAGAGATAACATCTGACATTTTTATCAATGACTTTTTTTTATAGTGGTTACTAGCTTCCGCAGTTGAGAGGGGAAACGTATATCGTGAGCTTTCATCGATGATTAGCCAACCCTGCACGGTCTGCTTGAGAACTCCACGAACAATTGAATGATGAATTGGCGTGAATCGCACGTCGCTTGCAAAGCAAAGCCAAACTATGGCGACTCCCGGCGATTTTTGTCAATAGTATTGTGTCTCTCGGGGTGTTAATAAATTTATCGCGACAAACACTGCAGATAAAGTGCGAGGGTGTAAAAAACACCAGAAACCTTAAGCCGCCACAAATCCCGTTATGTAAAGCAAAAGCCTTCGAGTTTGACGGTCTTAGGGGTGCCCTTTGTCGTTCTTAAGGGGAACTTTCATCAAGAAGCTCAGCAATAGCTATGTTGAGTGACATCGCTTCAAGGTGTTTATTCTTTCCTGCTGCGCTTTTCAAATTGTGTCCCTCCCTATATGTCTATCACAGCAACCTCACCTGCAATGAAGCTGTTACTGAACGACTACATGAACGTGCGATGCTCCATGAAAAAATCGGGGTGGACAGGCGTTTAATTCTCAGGGAAAGTAAGCGCCCCACTTCCGATTTAATGTTCCTTATCTCATGCGTGATCTGGCACTCAAATCTGGTGTAATGGTTTGTACCCTGTGTTAGTCAATAAGAAAAGGAATGCCAAATATAGTGTTGTTTTCAGAAGCTATCAAACAATTAGGAACATAACCACAGCTCTGCGGGAGACGACTAATCATAATATTCACCGGGATCATTTTACTGCTCATGCGTGCTTTCATGGCAGGACAATTGTCAGCAGAGTCTCACGCTGTGTTTTAACGGTGTAACATATGCTACTACACTCAAAACTTTCGCGTAGTCTCTCCTTAATAATAGTTTGCCTCGTTATTATTTACACTTGCCTAGAGCTGTTCCATATTCAAAACCCGGGGAAACCTTGAAATGGACGGCGGCTTCGCCAAACGCTATTCATTGCCGTTTGAAGGTGCAGCTCTTCGGTCCTCGTCCACGAACAACTTGCCAACCACCTCGACTGTGGGCTTTAACGAACACAAGAAGGAGCCGCCGTTAGGAATGAATCACTTGCTGGACTCAGGAAGCCATCTTTCGTCGATCAGATTTGCTGCGGCTCACAGAGCACAAGCAGAAGCTGTCGCCTTCGATCAAAAACCGCCCGGGATGTCTTCGCAGCAGACTCTGTACCACTCGTTTCCTGCGTATCGTCATGTTTCTTCCCAAGGCTTCCCACCTCACGAGTTTATCCATCACCAGGATTCGCATTTAGGCTCTGCCAACATAGCGAGTTCCCACTCGCTAGCTCTTCACGACCCCATCGCTTCCAACACACCCAATTACTCACATAGGCACAACATGTTCAGTTCGCCACCAACCGCTGCAATTCACGGAAACAACATAAACTACCATCACGCAGTGACACATAAAGGCTTAGATGTCACGAGCAATCCACATATACACTACGGAGCACTTACACCAGGACACGAGGCAACCTCTCCACATCATGGAATGCCTCCGGTACTCAATAATCAGCTCAGATATCGAGGAGACTTTTACTCTCGAACCGATCGGTTTGCTCAAGGTGGTCTTGGAAGTCCTTTCTTGGATCATGGCCCGCCAGGATATGGACCAACTGGACCCGGAATGTATCACCTTCCGTTGATGAAACAGCCCACAAATCAAATTCTAACCTGCCTTTGGGTAGATCAGAACCCGGTCCAAGGCAAAAGGAAACCTTGTGGTAAGCAGTTCACCATGATGCCCGATTTAGTATCGCACATCTCCGACGAACATGTGAGCATCAACGATTCTAACTTGCACGTCTGCTACTGGCAAGAGTGTGGGAGGAGCGGGCAGCCCTTCAAGGCGAAATACAAGTTGGTAAACCACATTCGAGTCCATACCGGGGAGAAACCTTTCCCCTGTCCTTTTCCTGGATGTGGAAAACTGTTTGCTAGGTCAGAAAATCTAAAAATTCACAAACGAACCCACACGGGCGAGAAGCCTTTCGAGTGCGAGTTCCCCGGCTGCGATCGTCGCTTCGCCAACTCGAGCGACCGAAAAAAGCATTCGCATGTCCATACTTCAGACAAACCGTACATCTGTAAAATTGAGGGGTGCAACAAAAGCTACACGCACCCAAGTTCGCTCAGAAAACACATGAAACTTCACGAGACTGGTGGACTTAGACCATTGTCACCGCCTATTTCACAAACTAACGGACAGCGGGACAGTATTAGCTCGGATAGAGACAGTCCGATCAAGCCTTCGGCCAGGTCTCCTTCGCCCAGGCCGCGTTCAAACACAGAGAACAATTCAGAATGGTATTCTTGCTAGCTGCAGGTTCTGCAAGCGACTCGAAATGTTCAAAATTTGTAGTCGAAAACCGTAAACAAGATAAATGCACGAATTAGGTAGAACTGTAGAGATGTCTTCATAAGAGGAACTTGGAACGTTCAGGCAATGGGTTATACTAAGTAATGTGAGTTAGTTCTTAACCCAGAAGTTTCATCCCTTGAGGCAGTTGTAAACGATTTGCACAGTTGTAAATTAAGGAAGCACTTTTAATTTTAAAATAGGACGATAAAGTGGACCTATGAAGTGTTTTCACAGGCTAAATTTTACTGCTTGTACAGGTTCTCTATTCTTGATGTAAATATATGTTTCCTTTTACAAACAGCATCGTGGGTTAAATTTGAGAAAGTGTACAGACATTGAAGCTAGCAGGGTACGATGCAATCACTTAACCTGCGCTGTAGCAAACGCAACAAAATCTGTAAATCAGTTGGTAGGAAAAGACAAAACAATCGTTGAACGCCACATGGAAGACCTTGGTAATGTCGCGAGGATGTACAGTTGACGGACACAATTAAGATAAATAGAGGAAGGATGTTTTTGGCCAAAAGATTTTGTAATGTAGAGCGGAAAGTTTAGTAAGGGAATTGGATTCTTGAAAGAAGTCACGTTTCGTGAGGCAGAACATAGCAATTACAAACATTTAGAAGCCATGCTGTTCGCACCGGTTACCGCTAACAGTAAACTTTTCTCAACGAGTCACGAAAAATGTGGCGTTAAATAACAACTTTAAAAACACCACTGGCCACATTTTTTTACTTACCATATTTCAGCGTCGTAAGATCGCTACAACAGATGCAGAGCTGTTCATTTCTTACTTATTTCTTCGCGCGTCAAACGACGCTAGGCCACGAAGAAAGTTTGCATTGTGCGACGATTTCCATTTTGGAAAAACAAAACCTTTTAATTTATTTTCTTAACCTGTAAAAATAAAATTCCATTTATCGCCAAAATAACTATTGAAGATTTGTTATCTTCCTTCCGTGTTAACACGATTTTTATCTTCCTTTTCAGCTAAAAGTGATGATTGTTAAGAGACGGTAATGAGTGAAAAGCTGGACCGGTATTAATTAAACATGGCCACCTTGGCCTTCTTTCCTCGTTTTATTGTCTTTCTTGAACCTTCCATAAAAATCTGCTTTAGAATATTCCTTTAAATCTGATGATTCAAAGAAGAGCTTGAACCACAGCGATATATTTTAATGCCTCTGTCGAAACAGTGCTTCAAAAATTACGCAATAATTTCAGAGAACTACAAATCTTCGCACAGATTACATTAGAAGTGCAGTTTTTCAAGCATAACAACTCCCCTAGTAATTTCTAAATAGAACGCTAGTTTTCTAAACGTTAACTTTAAAGCCGTCATAAAAAGTACTTTACAATAAGACCCGTTATATCAGCTTGCCCCAAATCACATTTAACATTCATGCCAAAATTTATTTTAGAGTGTAATCATTATTTCAAAGATTCTTTGTCGCTGATTTTATATAAAGCAAACGGCTCTTTG
>OMLO01005260.1_pt1 | contig 10850 bp, 3 predicted proteins | sample 1674811 | NCBI WGS metagenome assembly OMLO01 (sample SAMN06265003, study PRJEB25207) | coral metagenome | isolation source: Coral host | place: Mexico:La Bocana,Puerto Morelos, Mexico | collected 2008-11-13
GCCAGGTCTCCGAGGCACTGATGGGATTTGAACCCACGACTTCCTGTTTACTAGACAGGCGCTCTAACCAACTGAGCTACAGCGCCCTACATTGGAAAACCAACTGTTTTACTATTATTATGTTCAAAAGTAGTAATACTGATTAAAAAAACATTGTTAGCAGTACTCGCCGAAGTTGGACTGTTAGCTACAAGACAACACAGAACAGGTTTTATAACACCAGCTGAGTCAAATTAGTAGCAAAGGAAAACAGTCGCCGAAACATTTCATTAGGCGTCTGGCCTGTTGGTCTAGCGGCATGATTCTCGCTTTGGGTGCGAAAGGTCCCGGGTTCGACTCCCGGAAAGGCCCATTTCAATACTGTTTTGTCACAAAATTATAATAAAACAGAAAGTTATAACAAAACAGAATCCTATTATCACAGTAAGAATACCGTTAGCGGTGAAAAGCGGGGAAAACGTTTGTGAGCTGAAGAGGCAATGAGAAAAAAAGTATTATGGGTAGAAAGAGTTATGGTATGGTTTACGATTAAAAGCGTTATCTTTCTGATGGATCGTGTCATTTTGTAATTTTATTTGCGGAAGCCGTCTCCGATATACATGTACCATAAATATATGTTATTTGCCGGCTGTCAGGTCAGTATAGTGAAAAACTGTGACCTCGGACATAAAATACTGCGGTCTCGGGCGGCATTTTCAAGACCTCGGTCACAGGTTTTCACTATACGGACCTCCTAGCCGGCAAATACATGATTTCTTTATTTAGTTTTGATCTGACAAAATCGCGTAAGGGTACAGGAAAAACTATGTTCTGGAATACCTATGCTTAATTAGGAATTGATAGTTATCTTAATTTCTCTGGGACAGATTTCTAAATTAATTTTAGGTTTTTGTCAAATTCTTACGCCGTAACACGCTTCATTAAATTGCCATCTTCAACTGTCACTGGTAGACTATTCAGGTTATGTTGAATAAAAAAAGAAATAAATGTGCAATAATTTCTATATACTAATGTCAATTCTAAGAAATTCTAACCTTCAGTAAGTTGAAACACGAAGCAAAGGATATTTCCGAGAATTTAAACAAGGTTCAATACCCTCGTGGTATTCACGTGGGTAGCCGAAGCCCTTACACGAGTCGTCAGAGGCAAAGCCGTACGGGATGTACAAGCTTTCGCAGAACTGTAATAACAGAAATCCTTCATAGAAAGTAATTATATTGTTATTTTACTTGTGGATCAAAACAGAAAGGAATGTCCGCGGGTGGGCTTGAACCACCAACCTTCCAGTTAAAGCCGAAAGCGCTAACCAATTGCGCCACGGAGATAGCCGTGTAGTGATAGTGTAGTGATAACCACTACACCACGGAAACGCCGGTGTAACACCATTGGTTTATAAAGAACTCGGTGCAAAAGCGTACGTTAAAGACGTTTTCATACTTTTCAGTAGACCCCTGCATGGACTTGAAAAGAAAATCCATTGGATAACTAAACCTAAACATATTACAGTCATACAACGTGTGAAGCTCTAATAAACAGTTTGCAAAAATAATAAGAGGTTTTTTTATATACCACACAAGTAAATAATGCTTTTCGCACGCGCTGATTGGCTAGCTCGGAGGTGATTAGCCAAGTACTGTTCACCTCCGAGCAGCCGAACAAAAACAAAATGGCTTGTCGTTTCAAATAAAGTTATTCTTAAACAAGTAAAGTTACTCTTAGGTCCGCTAGTTATTCAGCTTGTGTGGTATATACTAAAACAATTATTTACGTCAGTGTCGATGAAAGTGGTGGATATTTACCTCGCCGGGTTGGTAAATATCCACCACTATTCACCTCCACTGCGGTGAATAATTAAGTATGGTAATTGTATTGTATTGTAATTGTAACCTTTCTGTTCCCGGTTCAGAGCGCTACAGTGTCTATTCTCCTTTGTGAGTTCCCTAATTTGTGTTCAATTTGTTTTTATAGTTTTAAAATGACGCCATTAACGTCCATAGCTTTTACGAGGGTTATTCTGCAGGCTCAGAGAAAATTTTATTTAACAACTATTTTATTTTTTTGCTGACTAAACTTTATGTACAGCAAAGACTTAATAGTGTCCGTGATGAATGACCAATGGAAATTTGAAAGGTAAGAGGAGGCTTGTTTAAGGCCAACTTTTTTCCTGCATTCGCTATGTTGTTCTCTGTTGGATTGTGTCAGCACGTTGCACAGTGTTATGATAATGTTACTTTTTTTATTCTTTTAGTTTAATGAAATGCATGTATACAAAACATCCCCGCAAGTCCCACAACAAATTTTTTTGACTTCAAAATAATGATCAACGCGATATAGAACTCTGAGTTATGAGAGATGCCATGATAAATTGTTAAGGAAGTCTGTTTTTAGAATCAATAAAGACTTTTTGAATCAGATTTACGCAGTGAGCGTGGCACTTGTAAGTTAGATAGCTTTTTTTCATCTTCCTTGTCAACCGTTGCAGCTATTTCTATTTTAGCATTCCAGTAGCTGATGTGTTTCCTAACCGAGAGAACAAACAACACGCTTCCAGGTTTTATATCCAAATAAAATGGAAGTTGGCGGGAAAACTTTACGTTGGACGCCTTTACCGCTTCTATTTTAACTCGGTATGACTGATTTTGGCAAAAATTTACCACTTCATATGCCTTGGAATCCTTCTCATCAAAACTCCATGTGATCAGCTTTAAACACTGCGTATTAGAAACATTTTCAACAACTGGGCGTTGACCGAAACGTTGCAAGCCTTTAAGAGACAGAGGAGTTATTTCTGCTGGCGTTGTTGTCGCATTTTGCGAACAAACACATAATTTAAGCTCCACATTGTGATCTGCGCATACAGCGTACTTTCCAAATAACGTAAGACGATCATAAGAAAGCAGTTTCATTTGTAAGGACTTTTCTCCTATTATTTCCTTTGTCCATACTTCAAGGTGAAATATGTCTTCCCTTTGCGGAACGACGTCTCCTGCCGCAACGCGAATATCCATGGAAATAATTAGAGAGCCGTCTGTCTTGGAGTTTCTTTCACGCACATTCTCAAACCACAGAGGCAGCAATCTTTGGCAAGATCGCTTAATCTTCCGGGCACCAGCTTTAATGGTTTTTTTTAGTGATAGTTGCTCCTGGTACTGCTCTTGTATTCGATTATTTAACTGACCAATTGCAAACTCCGCGATGGGCATACGTGAAGTGTCATTGTCCGCTGGCACGTCCCAGCCCTCACAGACGCAAAGATTCGGTGTCCTGAGTTCCAGGTCATCGCACGTGCGGTTTGGAGACATGGGTGTGAACATCCCCACTTGTTTAACACCACCGAGGAGGGGCTTGGCCAAAACCATAAGAGAGCGGTGCAACTCAATCATGGTGACAAGCCGTCGCTGGTTCGTTGCCAGTGCTGACATTGCGTCCTTTCCTAAGCGCGATGCAACTTTGTCGGGGACAATAATAAAGAGGCTTGGGTGAAACATTTCAAAGCGCCCCTCAAGTACGTCTGAAGTGTATCTTGTGTATGTATTCCCGTGATCCGCTAAAATTATCGTGAACGTGTTTTGCTCCTGCGCCATAGCGGTCACATAATGTTCTAAATCGACATCCAAAGTTTGCGTTCGTATGCTCCTGTGATCGTGCGCAACGTTAAGAGTCGTGTACGAGAAAAGAGGGAGCGCCTTGCGTGACGCACTGATTGCGTGAAGTGTGTCCGTTATGTAACGAAGAAAGTATGCGTGCTGAAACTTTCCATTGTAGCAGATTTGGTCGCCTTCAGGTCCGCTAAAAGGATTATCAACCCCGAGTGAGTTAAGGATCTTGCAGCTAGAATGCGTGAGGCCTTAAACGTAATAAAAAGTAACAGTAAGTCAAGGGATAAACATTTAGGTAAGAAGAAGCTTTATATTGAGTAAAAATGAATAACTAGACGCTCGAAGGGCTTTTACTTGGGCGTTTTTGGTATTGCATAGGGCGACTACGCCCACAGTACGAGCGGCAGTCAAAATTGAGCTGTCAGAGCATAGTACACTATTTCACCAGTCGGATTAGTATTTGCCAGCAACACTTCAGCGAAGAATATTTTAATTCTATACTGGAAATGTTTAACAACTTCACAGGATTAAGATTGAGCATCTGACACCTATTATTGTACGGCCTGTTCCAAACATCTTCCTACTGCTATGTCGAACTCAAATGAATTTGGCCTGGCAGTGAGATAACAAAAAAAACTGCAGTGGCTTTAAACGTCGAATTTAATTCGGTCGCGCCCAGGATCGGAAGAAGTATGCTTCGCTAAGACCATTTTATATGCTAGAAAGCAGCAACAGCTGATACAGCACACCATGAATAGATCGTTTTAAGGTTACCGGCGCCATTTTGCCGGGGGTGCAAAACTACTGGGGTGAGCGCAAAATGTACAGTGAATGCCGGTATAGAAAAAGTCTGGAGTTTGATGCTCTGTAATTTGAGGAAGGTTGACATTCTGCAATTTCTATATATTACGAAGTAAAGATACCTAGCAAAACATGTTGTGTCAAGTTTGAAGAACACTTCTTTTATATTTCCAGAGATATTCTTTATTCAGAATTTTACAATTTTAGTTGCACAACCTGTGACGTATCACTTTCTTGATTTGCATAATAGAAAAACGTCAATATCTCTAAAACGAAAAAAGATATTCCAAAAAGGAAAATGTCATTATTATTTTTTTTGAAAAGCCTGTCAAATAAGTTGCAATTATTTTTCATTTCATAGGCACTTCAAAGTTTCTGCCACCAATGTAGGAAGCCTGATAGTCGGAGCAGTTGATCTTGTAAACTGCTCCCTCTCTGTTGTTGGGTTCGTCCTTGTCTTTAACGTTGGTCAGTAAGTGTCGAAATGTAGGTTTGTGGGCTACACGGATGCTGTAGGACGGTAGGATCCCTGAGATGCTCTTAGAGGTGCCCTTGATGTAATGTATAGTCACTGTAGTAACAGGTGTCGGGTTCCTGTTCGTTTCACTAACTTTACCTATGAGGATTGGCTCTTAATTGAGAAGCAGTGACAGATTGCCAGTGAACTTTCTTTTGAGCAATATTTATACTATGTGATACTTTATTTTGTACGATTATGAATTGCGCAAAAAAGAGGTATTCAGGGTTTGTGGCAAACCTTCCACTGTAATGTAAAAGCCTAGCACTAAAGTATTTCACTAATGAAATTACAACTCGTCTTCCTGCACCCATATTTACTTCTAAGAAACAATACTGGAAATACTAGTTCTTCACTTTTTGTTCATCAAGAATAAATGGATGTTTGTTTTCTTCGGGTGCTATGCTATAGGCTTCATTTCGTTTTGAATGCATGCTCATGATCACTGTTATCTGTTATGACTGGATAGCCGTTGGTGTAAGGGACTGAAAGCATGGCTCGCATACTGAAGCTCTATATTTATTTAACGCCGGGTCATGATTTTCTTCTAATCACTATTTCATATATAATATTATTTTCTCTTGCATTATGCTCTAATGCATGATGCAAGTGTAGTTCCTCTAAATCAAGGTTTCCAAAGATATCCGGCTTTTGGCTTTTGGTTATTGATACATGAAGATTGTCTCACAGCTTTACCTATCGACATTCCATAGGTTAGGCTCGATTCCATCGCTCTCTCGGGTCCATTCCCTGAAGGCCCTCCCAGAGAAGAACCAGCCTCCTTCCCAGGGCTTTTTCCCTTCCTTAGGAAGGGAAAAGCCTTGTGAACGAGGTTAGAGAAGAGCACGAGTTCTTTTCCCGCACAGCAGCTGTTAATCGAGCCTAACCATTTGGGGAAACTTTCCCAATAGATTGATCTGTAAGCGTACCTGTATGGTCGATAAAAGTGGTTTTCATCGCTCTCTGAAGATTGCTCCACTCCCTCGCGCCAAGATCTAGCATCAATCCCCAGATCCCTTTCCAACACAAGTCTTCCTGGAAAATGGTATGGTATCCAGCCCTCTTGTAATGCCCAAACATCGCCGACATATTGACCGGCAGTGTTTTTCCTCTATCTTCTATCGGAAAGAGCTCTCCGGTAAAGAGCGCATGCGTGTTCTCAGCAGTATGGCCGTGCAGGGCCTGGAACAACTCGAAATCGAAGATTTTGGCGGGAACTGCGTTTGGGCTTTCCCGCCATTTTTTAAATGTGGCAATTGTTCTCGGCAAGGAGCGGTAAAAATGAGCCCTGGCTACCGAGTCAATCAGAAGGACGTTTACGTTAATAAAATTTCCGTTTGTAATGTTTTGCGCTTCTTCGATGGTGAAAGCGGGCTCGACTGGAACAAATTGAGACACCTTTTTGCCTCGTGGGGTGATGCATTCAATGAAAACAAAGTTAAACTTGTTTTGTTTGTTTTCTCTCACAATTGCTGGTAATCCTGCTTCAAGTTCCTTTATTGTGGAGAATGTCTTCAGGTTGCTGGCCGTTCCTACCGTTGGGTCGAGACTACGAACTTTAAACGAACCGCTCTCTCCTTGTTTGCACAGTGTTTGATTGCATCTAAAGGAAATCTCACTTTCTTTGCTTCTTGCAATTATCTCCATTTCACAAACATTTCCCATACCTTTCTCCTTGCATTTCGATAGCTCGGGATTGATGGCATAGGTTTCACTAGCAAACTTACATGACTCTGAACTTGGTTTGTGAGGTTTACATAAGCCATATTTGGCAGTATTCGTAGGTTGAAGGCTCAACTTCGGACATATTCGGGATGATTCAGCTGCCGTCGGAAAAGATGTGGCACTCCCTGTAGGATGTGGAGCATGGCTAGTTTGTACATCTTTTTCTTTCATGCCTCCCGTAATGGCCTGTCTTTCATCTTTATCAGTGTTAATAGTTGCATCTTCTTCTACACTTTGTTTTCCGTCAGTCTTTGTTAGATTTCTTTCAAAAGCTTCAGCTAATTCTTCTTTGAAACTCAATGCTTGAGACTCAACGGATATAACTGGAATTCCATAAAATGAAATTGATTGTTCCTTGCTCTTTGTGTATGCGTTTTCAGCAAAGTTTCCTCCCTGAGTGTCTGTTAAATTATTGAACACTATTCTGCCACTCCCTAATCTGCCATAGCTGAGAAAATACCAGTTAATTGAAATTGTTAATATCGCCAGTACTGTGACTGTTTGAAACGCTTTATTGCGCAATACTTCAATGATACTTCGCTCTGCAGTTTTTAGGGACAACATCATTCACTGGCTATCCAGGAAGACCTGTAAATAGGGAAAGTAAGAATAAGTAAAAAATAACGAGGTTATATGCTATTGTTATGGGCCAAATTGGGATCCAAATGGCTCAATATTGACCAAGCTCTTTTCTGCGTGTCTTTGGATGTTAATCCCAGTCAAGTGTGTTTTCAGAGGTCTTTTGACTTTTTCTGCGCAAGGGATTCCGAATTACTATTGATTTAAAAATCAAAAAATCAAAGTGAACTACATGCCGTCGAAACCGTCTAGGAGGTGAAAGGAGGACGACCAGTCTTTGGAACCGAGGAACTATCAGCGGCAAGGTTCTTTGGTTACCTTAGACGCAAAAGGATACTCAGAAATTCTAAAAAAGCTGTTGCCTAGTTCCTGTACGGCTTTCTCCCAGGCCTTGACGGCCAACTGATTTCAGTGAAGTATCTTCGGACCAAGCCAGACCCGACAACGATTGACAGCGCCGAAATATAAAGGCCTAGGAACTAGGCAAGAAAAGCTGTAGGGGCAACCTATAAACGATTCACAAACAAAACAACAGGAAAAAACAAACAATCCTCTTATTGTACATAGTGAAAACAAGTCACAGTGGGAGTTCGATATAACGAAGGGCCAAGGGACTGGCAAGTATGTTTGCTTTAACGTGGTTTCGTTATATCGAGTTTCTTTTCCATTCATTCTACTATCGCTGGGGCGAAGACTATCGTTTGTTTTACCGATGATTTCATTATATAGCCAGGTTCCTTAAGTCGTAGCCTAATGTTGTGTTCTTGGAAATTGAAGTCTACAGTGTTCTCGTACTTTCTTTGTGGGAGCCGGAAAACCATTTAAGAGTCGCTGCTAATTAAGTAAGGACTATGTATTTGTTTGCTTTTCACTCTGTTTAAATATCTTTTGTTCCCTAGGTCAGCCTGTTAAAACATCTTTTGTTCACAGTCATGATCACAACTGAAATCTGAAACTATTGATCCGGTGTGCTTCATTTTGGATGTGCTAAAAAAGGTTAAAAGAAAAACCATTACCGTTGGGCAACAGGTTTTTTTCTTAAAACAGCAAGATGCGATTATAACAGGCCACTTCCGAGTCACCGTCTGCCTCTGTTTCAAAACGAGTCTACGTGCAAAGCCTTTCCTATGAAAATAATGATGTGCATGAAACTGAACCTGTAAGGGAAACACATTTTCATATGAATGGTTTCGCACGAAGACTCGTTTTAACAGAGGCAAAAGGCACCGATTGGCTTATTTCACAGCTGCATAAACTCGAACTTGCATAAACGCGGCCTTGCAGAGTTAGTAATGGCCAATTTTCTAGTCGACCCTCTTCCACAGAGCCGAAAAGCTGGATAAATATTGTATGAAAGAATACTGCATTAATAAATTACTAAATACACTCATTTTCTGACAAATTTTATCTACAAAGGAAGAAAAATTTCTTTTCCTTTTACGGATATGGCGCTTTTCACGGTACGCCGCCTTCCAACGGACCGATTTTAAAATTAAAGTCGGGGCCGCTGAAGATATCCCGAGGGGCCTTACGTTGCGCTTCCCGACAGCACAGATTTTCAAGTTCAGTTTTAATATAGCGAGTGTAAAGGTTTTAGGCTTGATAAAACCAGGATATCTACGTTGAAATAGACAGTGTTTTATCCAGTGTTTTATCCAGACAGTGTTTTTACGTCTGTTTCGTTGAAAATTTTAAAATTGTTTTCTTCCGTCGCCGAATACCAGCTAAAATACATGTTGTTGAACCAAGCATATCACAAAATAAATGTTAAACAGACCCTCTGCACTGCGAGATAAGCAACATGACTTACCTTAGCTTTTAAGTGCTTAACTTGTCCTAAAAAAATCCTTCCTATGGATGATGCATTGATTTTTAAACATATAATTCTAGGCGAGCTGCTTCTCCTGGCTACGTACGCTCCCAACTAATTAAGTCATTGAAACACAACAGAGAATGCAAATTTGTGGCTTTATTATTCGCCGTGAATAATCGCAAGCAGTGTTAATATTATTCGAAAGTTGTTTAAATATTTTGACGTTTTATTTAAGTAGCTAGCGTAGCTAGCGTCAATTACAGTTAAGAAGACCTGAACACCCGTTTAAACAAAGGCAGTTCTCTAAGCAAAGGAGTTTTTGTTCGTTTACATAACGCGAATAAGAGAGATTTTTGTCGTCTAGGCCACTGTGCTCATTAAAGACTTTAAAAAATCATAATAACCTATCCGTGCAAATAAAGCAAACCAGAAGCAAACCATTGCCAGTATCAACTGCTTCTCGACATTTCGGGACAGAAAAGGCGTCTTATTGCATAAAATGATAAATTATCTCCCTTTGGATCGAAAAAAAATTAAGTGAGTTTATATGGTGATAGACTGACCATATTCACGGAATAGCTGATCATTTTTAACTCTTCTCATTTGCTTAGTGAATAAAAAGTGTGTGTAAATTTTCATCAATTTCTGGTCGATAAAGAAGTGTATTTTTCATTAACCGAAAGGAACAGTTCATTTAATCGTCTCAAATTTCTCGTAAGGATCGCGAATATAAACGTTCAGAAATTAAGAAAATCAAATTCTTAAAACGAAGGAAATTATAACCGTGACGGTGTTTGATTCCATTTTCTGTTAAGGGAAATTTTGTTTTTCCGTCAAGGCTGAAAATTGTTACTTTTCTGCCGATTTTAAGCTGAAAATATTCTTGTGAATATTCGTAGATTAGATTAGGCCGATCCAACGTCAGATTGCCTTTAATTTCCTATATTATAACTTAGACAGCATAAAAGTAATTTTGAGTCAGCTGTATAGGGGGACACCAAAAGTCTAAGTGATTTTTATTGCAATATATTCAATTTAATTTTTCCAAGCTTTGTGCTGTTCAATTATTATTCCGCACCTTGGGTTTGTTCTTAAAATTTCTCAAATTTCAGCCTCGATATTCTTATACAATATATTCTTGTAACGAAAAAAAGTGTGGCATAGATTTTTACAAATGAACATCGAACATTCCGAAAACAATGTTTCATCATTTGTCTAAAAGCCTCAAAGCTCGTCCAAAAATATTTTTCACTGTCTTTCTTGGTGTTTGGAACTGTGATGAAACACATCTGTCGTGTTTCATATTCAGTCATGCATAACACTGTTCGTAACGTCATAACTTAGACCCAGTCCGCACCGCGCCCATGGGGGAATAAAAAAGTTTCACTCTGAAAATGCATCAAATATTTTCCGTTCACACTACGCCAGAGGAATTTAAAAACTTAGAACGCAAAAATCACCGATCATTTTGGATTTGTTATTGAGGAAAACTCAGTCAGGGAAGGTCCTCTAGATGCGTAGCCAATCAAAATGCAGGATTTGCATTAGTCCACTTGTTGGGTGATACTAAAGTTCAGTAGTCAAGGGTAAGACGTCTATATATATAACCTTTATGTCTATGAAGATTCTTGTTAGAATTGCATTAGCATGTCAGAAGGTCCGCATAAGGAAATACTGTTGGAGCACAGCTTACAACTGATAGCCAAACCTGGTATGATAGAGAAACCTAGCGAGATTATATGAATAAAGGGTGAAAGTTTCTAAAGAAACTGTTGTGCTGCGTCGGTGGGGGTAACAAGGTAATTTGGTTATATCA
>OMLO01005261.1_pt1 | contig 10850 bp, 9 predicted proteins | sample 1674811 | NCBI WGS metagenome assembly OMLO01 (sample SAMN06265003, study PRJEB25207) | coral metagenome | isolation source: Coral host | place: Mexico:La Bocana,Puerto Morelos, Mexico | collected 2008-11-13
GGGAGGGATCTCCTTCGATTTTACATGTGCTTTGTGACCCTCCCTCCCAAAACTTTCGTTTTTCCCCAAAGCACATGAGACAGGGAAAAGATGATATTCTCACACAAAGAAGTGTGCAAGGTGTTGTATGTGAATTCCTGAGGAACATCACATTGGTCGTATTTCACGAATCTCCCCAACCAATTACTCAAGCAGACAAAAAGGAATATATATAAATGCGCGTTCACTTATTTATATTATACTTGATATAAACAAGTGCTGGTATAAATAAATAGCTTTAAAATGGATATCAAAGATGCATTCTTCCAGGTACCTCAGGAGGAGCCCTTTCGGTTGAAGATGTCAGGAGGAGACTTCATCGGGCTCAAGAACTTACCAGGTCAGAGGATTGGTGCAAAGGCTTGCTTTGACTACTTCAGTGAGTTCTTGGCGGTGGAGCTTGGATTTGAGGCATGTAGACTGAATCCATGCCTACTGAGGAACAAGAAGGCAGTTCTTTTGGTCCACGTTGACGACATAATGATCAAAGGAGACAGCAAGTATATCATGGATGAGTTTGTGCCAAAGGTGAGAGCAAAGTTTGATGCCAGTCTTTCTACAATGACAAGGATTGGAGAAAAGATATCGTTTCTGAAAGAGAACGTATCAAAGGTTGGATGATGGCGAGAACATGCTGGAAGCCTTTGAGAAGCACTACGGCATGGTCGGCGCAGAAAGTGCCATGTGATGGATCAATCCAGGTCGAGGATGTCTCCCTGGAGTTGGATGCCTATGAGTCCACCATCTATCGATCCTTGGTGGGCATGGCTATATATCTTTCTCAGGAAAGATTGGATACTTCTTTCACTGTGAAAGAGTTGGCGGCAAAGATGAGCAAGCCAATCACTGCTATGAGCCGAGTCAAGAAGCTTTTGGGATACTTGAAGCAGACCAAAGGCTATTCAATGAAGCTACGAGTTCCCGGGATCACGGTGCACTACAAGCTGTGGCTACGTCTTGGAGAGTTACAGTGATTCTGATTGGGCTGGCAACAAGGTCCACAGGAGGAGCACATTGGCAGCAGTGCATTTGGTGAATTCTTGCACTGTCTTTGCAACTTCAAGGAGCCAGAAGGTGGTTTCTTTGTCCAGTGCAGAGGCAGAACTACATGCATTGGTGTCTGCTGTGGCTGATGGTGTCTACATACGTGGTTGCTTGGAGTTTCTATGTGGCAAGGACGTGGAGCACTACGCTTTGGTGGACAACACGGCGGCCAAGCAGATTGCCAACAAGAAAGGAGTTGGAAAGATTCGTCATTTGTCAGGGAAGGTCGGAAAGGTCAAGGTGATTCAGATACCCACGAAGGCTTTGCTCTACTGCATTGGCATGGTCGACGAGAATGGTGGAGTTGGAGAAACCGAATACGAGGAGATGGCAAAGAAGCATGAAGCAGGCAAAAGAATCAAGGCTATGGCTAAGACTCTGGGAAGGATTCTTGCGGCGAGCTCTTTGGAAAGAGCATATGGCATTGAGTTCGAGGAGGAAGGTCGATGCTATGAGATTGAGACCAACGAGGTTACTGAGAATGACTTCGTGGATGGAGCATCCTGGAGTATGTCATGGTCACTTGCTTGCATGTTTCTCGCAATCAGTGCTGTGATGTTCTTTGGCTTCATGGCTTGGAAGGCTTGGAAGCAGATAAAGCAGAAGGTTGCAGAGCTTCAGGAGAGGACTCAAGCTGCAGAAGAGATGGCAAGAGGAAACAGTGTTTTATCTCAGAGTTTGATGAGGAGAATGAACGACGCTGAATGGAGGATGGATACTCTATGGGAAGCAGTCGTGATGATAGGAGGTTTCACAAACAGATCTTCTGGTGAACCTCTCACAGAAGAGATGAAGTTGGAACTGGAGATTGAGGAGGACGAGCATCGTTTGGACTACATGGCTGGAAGAAGTGCTGAGAGGAGAGCACTACTTGAGAGTAGCAGCCCGAACAAGTATGATACACCGAGAGCAGCACGTGGTGTTGTGGCAGATGAGAACGGAGCGAATGATCAACAAGAAGAAGAAGGAGAAGATAGTGAAGAAGTGAGGTATGGGCAACCACAAACAGAGGAAGAGCCAGAGCCTCACGATGTGACAGAAGAAGTGAGATTGGAAGATATTGATGTGCATGACTTGGAGGGTCATGCAAGGCGTCTTACAGCTTTACTTCGGCGCGAGGAAGCTTTGCTGGAGATGGCCTACAGCCAAGGTGAGTTCGAAGATGCTGACAGGATTGAGAGGAACATCAACCATTTGGAAGGGTTGTTGTTACGCCTCCCTGATCCTTCGTAGTTGAATTTCACAAAGATTTTTAGCTATTGCCAGAGCAGGGTGCTAGAGCAGGAGTGTGAAGTTTTTACAATAGCACTCATGTGAAGATTATCGTGGCCCCTGGTAGGATGACACATACAGGTTTCACTTGGAAGTCACTTGTTGTGATTGGCATGGCATAGAATATCTATGCATGATGCTCGAAGCCCCTGTGGTTTGAAAAAGAGTGACCGAAGTTTCGCAAAAAAACGTTTGTAATATGTGTTGTATCTAGACTGAGCCACTCAGCCCAAGGTCTAACATGCAGAATAGAGCAACTAATCTCCTGCACGGCATGCCAGTTTTGTAGTTGGAAGGGCACACACGGTTGCTTTTTCCCCTTGTTTTTGGTGTTGTGGTGTTGTTTCTCTTTTTGGTTCCTCCTGTTGAAAGGTGCTGTGTTGTATAGATTTTTCCCTCTGTCAATACGATTTGAATCAGATTGACCGACCACGCTTAGTGCTAGTTCGGCTCATGGCACTGTGTTCGATAATAGCCCTCCACCAGCTCGAAAAAAACCTGCAGTGACCAGGACAAGTGCAAACACAAAAGGTTTTGCATCCTGTTGACCTTGCTTGTTTTGGTTTCTCGATTTTTTTTTATCATTTTTGCATTTTTCTTGGCAAGATTACAAAAATATTACTGTATCAATTACATACATACATACATACATACATACATACATACATACATACATACATACATACAGAGTCTAGTTGCTTCTCTTTGAAAAAGATAACACCTTATTTGTAGCGCCTGCGAAAATTTTAAAATTTGAAACTGTGGTTTTTCAAATTTTTTCGTTTGCAACTATCTGCGCTTTTTCCCTGTTGGACATTTGTTCATTCTGTATTCCCCGCTTGTCGGCTTAGTGGCGGTGTGGGTGGGTTAAAATATCCTTCGGTTGATGCGTAGTTTTGATTTAGATCGCTGTGCTCTTCGGGGGGCGTCATGGCATATGGGGGATCCACTGAAGATGATGGTGATGGAGGTGCTTCAGTTTCATCCTCAGCTATGCGTAGGCCCCTACCAGCAAACATTGATTCCAGTGCAAATGTTCCTTCGCAGTTTGAGCAAGCTGCAGTCGAATCTGAACAATCTGTTGCAGACATGTTACCTGCAGTAGATGAACTTGCTACAGACGTGTTGCCTGGAGTCAATGTTACAGGCCTTAGTTCTAGGCTTGAAACTGGTGAGGGCACGGCACACGCTGCTAAGAGAGCGAAAGTTGCAGACTCAGTCACACGTGAGCCAGCGCAGTTGAGTCAACTTGATAGGATGATTTCTGATGCTCAAATGCACGTTGCTGAAACATCATTGAAACTGCCTTGGGAGCTTCCGTGTTTTGAGAACATCTTCTACGAGTCTGCACCTAAGTTACCGAAGGTTGTCAACACATTGTCATCGTATGAAAATCCTGCCTTTGATAAGTCTCTGGGATCCTGCGAATATATCTGGCAATTTTGAAAGGGCTGAAGTCAAACCAGTTCTCTTTGAGAGTGCTGTCTCGTTCAAGCAAGGGAGGACGCGGGCTCTTTCGTACATTGCTCAGTTTGATCTTTTGACGCAGAGGTGGGAATGTGTTGTAAGTATCAATTTTTCTGCGACTTCAATTGGTGTTGAGTTGCATGTGAAAGATCGTCCAGCAAGACTGGATTACATCTCAGAATGCCTTGGTGGTAAGAGCCTGGCAAGAGTCCGCAAGAGGCTTGGGCAAGTTGTCAGGTATTTGAAGTGGGGCGAGAAGAACACCTTTCAATGTCCTTTGCCATTTACAGTTGATCTTGTGCATGGCTATATCACAACGATTGTTTCTGAAGGTAGTGGGTTTTCTTCTGTGAGTGGTTTCATGGAGTGCATACGCTTCATGCATTACACTCTTGGTTTCATCATGCCTCATGGTCTCTTGCAAGACCCGTGGATTGCAGGGAAACTTCGTAAACTGAAACAGGAGAGGCCACCCCGCAAGCAGAGCAGGACATTGACGGTGCAAGAGCTCAGGCGCATTGAAGATCTGCTTTTTGACACTACACGTTCCATAGTTCACAGATATGCTGCAGGATGCATACTTTTCGGAACATATTCACGTTCGAGAGTTGCTGATATGGCTTGCATTGAACAGTATATCATTGACATACAGACCATGGAGCGTGGCAATGTTGGTTACATTGAGATGCACACCAGTTCCCACAAAATGAGGGCCACGTCGAATGCATTGGGTCTGAACCTTGCTCTAGTTGCGCCTATTCGTGGTGTAGGCCCTCTTGAATGGGGAGTGCAGTTCGTCGCAGTGGCAAAACAGGCAGGTCTGGATTTTGACAAACGCAATGTCAAGGAACCGTTGCTCCCTGCACCCAGTTTAGAGGGTGGATGGACAAACAGGCCCATTGGTAGCAAAGAAATGAAACTGTGGCTGCATGCGATGCTTTCTGACCTGCCAGATTTTTGTGGTGACAACTTGACTGGACACTGCATCAAAGCGACTACACTATCCATGCTGGCTCGGTACGGGGCTGCTGACGATGTTAGGATGGTGTTGGGTCATCACAGCATGCGTGGCAAAAGTTCTTTAGAGGCGTACAGCAGAGACATACAAGCTTATCCATTGCGGGTTCTTGAGCAGATGTTTCATAGTATCCGACTTGGGACCTTTTGTCCTGACAATACGAGGTCAGGTGTCATGAGAGTTGCAGACGCAGATCATGCAGAAGGAGTTCATGCTGGCAGTGTCGAAAAGGAAGTGAAACATCCCGAACATGCGACAACTTCAGAATACGAAGAAAACGATGAACACGAAGTTCCAACTAGTGCGGCTCAAATCTTGTTTTCTAGACATGAGCCTCTTGATCTTCAACATGGCAGCTTGAACGATTCACAAGTGAACAATGCACTTGGTTTGGACTTTGAAGATTGGGAACGAGTTGGCACAGGAACGGACAGGGGAGACGAATCTTTGAAGAGTCCATCTGTCGAGGGGAGCGATTCAGATAGCAGCTCTTCAAGCAGTGATGATTCTGGCACATCTGACGACGAGGTGTTGGTCAGGGGAGCAACTGATCTTGGTCCGTTGGTGGAATGGAAGCCGGGCTGCGTGGTCTATCAGAATCGAATGACGAAGACGCTGCATCTCCTGCCACTTGGTTCAAGTGATCTCTTCTTGTGTGGTCGCAAGGTTGGTCGTGATACAATGGTTTTCAAAGGTGGCATTCAGTCTTCAGAATGGAGGTGCAAGCAGTGCGACCGTGGAAGACCCATTAGACATGTTGAGGGCATGGTGGATGCTTTTGATGCAGCACTCAAACGAGTGAAGAATAAATGAACTTGTTTCACCGATGTCATGTGAAAAGACAAAGTCCAACTGCGTTGCCTGGCTCTCCGTGAAACTTGCAGGATCACTATCATGTGAATTGACTTGAAGGAAGTTTCATGAAGGATTAGTTGATATCTTGATGGATCACATGCGTCGAAGATTTCATTGCCCGTTTCAGTTTTTCTGTTTCTTTGGAATGTTTTTCAACATGTGATGTGCATCAACCTTCACTTGTATGTGCTTGATCAAGTGAACTTGCGGGACTTGCTGGACTTGAGGGAATTCACATCACATGCATGCAACTGTAAATACATCAGCATATAGTTGAACAAGCTGAGATGGATTTAATTTTGCATGACCGCAATTCGTTTCTTTTGAGTTTTCACTTTTCTTTCCCTTCAACTGCTAGTCTATAGGTGGCTGCGAGGTCGTCGTTGCTGGAGAGTGAAGCCACTTTCAAGGCTAAGGCGTTGAGCCATGGACTCACCGAAGGAGAGGTCAATGATTTAGTTGCCCGAGGTGTGAACAGTCTTTCACGTCTTGCCTTTGTCTTGACAACTCCTGGCATCACACCTGATGAAGTTTCATTGAGGCGACTGATCAATAATGGTGACCCTGATTCAGTGTCTTTAGGAACTCTTTCAGCTATCAGGCGACTGGTCTTTGAGGCGCAGACACTTTCTATAGCAATGGTCAAGAGTGCAGTTGAGGGAACAGACGTGGCAGGTAAGGTTGAACTTGCACCTGCCGAAAGGTCCCACCGTATTGCAGCTCAGAAAACACGTATGTCAGGGGTCAGTTTTGCCGGGCCCTATGAGTGTTCGCATGCATCTTATGACGTTGTTGGTGATATGCTGGAAAAAGATTCAGTTCTATACCCCCAACCTCATAAGTTTGGAACAAGATCAAGTGAGGTTGCAAGAGAGAAGCCCCCTCGTGAACTTGTGATTGATGGAGGATCTCATTTGTCAGTGAAGGATGGGAAACGTGTCGACAAGTGCAACATCAAGACAGAGCTTGACTTATCTCAAGCGCTCACAAGGCGGGCTCTTGCTTTTGATCTCATGGGTGCTGCTACATTCAGTATCATGGAGAAGTTTCATCAATTCTTGCTTGGATATTTGCAGATGATGCCACCTCCTGGCTATTCAGGGGTAAGCATGGATCAATGCTTACGTGCTGACAGGGCTGCGTGGTTGAGGATTTCAGAAAAGCTCACAACAATCAAGAAAGATGCTACTGGTAAGTGCCCTATTGATGATGCATTGGTGGCCATTGAATCAGACCCAGCTGTGTTGTATCATTTACTTCCTTGCCCGTTGAAATCAGGTGGTGGAGGTGGTGGTGGACCACCAAAGCCAGGTGACAAGCGCAAGTCAGGTGAAGAAGAACCTGACAGAAAAGGCAAAGGGAAGGGTAAGGGCTCCAAGGCCCCTGCCTCTATCAAAGATTTGAATCACAACACGGAGGACGGCCATCGCATTTGCTGGAATTATAATATCAAAGGAAAGGGGTGCAAGTTTGCTAAACATGGTGGTACATGCAAACTTGGCTTACATTGTTGTATGATTTGCTTTGAGCATCACCCTCAATTTGATTGCAAGAAGAACAAGGCTTGAAAGCCAGGCTCGGCCTCTACAGGCGGCAATGTGGAGGCTGATGAGCTTTTTGGCCGTGGTAAGCAGGCTTCATTTGGTGGCGAGCTTACAACAAGCGATGCATCATCAAAGAATTCACGTTTGAAGTTGTTGTGCCAAAGGCTCCATGACAAGAAAAGGTTTGTCAGAACTGAAGGTCCTTGCAAACCAGTTTCACATTTTGCAGACTCAGAATTTATGAGCCGAGTCCGTGATAGAATTTCTGGAAGGAAACTTGAAGATCTCATTTTTGTTGAGCTATTCTGTGGCACGGCTGGCTTATGTGCAGAGGTGCGTCGATTAGGACTGTCAAGCAGTGTTGGTGTCGATGCACATGTTTCAAAACAAACGAAGAGTCCAGTGTTGCGTATTGATATGACTACATCACATGGAATGGATTTGGTATGGCGAATCTTACAACAAGACAACTGTGTGGCCTGCCATTTGGGGCCACCATGCGGGACATCTAGCCGTGCACGAGACATCCGTCGTGCTCATGGTCCGGATCCTAAACCGCTTCGTTCTGAAACTTTTCCGAACGGTTTGCCATCACTGGAAAATGTCGACAGACGTCGAGTGGAACTTGCAAACATTCTTTATGCGCAATGTGCAAAAATTTTCGAGTATTGCTGCAAAGAAGGCATACTGGCAACAATCGAGAATCCTGGCAATAGTTATTTCTGGCTTACAACATATATGACACAGCTGCACCCATCTTGCAACTACTTTGATGTGATGTTGCACCATTGCATGTATGGGTCTGAACGCCGGAAGCTTACACGCTTGCGAGCCAACTTTGAACAGTTACAGAAACTCGGCGTCCGATGCGACAACCAACACAAACATGCCAAATGGGGTTTGGTGACATCACGGTGCGCTACCTCACTGGAGGTTGCGTACCCGCATGCATTGTGTAAAGCTTGGGCGCGCATTTTCATTGATACAATTTTTGGAACTTGGTGCAATTCCCCCACCTTTACAGTTATCTGAAGTTGCAGATCATTCTTTGCGACAATCTCAAGCAGCTGCAAGTAAGCAACCCAGAGGCAAGAAGTTACCTCCTTTGGTCAAGGAGTTCAAGCAAGTTTGCATGTTGGTGGGACCGCCGCAAGACCATATGTGGCAACAATCCGTCACAACTGAATGGCATGTGCCCTCGTCAGTCACATGCACACCTTATTTGCCTATCATCCCTGCAGGTTCCAAACTTTTACGCTCTCAGATTCGTGGGGATAAAAGCGGGAGAGCTGATATGGGAGAAGATTTTCATGACAACCATGACGAACAACAACAATTTATGGAATGTGCAGTTGGGTTACCGTGGGAACCAAACGAGTTTGTTGAACAAGCAAAGGGCCTTGGACATCCGAAGCTTTTCGTTCATGGTGTTCCCAAAATCTTGGAATCCACCATCCAATGGATCACCAATGAGACACCTTGCAACATAGCCAAATTTCGATCTGCAGTGGCCATGAAGTGGACAAGGAAAGCTATGGACCTCAAAGATGCAGAGGAGGAGCTCAGACGCAATATGCCTTCACACTGTCAAAAAGTTCTGGCTAGCAAGAGGCTTGCGCTGTTCGATGCTATGTTGAATGACGCAACATATGGTGATTCGAAATTGGTCTCTGACATTTGCAAGGGGTTTGATTTGATGGGGCCCTTGCCTAAATCGGGCGTTTTTCCGAGCAAGCATACATTTGCAACAATTACTGGCGAACAAGTTAAGTCGGTTTGTGGAGCAACGAGACAAGCGGTCTGGCATTCGCTGCGTCGTGTTGTGGATCGTGATATTTCTGACTCTAGACATCCGTGACTTGATGGACGACGAAAGCTTGACAAGGCGCTTTGGCATTTCTCAAACTTCATCATCTTCTGACGGCGTTCAAACGAAGAAGACTAGGCCCATTGATGATTTCACTGAGAGCCTGATAAATTTGACAAACAGCACTTCGGAGAAGATTGACATACACAGTGTAGATGTCATCCTTGCAAGTATCTTGATGAGGCTTCGATTGAGCAGCTTCGAGAGGAAAGAACTCTGTGCCAAAGCGATAGACTTGAGGAAAGCTTACAAGCAACTTCCTTTGTCTGAAGCGGCTCTTCGTGACGGGAACCTTGCGGTGTTGAACCCAGGCACGGGCAAGCCTGAAGCATTCAAATGCTACGTCCTTCCATTTGGTGCCCGGGCAGCGGTGCAAGCGTTTTGCAGGTGTTCTCATGCACTATGGTTTGCTGGAGTAGCTCTTTTTGGGTTGCACTGGACATGCTATTTCGACGATTTTCTGATCATTGAGGAAAAAGAAATTTGCAGGCATACAGCCATGGTTGCGGAATGCTTTTTCAAGCTCTTGGGATGGTCGACCTCTGAGGAGAAAGATGCTGGTTTCCTTTCGGTTGCTAGAGTCCTAGGAGTCTGCATTGATTTGACTGACTCACGAAGCGGCATTGTTTCTACCTACAACACTGAAGCCAGAAGGCTTGAGTTGATTTCCTTTATTGATGGCCTACTGGAACGTGGGCATTTCGGGAAAGGTGAACTTGCCACTCTTCGCGGCCGTCTTTTGTTTGCAGAAAACCAAATTTTTGGGAAAGGCTGTACAGTCTATGTTCGCATCCTTTCGTGGTATGTGGAATCTTATGTTTGTGGTGCTGTGGACAAGGAGCTCTCCTTTGTGTTGTCAATGCTGAGGGACCGTATATCACTTGGGAAACCTCGAAGTGTTTGTGAGGCGACTATTCCTGTTGTGCATGTTTATTCTGATGCTTGTTTTGAGCTTGATGGCAAAGCTGGGATTGGGGGTGTCGTTGTTGATCAGTATGGATCTTGCATTGCCCACTTTGGGTATTGGCTGACACCGGAAGAGATTGGTGCCATCAACATAAACAACACATCTACAATCATTGCTGAATTAGAGACCCTTGCAGTTCTCATCAGTTTGAAGACTTTTTCATCTTATCTTGCGGGAAATGACGTTGTTGTATTTTGTGACAATAGTGCAGCACTTGCGTCTTTGATTTCGGGAAGGTCATCTAATGATTGGATGATGCGTATCATACAGTCTGTTTTCATGTGGGAGGATGACAATGTTATTGGGCTTTGGTATGAACGTGTGCCAAGCCATGCAAACATAGCCGATGCTCCATCCAGGGGTGACTATTCAATGCTTGTTGGATCGAAGCGATTTGATGTCTCAGTCTTGGAAACCTTGAAGGACATTCCTCATCTCAAAAAATTGACGTGGGGAGTATCAGATTGAGATATCAAATGTCAACATGAAGGATTCGTGCAGGAACATTTGTGAAACACTTGCTGGACCCATTTCACTTTAACATGCAGGAAGTTTCAACTTGAAGGACATGGAAAAACCATGAGTGACCTTCCCAACGACATGTCCGAAATCTGGCATTAAAAAAGGAGTGACTGTGTTTTCTCCACTTGCTTTCTTCCGTCGTCACGTTGTGCGTATATATATATATATTTATACATGAGCAGATAGTTGCGTAGCAGCGCTAAACAAATAAGTTGCTTCTCTTTGAAAAAGATAACACCTTATTTGTAGCGCCTG
>OMLO01005262.1_pt1 | contig 10849 bp, 5 predicted proteins | sample 1674811 | NCBI WGS metagenome assembly OMLO01 (sample SAMN06265003, study PRJEB25207) | coral metagenome | isolation source: Coral host | place: Mexico:La Bocana,Puerto Morelos, Mexico | collected 2008-11-13
CACTATTAAACTGAAGATGGCATAAGCATGCCGAAACATGTCTTTAAAAATAGTTGTACGTTTTCTTCAATATTTATTATTATTATTATTATTATTATTATCATTATTATTATTAACATTATCATTATTAATATTTTTATTGTTATTATTATTATAATTATTATCATTATTCCTTTTTTCTCATTTTTTTTCCTTTATCCCTGTTACCTTTTTCCCTACTCATTTTCAAAGCTTATATCGCCCAGTGACTTCAATTACTTGTTACTTATCTTATTTCTCTTTTGTTTTTCTTGTTAATCGTGTACAACCTAGTCATAGCAATTTCAATTTTTTCTAACTACTTAGCTCGTTAGTAGTTTTTTGCCTATTTCAGTTACTTTATTTTATGCTATTATATTTTCTATTTATTTTTGGCAAAATAAAATGGTTGTTGTTGTCGTTGATAAGAATTCTTCTCCTGGCTATTTAACCTCACTGGTTCCCTTCTGGAAATATCAACTTGTTTATTTTTAATAAATACAATTTGATCAAATTACATAAGAACATACAGGTTATTGGGAGAGTATTCAGTGAAGTCCTCAATAATACAACATGTGAATCAGGGTGCAAAAAAACTTTTCAGATTTGCCCTTTTGGCAAGCTGTAACCATGATTTACTAGTCTGAAAGTTTTTCTCACTTGGCCCCCAAAGTTTATCTCTTAACATTACTTCCTTCACACGCTGGTGAATGTCATTTCTGTCCAGAATGTTTTCCCTTTCTTAAATTGCCTCTGTTCCTAATATACTCTTATGTTGGCTCCCTATGGTTTGATCCCATGTGCACTGAGGACAAAAGCTCATGTAATATGCATGTGCTGAAAGGAAAACATGGGTGTTTTTCAATATTTTATGAGTCAAGATGAGCACAAAAGGAAAACTGAGAGTGAATTTTTTTGTGTTTCCTTTGTGAAAAAAGTAATGCAAACAATAATCGTTAAATGTCAGGCTTTGTTCTTGCGATCTTTCTTGAATCTTGAGTTTGTAAAAAGTAAAGCAGATCTCAAAATCTCCTGTTTTGAAATTTGAGTCTCCTTTTATTGGCTTAACATATCAATTGCTGCTTTGAAACATGACATGTAGACCTGTATAAAATCTTCTTGTAAATTGCAGTAATCTCTGCGGGTGGTGCTGATAAAAGTATCATATGATGCTCATAGTTGATTTTGTTCAGGCAAGAAATGATTCTCGAATTATGCTAGTACATTTTTGAAAAAACTCAAATCATCTCGAAAGCTATATTTTCAGTTTTATAGAAGTGGCAAAAGTTTGCAAATGTGTTTTCAGTTGTTCAATCTTAATTGGCCCTAGTAATTTAGATGCTTTTGTGAACTGCGCTTCACCTAAACTGCGTTAAATGCGACTTGACAGTTGTGAAGTTGTTTACAGTGAAAACATTGCTGTCTGTATTCACCTGCTCACATGTTGAAGCTGTTCCAGAAAAAGACTAAATTAGTAGACCAAGAGATCTACTGGAAACCTCTGAACAGAGTCATTCTGATAACGTTTCTTTTAAGCTATTGCTGGTTGTCATCCCTTCCTTCATCATACTGGTAGTCATAATGACACCTTACTTCAATTGGATTATCGACTGCCTTGCAACTCTGAGTTTCTTCAATTTCTTCTTGCTTGTTTCCAGAGGTCTGTTATAAATAATCCTGTTCATTATATTGTTGACGCTGTTTAGACTGAGCCATCATTTCTTGTAGTAGACATTTGTTTTAGGATTTTCAGTAATGGCAATGTAAAAACGACTGTTTGTTTGCATATTCTTCCAATTATGGGTTAAGTTTTCTTTCAGTCACTTGTGTTTGTGAGACATTCAACTAGGTCTTTGTAGCTTTCAACATGTTTGTGTTTCTCACATTTTCTTTCGGATGTTGCTCAACAATGGTTTGGTTTGAGAAAGCAAACCGATCGCCAGCCATTTTTTTCACTTGTTCTTCAAATTTGGCACTCCATAACAACTTCCATATTGCACTCCATAACGTACATGCATTTATGCATTAATCATTGGCCAATCACAAAAAAGATATTTTGTTTTGTTTATAGTACTGATGGATATTGAATAATGACTCTGGTTAGCTACAAAAACTCAAAAAGGTTTTCATGATACAGCATAACATGTACACAAATGTGAAATTCTATAGCTCCTGTCTAGCAAAACAAAACCCTAAGCTAACTACTGGATATTTGTCAACAGGATCCTTGATGATCTTTGTACTCAAGGATTAATCAAGAAACTCAAGACAGTAATTCACCATGGAGCTGCTTCACAAACGGTAACTCTTTTCAAAAAATATACAGATCAATAAAAATCATAGTACTTTCACATGCCTCACAAATTGGACACGGCTCAGCTTGGAGTTTCACATGCTTTTAAAAAATATTTTTATCCACCAGCTTTTTTACCTTTGTTTGTAAAGTATATTTATCATGTTTATGTTGTGTAAAGGCCATGTCTGTTGAATACAAGCATATAGTGCTCTTAACTGTTCTTTCAACTTATATGCACATCTGCAGCTACAGTTATATAAAGATGCCTACAGGGCAAGTCTCTCCTGAGGATTACATAATTATTCTCGACGGTATTCAACTCAAAACACAAAATATGTCATTTAAATCTTTCATGAATAACTAAACAGTTCTTCAATATCAGTATCACTATTTTCACATGCCTCATAACACCAATATATACTTTGAAAACTGCTCTGTTGGATAAGAAATTAAACTGCTGAACATGCACAGAAAGGTGTCAAATAACCTTCAAGGTATTGTTTTTTTCAAGGCATTTGTATTCGATGTCTGTGCAAGGCAATGAAATTAGTGAATATCAAAATATACTGTATTTCTATTATTAAGTTATTTTTTGGTCATTATCAGCTTTGCGTTAGGGCCCTCGACTTACAACTTCCTATGTTTTAATTATGTTCTAATATTTCTAAATAGGTGGATCTTTTCCTGCATTCATCCACAAGTAATGATGATCCAGAAGTAGCCATTATTCTGGATCAGTGCCGAGTTCGCCTGCAAGATCACATTGTTAAAGTTGCGGAGGTAAAACTATTGTGCATTGTACCAAAAAGTATGGATTCTTAAATAATATTTATGCAAGAAAAATCTCTCAAGAATACATCCCCAGACTTAATTTGAGGTTGGGTGTTTAATAAGCTTGATTATCAGGGAGAATTGTGACTGCTATATATATATATATATATAGTTTAATGACTAGAGACAAAGCTGTGGACAGGTAGAGGCTTAAGAATATTGATGATGGGTTTAAAAGAAGGATTGAGCTTCAATTTGACACCTCAAATGTACAATATTAGAATTATATGAATGCAGCTTTCTTATTCTGCAAATCTTCTCACAGTAAAATCAGCTCATCATAAATGTTACAGTTTTTCCTATTAAGCCATGAATGTCAGAGATAATTAAGTATTTATTTCTGGAATGTTATGATCTTTATTGTTTCACAACCAATCAAATACAAGATAAAACCGCAGAAGATAACCTCAACAGCCTGAAAGGTTTGAAGTGGCACAAATAAACTCAAAACAATGAGCTGGCTTTTTCTTCCATGAAAAAAACTTCAATTGTATCAGTTTCAATTACTGAGATTTACCTTGTGTTTATAAGCAATGAATAACTGATCGATATATTACTGAAACGTGTGAGACATAGCTAAACAGCACATCTAGGAGCAGAAAAATAATACTGTATTTTCAATATAGAATTTTGAAGTTAGAAAAACTACCAAGATATTAAGGTTTAATTTTAAAGTTTTTGCTAAGTACATGCGTTCTATCATTATGATAACAAGTAGTTGAAAGAAAACATCTGATCTAAGTGGTTTTTGATTTAGATGATCATAACAAAACATGGAAATGCAACTTTTTGAAACTTTCACCCACAGACATAACTACATAAACTAGTATCAAGTTCCAGCGTCAGTAATAGGGATGGGATCTGTATGACTGATGTGGATGACCAGTCCACTCCATTGCTACTGAAAAGAAATTGAAAGTACAATTTTTCTGCTCAGAAGTGCTGGCTTGCCATGTCTGATCATTGATTAATATTTTTCAGTAATAATATCATATTGTTCCTATTTATTCTTCTTTATTCATGACCTCTGAAATAGAAAAAACTACAATTTCAGCCTTTGAAAATGCTAAAAATTTAACTGAAGGAAAGAAAGAAAGAAAGAAAATAAAAGGCAGCTTGTTGTGTTTTGTGACTAATTCAAACCTTTCAGGCTGTTGTTGTTTGTTGCAGTTATCTTAATTTGCAGTTGCATCTCGCATCTGACTGGTTGTGAAACAATAAACAATCCAGAAATAATCTCTGGTGGTCATGGTTTCATGGGAAAAACTGTAACTGAATACAATTTTGTTAACAGAAAGGAGAAAGAGAAAAGCGGATTGAAGAGGAGAAAGAGAGAAAGAAAATTGAAAAGGCAGCTGCAGCAGAAGAAAAACAAAGAAAGAAACAACTTGAAAAAAAGGAAAAAGATGCCCAAAAAAAAGCACAACAAAAGAAAGAGACAGCCCACTCTGAGGTAAATGTACCAATACAGTTGTCTTTAGAATGGGAGATGGTATTAAACAACAGTGTTGCGACGATGGAAAGGCATCTTGCGACGATGGAAATAAACACAACTTTTAATCGGTCAAAACATATACAACATGGCTACGAAACTCCAACCTCGAGAAAACTAGTCAAAACCGCGCGAACCTTCTCTTGACATCTGTCACTCATTTAAAACGACATTAAACAAAACGTCACGATAATGTCACGTAAGTGTCACGCTCTCCTCAACATTCCCCCTCCCCACACTGAGGGGACCGCAGTGTGTTTAAGACGATAAAATGTTACAATAAATGTTCTTAACTCAAAGTTTCTTAAAGGTCCAATGGTTTTACAAAAGTGGTACCAATTTGTGAATTGGTCGCACCACAGTCTTCTCTCCGCACTGAATTTTTGCGACTCGAGAATGTCCGTCTCTCCCAGGATACGTTTCCATGATACGTCCCAATGGCCATTTCCCACGTGGCAGCTTTGGATCCAGAACCAGCACAACGTCTCCTTCCTTAAGGTCCTTGACAACTTCGGTCCACTTTGGACGAGTGTTTAACATAGGTAAGTACTCCTTTAACCACCTGGACCACACTCGAGAGATCAGCTCTTGAACCTTGCGCCACCTTTTCCGTGGGTTGAATCTCGTAGTATCAATACTCTCTGGCGCAAACTGTCCACCCATTTGCCCGTACAGGAAGTGATTGGGTGTCAACGGCACATCATCTTTAACATTTGCTGACTGATAGGTGAGTGGCCTAGAGTTAATCAAACTCTCTGCACCTGTGACAACTGTGATTAGTTCTTCGTCTGTGACATCACTGCTACTCAGCACAGCATAAATCGCCTTCTTGGCTGCCTTCACCATAATCTCATGTGCCCCACCAAAATGAGGACCTCCTGGGGGGTTAAACTTCCACTTTATCCCCGTCTGTGCAGTCGTTCGCTGAATCTTGTCCTTGTCTAATTGACCCACAAGTTCCTTAAGTTCATTTACTGCTCCAACAAAGTTAGTGCCATTGTCACTGACCATTTCCTTGGGAACTCCTCTCCTATTGGTGAATCTGGTAAACGCGTTTAGAAAACTATCTGTGTCGAGCCCCCACGCCACTTCGAGATGAACAGCACGAGTTGAAAAGCATGTAAATACACACAACCACCTTTTTAACCGATGACGCCCACGCCCTTGTATAGTGGTGAACGGGCCTGCGTAATCCACCGCTGTCTGGTCGAACGCCCGAAATGTGAAGCGCAGCCTTACTTGTGGCAATGGACCCATTATCTGTGTGGCTGGTTTGTTCCTTTGTCTCTTGCACTCGTTGCATTCATTCTCCCACGCTCTTATTTCCTCTCGCGCTGCGACAATCCAGAATCTTCCACTAATCTGCGATAACACAAAATTTGTCCCAGCACTGTGGTTAGACAACTCATGGTAATACTTGACTATCGGCTTTGTCACCCACTGACCCCTTGCTAGTATTACAGGAAACCAGACATCGTAAGGAAGACATTCAGCAAATTGAAGTCGACCCCCACACCGCATTACACCTTGATCATCCAACCAGGGACATAACTTGCCCAATGAACTCTTCTTTGGAATTTCCTTTCCCCTCAGCAATGCCTCATATTCTTCAGGAAATGCCTCCAACTGTGCTCGACTAATGATTTCCTCCTCGGCATCTTCAATTTCTTCTGGCAACAGTTCCAGCCCATTCACCCTGTCCTTTGGGTTACGCATATTGTATATTGCTCGCCACACCCTGGCTTGTAGCCGTACCAACCGTATCCAGCTTGAAAAACGGGTGGTTTCAAGCCTCCAATCCTCACACTTCCCTCTCTTCTCTGCTCGATTCGTCAGACTCTGTACACGACAGGTAAGAACACTTGCGACATCTTCTACCCCTTCCTTGCGATCTGATGTCTTCATTTCTGGCAACGAAGCGGGACGACTCCTAAGATCCATCTTAGGCCAACTTTGCTTATCCCTTGCTAGTAACCACTTTGGTCCATGCCACCAGAGTGAGTTCTCCATTAGTTCATCTGGTGTTGCCCCTCTTGTACATAGATCAGCTGGGTTTTCTCCTGTGGCTACATGTTGCCACTGCGATGGCTCGGTCACCATCTGTATCTCCCCGATGCGATTGGCAATGAAGGAACGAAAGCTTCGCCCATGACCCCGAATCCACCACAACACATCCATACTGTCAGAGTAAAATGTTACAGTTTGCATGGGAATTCCAAGTACATGCGCTAAACGTTGTGTCAGGCGCAAACCAAGTACGGCTCCCATAAGTTCCAGGCGAGGCACAGTCATTGGCTTTAATGGTGCTACCTTACACTTTGAAGCAATCAACCTACTTGTAGTGGTAGCATCATTGTATACACACTGTAAGTATACAACAGTCCCATAAGCTTGCAATGAAGCATCGACAAATGTAACAACTCTCTTAGCAACTACTTCTTTTGCTTCACGAAGACACCTACTGTAGGCACCTTCACATTACCCAGGCTCTTAAGCTGCTCATGCCAGCTCCCAATTCTACTTGCGATTTCGTCATGTATGACATCATCCCAGTCATATCCCCGCGACCACAGTTCCTGAAGCAGAATCTTAGCTTTGACGACAAAAGGGCTGACAAACCCCAGTGGGTCAAATATGATAGCAACCTTCTTCAGTACATCTCGCTTTGTCAGCTGAATCTCTGTAGGTACCTCTGCAGTCGAAATAGTAAATGTGTCCTCTGTACTATGCCAGGCAATCCCAAGTGTCTTAACAACAGGTTCTTGTCCTTCAGTGATCTGCAATTCAGTGGCTCTGTCGGCTTCAGGCGTGGTTGCAACAACCTCTGGAGAATTGGATACCCACTTCCTTGCCTGCATGCCTGCTGTTCCGCACAGACTGTCCAGCTCTTTGTACAACTGAATACCCTCCTGTACAGTTTCCACACTATCAATCGAGTCATCCATGTAAGTTGATTTGAGCACAGTTTCAGCAGCCATTGGATACACATCCTGGTGCCTTCTAGCATTCTCTTGAGCGACAAACTGCGCCTCCATTGGTGCAGAGTTCTTACCAAATACTACTCTACTGAACTCATAGACATCAGGTTCACGACTGGAATCGAGGTCTCTCCATAATATTCGAAAATAAGGATGATCTTCCTCTTCGATCTCCACTTGCAAATACATTTCCTTAATGTCACAGGCTAAAGCTACAGGGTTCCTCCTGAACCGAATAAGCACATCAAACAAATCTTTTTGTAACTTAGGACCTGCACAAATGACATCATTCAGCGAAACCCCATCTGTCTTCGCAGAACAGTCAAACACAATGCGTACTTTAGTGGTAGTTTTGTCCATGCGGACTACTGGAAAGTGAGGCAAATACCAAACTTCCGGTGGCGATGGTTCATCTGGTTCAACTCTTCTCAAGTACCCCTTCTCGATATAACCCTTGATAACTTGAGAGTACTCTGTCCCAAGAGCACAGTCCTTCTTCAATTTATTTTCTGTGTTGCACAACCGAGATAATGCTGTCTGACAATTATCAGGTAACTGGGGCTTATCCTCCTTCCACGGTACACCCACTTTGTATCCTTTCCCAGTGTAACGAATTGATGCCTTAAGTTTCTCCAGCGCCTCATTCTCCTCTTCAGTAAAAATCACAGTGTCATGTCCTTCAATGCCACAGTTTTCTATCTCCCAAAACCCCTTTAAAGTACGATCAATGTCACAGCAAACACCATCAACGCCGACATTGGGCTCCTGGGCAAACAAAGTGCGACTGACATGTGCCCTTGCTCCTGTCCACTGTTTTCCTTCTGGTGATCCAATGCATGTCCAACCCAAAGGTCCAAGGCGAGCAACTGGGCCTCCTTCCTTACCACGTACATCGGCTCTAGAATAATGCAGCTCTGCATTGTCCACACCTATTAACAAATCCACAAGTCCATCTTGAGCAGGTTCAGCAAAGTCACATTCCTTAAGGTGAGCCCATCTATCCTTACTTTGTTTCCAGTTCTCTACCTTGTAGTTTCCAGTTACCCTTTTAGGGCAAGTCTTTACTTTAATATCCTTACTAAACTGACCATCAAGGCTCTCAATTGTCACATCTAATGGCATTGATTGAAATGTTTCCACTTCATTGTTCAAGACATTAACTGTAACTGTCTGGTATCTCTCCTTGAGACCAAGAACTCCTGCGACTTCTTCGTTAAGAAAAGTCTCGTTAGAACCATCATCCAAAATAGCATTCACCTTTACTTTGCGATCATTTGCCTTCAACCACACTGGCACTGTACGAAGGGAAAGGGCCTCGGTTGCTGTCTCCTGCTTGGAGGTCGATGTGTGTGTATGAGTTGGTGCCCCCTCCCTTGGAGTGACCACTCTCCCATCCTTTGTATTATCCTGTACGAAGCCATGCAACAAATAGTGGTGATTCCGCGTGCAACCGTTAATGTTACATGCTCGAGTCTTAGTACAAGCTCTTCCTTCATGATCGCTAGCCAGGCAACGAAAGCAAAGCCGTTTTTCCTTTACGATATTCCAACGCTCCTTCACTCCCAGATTCTGAAAGCGTCTGCAGCTCCACACTCCATGGTTTCCTTTACAATATGCACATGGTGGCTTGCTTCTCAGAAAGGGTGTTTCTTTACCAAAGTTACCATTCTCACCGAAAAAACTCCTGCTTCCACGACCTCTATCACCATGCTTACCACCATCCGCAGCACCTCCAACAGGCTCAGCCTCAATCCCATGTGCCATTTCCACTGCCTCGACTCGGACCCTCACTTCCTCCTTCAACCAATCCCTCAAGGTTAACACCGACTTGTCTTTCTTATGTTCTCTCAACCAGCGACTGTAACTTTCAACCTGACTGTCCGCCAACTTCTTAACTAATAAACTATGCAATGCACCATCACCAAGCTCTCCACCACGCCCTTCTGCCTGCAACTTAACAACTGCTATTCGAACAAGATCAGCAAACCGCTCAAAAGACTGGACATCAGCACTCTTCAAGGGGGGCATCTTTTCGATCTGGTCCATGTATGCCTGTAGCTTTCTTCGCTCGCCACCAAACTTCGACTGAAGAATATCTTTAGCTTCATTATACTCGGGTTCTGTAACCCCTAGACCCCTAATGGCCTCAAGGGCAGTTCCTGTAAGACTCTGTCTCAATCTTGCCATTTTAATAGTTGACGGCTCCCCTCCCTGGTCGACAAGACTCAAAAACATCTCCCAGAAATCTTCGAATTTACTTTTCTCACCATTAAACACTGGAACTTTTAAAGGCTTAAGTCGCTGACTACAGTTACCTGGGTTTTGAGAACCTGACAAGTGGCTGTAAGTAGGCGAATGTCCTGACGGAGGAGGTAAATTCATCGAAGGAGTTTGCAGCAATGCCTCTTTACTTGCGTCCACGCGTTTCTTCTCCAGGATTTCCTTCGCCACACGTTCGGCCTTTTCGATGGCATAGTTTATTTCGTTCTCCACAGCTTCTATTTCTTCCACAACTGACTTTTTGTTGTCGTTGTCACCCAAGTGTAAATAAGTCTTCTGTACCTCGTCCATGACAGCAAGGCATGCTTCTAGTACCTTCCATAAAGTGTCAATTTCGCTTTGAATCAACTCGGGATCTTCGCCACTCGCGCAAAGTCTTTCCACATTGTGTCGCGTTTTCGTAAGTGTAGTCTTTCTGTTCCTCTTTTCCCGTTTAAGTTCTATAATTCGCTCTTCATTATCGTCAACTTCTTCTGACTCTCCTGGGGACGGCATTATCGTGCGACGTAAAACAAAACCCTTAATACGCGCTCTACAACCTCCAAGACCTTCTTGTTGATTCGATTTCCTCACGAACGACTCAGACGAATAATTGTACGTCAGGATAATAAACAACCACAAAACCGTGAAACGAAAATACATGCGAAGCGATAAGAAAACCAAACCTTGACCACAACTTTCCTGAACTTTTACCACCGCAAATCCTGTACGAAGTTCCACAAGCGAACGCGAAATCCAAAATGGCAAATCGAGACGATGCGATGCGAATCCAAATCGAGACGATGCGATGCGAATAAATCAACCTTGAGCTCCCCTTGAGCAAGATAATTCCTCGAATTTCCACTAGCTCATGTGTCCTGGTGGGGTCGGCAAAAAATGTTGCGACGATGGAAAGGCATCTTGCGACGATGGAAATAAACACAACTTTTAATCGGTCAAAACATATACAACATG
>OMLO01005263.1_pt1 | contig 10849 bp, 7 predicted proteins | sample 1674811 | NCBI WGS metagenome assembly OMLO01 (sample SAMN06265003, study PRJEB25207) | coral metagenome | isolation source: Coral host | place: Mexico:La Bocana,Puerto Morelos, Mexico | collected 2008-11-13
AATGGATGATTGAATTACTGAGAAGACTAAAAGAAAAAAGTTAACGATTTCGTGACTTTTAAAATCTGGAAATTATTTAAGAAATGATGCGTGCGCACACAACTTCAATTTCAATGCAATTCAACCCAAGCAATCTTTCTAAGGCGCCGAAGCCGGTTTAGTAATACGTTGAGAATTTCGATTTCTATGAGGTGATAGTTGATGAGCTCATAATTTAATTGCTTTAGTAAAATTCTAACTAAAAATTTACTTCAAATAACAGTGGTCTAATTGTTAATGATAAAAATGCATTTCAGACCACACCCAACTAGAGAATTAGTGAGCTGAGAGATCAAAACAAGTCGTGTCGCCCAGAAAACATTACAAGGACATTCCTTCAGATAGCCGATCTGATTTCACATGAAGACATGTAGATTTTTGCTCTATGATATCGACAAAAAAACACAATTTAATGACAGACTGAAAAGCCAAAAGCGAAATTCAGTGTTTACAAACATAGGTCTGATTCTTTTTGTTAATAATTTTAGTAATTTTGCCAGAAAGAACTAAGTAACTTCACCAGCCAATAGAGTTCTGGTTAGCCTAGGGCTGTTTATCATTTGCACGGAGAAACTAGTTCGTCAACGGTTGTGCAAATATTAAGTTCGGATTGTCCATTTACCATTTACTAAAAAAAACAATTGACACGAGTTCGACTTCATCATCCAAGATTACGGCGAAGAATGGATTGCAAGTTATCAGTATATTTTTCACCCGGAAATTCCGGGTGGAAATGTTACTACCTTTTAAGACGTTTATTTTGAAAGTTTTCCGGTCGGTCGAGCCAAACTTGTTCTACCATTTACATTCTCACCGACATTTTCCAGAATTTTAGGAAAGATAAGCGGTAAACAACCTTCATCATCAGCAAGATCCCGCGGGAGCTTCCTACGACTAGTGGGTTTTCTCCTGCTCGGTGACACTCGACCAAAAAGGTGCCTGCTTTTTAAATTTCATTGAGTAACTTTTTCGGAACAGTTATCTTATACCAAGAGTTGTATCGTAGAGGAATCACAGTTTTTATCGATCAACTTCTACCCAGGTCTGTGATAACCATGCTTAGGGAAAGTTAAGGAAATTAAACATAGAAGTAAGAACATTCAATTAGGGTGGAGGTACACCCGAAGCCGTAATTAGCCTGGGAATTATGGTTTTCAAAATAAAAATGAGCGATAGAAATTTTACACAACGTTTCGATGTCTTCATGACATCATTATCAAGTGATAATAAAATCGGATTCCATCCGCGCGAAACTATTTGTTTAAACAAATATGTTAATGAATAATCACACCTCTCACCACATATATAACACTGTGGAACGGTTATTTTATTATTACTTGATAATGATGTCATGAAGACATCGAAACGTTGTGTAAAATTTCTATCGCTCATTTTCATTTTGAAATGTTTATCGAAATTTAATCTCATTCGAATATTATGGTTTTAACACAAATATCTCGTTCACATATCTATGTTTCTGGCTTTTTTGTAAATTTTTGGGTGATTTTTGGGTATATTTGGGAATAAATAGTTTTTCTCAAAGGATAAGTGAAATTTCTGGAAATAGGAAATTTTGATGTTGTTTTATGATTAGTATTTAAAGTTAAAAATTGGTCTTAAGAGAGTACTTAGATTATGTTATTAAAGCATTTGAAAGTTTCTTGAGATAGACCACGTGATTCCGTTTGGAAGTTCCAGTAAAGCAACGTTATCAGTTCAGACATATTTAATTCTCTTATTCTAGTTTTCTTCATTAATCAGATGATTGTATTAAGAAAAAAATATAGATGTGTGTGTAATTTTGATTTCAGATCGAATAAAATACACGTACTATCGAGTTCTTTTTTCTTCTTGTCTTCATTTTCTATTATAAATACTTGTAACGTACTCCCAAATCACACCAAACCTGTTGTTTGTTTGTCCATTTGTTTATTTGGTTTACCCTTGATTCGCTCGTTTATTTCGAAACAATTATGTCAACAGTTAAAAGTCATTTGTAAAGTGTATTTCAGTTCCCGCCCTTTGCGTCGCTCGCAAGTTGATGCTTCGTTTTCTGATTGGTCTACAACTTAATAACATTTAATGTGATTGGCCATTATAAAAACAGCTTTATATGCAGGAATTCATATAATATTACATGAAAGAACATATAACAAAACACATGGACGACTAAACGCCTAGTATAATATTACATAGCACTTTAACGCCTATAAACAAACCGCGCTTTTAAATCCACCGCCTAAGGAGGCTACAAAGCAGTCATATAGACCGGAGTTTGATAGCCCCCTTCCCAGACCTTTAATTCCTTGGCGTAGTTTTCCTCTGGCACAAATATGGCCTCGTGCAGTTGCTGAAAAGAGAAGCAGAAGAAAGAAACCCGCCACTGAGTGAGTGAGTCAGTTCCTAGGTTTCGCCAAGTATCATGATTCATTTTTTAGCAGAGAGTTGGAATCTCCTTAAAATTGGCGCTTGGTTACTTGAAAACAACATGACATTTGCGCAATTCACGTGACCTCTTTTACGGTGCCAGCGCTCAAACTCAAACTGTGGTCACGCAAATTTTTTACGCCAAATCTGTTTTTCGTTACCTTGAGTTTTGTCAAGGTCAGATACAACAACAGCAAAGAAAAAGGACAAAAAATATAACTGAGAGGACGAAGTTCGTGGACCGCAATTATAACCGATAGAAATATTGCTAGTTAACGTCCATAATTTTTTTCATTTTCCAGTAAAGGTCTTCATTTTTTCCTTGCAAGTAGCTAATATTTCAGAATCCTGTTGACGCACGCGCAACTTGAGTGTAGCTTGCGGTATTTCTACCTATAAAACAACATTATGAAACCTTTTTTCGTTTCCGGTGGGATCATCACAGTCCATCTCTTACACTTACCTGTGATGTGTTTCCTCCATCATTGCCACGCCAGTAAATGTCCACAATAGTTTTAATAACTAACAATGGTACGCAGAGCATAGAAGCAACAGTGATTAGCCATCCCACTGCCTCCCCCCACGAGGGATACACGTAATCCTCATACGTAATTCTTGAGTACTTGATCAAGCTGAACATCAAGATTCCCTGTGAGAGAGAAAAACAGAATTTCTATTTTTAACAACACCCTCGGACTCGACAATGAGCTCCAACCTGCTGACTTCCAATTTTAGGAGCGAAATCGTCCACATGATAAGCACCTCGAATGTAATTCGAAGGGCGTTTATTCAGATTTCAGTATAGTCCTTGGCCTTTCTTGTACAGACTGTTTTATAGAATTTTGCGTCTGAGTATGCTCAGAGACCTGTAATGTTCAGTTTATGACTTTTAGCGAAAAACAGTTCCGAGCCTTTCTTGCATGCACCTAACTATTGCTCAACGTAAGTCGTTCTTTGGATCGAAATCATCTCGGACACACTCGGAGAGTTTCCGATTCACCACGCCCAATCAAAAAGCTCGAGCTGTCACGAGTACTCCGAACATTGCACACAATTACATAACTTAGTACACTAGCAAAGAAACCATGAAAATGAGTCAACGGGTGCTTGTCGCCAAGCCTCTAACGCATAGGCACGTTTGGTTATCGCCACGCAATCCGTCCTTTCCTAAGCAGTCGTTCGTTAAGGGCGCGTGACAAGCCCATTGACTTGCTGACTTGATTAACTGAATGTTACCCTGAATCCATTGATATTTTTTTCACAGTAGTGGTACAAATACAACTTCATTTCCATGGAAACAAAGTCCTACATGAAAACGAGTTTAAGTACAAATGAACGTACCAACACCATCAACGGTGACAGATACTTCCAGCAAATCAGCCACCATTTTGAAATTGGATGACCTATCATGGCTTCGACATCTCGTAAAAACCTGTTAGCTCCTGAGGAAAAAGTTAACCGCTGCAATAAACATGACGTCATAAAAAAAGGCATAAAACTTGAAAAAAAAGTTGTTGACCTGCGGTGCTATTCTTTTAACATCATCTCTTTAATTTATTACTCTTCGTGTCATCCTTCATGCGAGACGATACCATTTGTCCCACTTTATGCTTTCAAAAACCAAAAGCTCTAACTGAACCTAATCCGTGTGCTCTACACTTTTCAAACACTGGCCAAGATAAACCGTCTTCACAACAAGGAGTCGCCACTCACCATAAATCCATGCGACAACAATCAACTCCAAAAGCACAATAAACAAGAGCGACAAACCGGCTGAAAACGAGTCAAACAGGTTAAACACGTATATGCCACCCTATAAAAGTGAAAGTAGACACTGTCAGTGGAAATGACCAAGCTTGAGCTACGAGTACGAGTGTTCCTTTAAGTCTCTGTCCATGTCATGCGCACAGGACATTTTAATAAGATAGAGAAAGAAGAAAACTGTGGCGTGTCAAGGAATAGCACAAATGGGTAGGGATTAGGAGTTGAAAATCAGAGAGCGGGAAAAGACACGTTCTTCTCCTGCCCTTCTCCGCTCGTTTCCGCCCCCTTTTTTTCTCGTAAAAGTAGAGGCTCAATAGCACTACAATCTGCTCTGTTACCATTTTATTAACTTACGTTCGTTACACAGGAAAGTCCCATTAGAAACAGCAGAACACAAAACACCAACACAACCAGCTCCCTGAATCGATTCAGTTTGTGAGGATAGTGTTCTATCAGGCAAGCTGCGACTATCTCCACTTGGCCAAACTGAAAGTCAAATTTAAGTAAGCATAAAGATAACACAACAGGCAAATAAGGTACAACAAGTTGACTGCTTGAGGTCATTAGGTTCATTGTGGTTTAGATAATTGTTAGATGTACTAGCTGGTGGGTATCGCTAATTAAATAACCCATTCTACAATTCCATACTCAAAGGCCAGGCCTTTGAATAGAAGCTAGGCTAGAGTTAACTTTACAAAACCTCTACCAATATTGCTGAGTTATCATGGTAACTCGTTTTCAATCTCTATCATCACAAGGTCAAACCAAACCTCCCTTGCACGCAGAGGCCAGGTTTTCCCAGAACTCAATAGCGGTCTGTTGTGTTACAGGCTGGTATCAAAGGTCACATTATCTGGACGATTCTGTTACATGCGAAATATTGTTTTTAAGGAGATTTTGTCGCGACATACAGCAGTCTAATACAGTTGAACTTCTTTTAAGCGGCCACCTGTTACTTTCCATACCCTATTAAGCGGCCAGTTATCAAAGTCTCGAAATTATTGTCAGTACAATATTGAAAACAAAAACCCTATCTATTAAGCGGCCGCGACCATCTTTTGGTCATTCTCGTTTCGTCTTTACCCCTATTAAATGGCCACCCAAAATTTAATACAAGTTGTTTAGCTTTGTTTTGGAAAAGGCGATTACAGATAAGAAGCCGAAATAGAAAGTGACCACTGATTAAAACATTCAAACACACGTTTATCAGGACTGTCTTGACGTGATTCTCTGTCCACTAAAAAAATTAACACCATGGTAAATATATTCAAAGCACACCAGCCCATCTTAAGCGATAAACTCATATTAACTATTTCCCCGAGGGTGGCCGGGGTCTCAACTTTAAGAATTCAGAAAAACAGAAACAAATTAGCTACAGAGAGAAACGGACAGTCAAAACTTGAAAAGCTTGATAGTCAAATTAGAAGACGAAGGGCGAGTTCTATAGCTTACAGTGACAAAGCCTGAATTACCTGACTGTCCAGTCCCAACATGATCAACATGAAGAAAAACAACACGGCCCAGGCCTGGGGCACAGGCAGCTCCGCTAAGGCTGCTGGGTAGGCGATGAACGCCAGTCCGGGACCTTCAGAAAATTTGAAGAGTAAGGCAAATACAAGGCAATATGAAACTTGTAAAATATCAGTCATAACTTGTACTCATTGAGGACGGACAGGAGAACCTGTGCGAGCCAAGTTACAATCGGGTTTGGCTATTTTTGTGAAAAAAAAAAACGGTTTAGGGAACAAAACGGGATGCCGCTTTGTTCTAAATGGTTATAAGGTGTAGAAGGAATTTTTAAGCCGACAGAGCTTAGAAAACTAAAAAGCAAGTAAAACACAATCAATTATAAATCAATTGAAACTCTATTCAGAAATCAAAAACTACCGACCTTCGCAGTTCAATCTTTATTAAATTGAATCTTGATATATTTTTAATCATGTAGTCCTCGTTTTACTTCATTTAATACTTCATAAATTGAAGAATAATTTAAAGACCCAAATGAAATGCGAAAAATATTATAAAGGAATTTTACTGATTTATTTCTACCGGTAACCAAATCTAACGAAAAAAATATAAGTAAAACTACAAACCTTGTGACGCAACATCAGCAATACTTTTGCCTTGCTGGCCAGCAATAAATCCCAGAATTGAGAAAATGGCAAATCCTGCAAATATGCTTGTAGCGCAGTTAGTGATGGATATGATTAAGGCGTCCCTGAAAGAATTGATAGCAGAAGGAGTTTAAACGAAGGGGTCAGGTAGCAGCACTTGAAAGGTGTAACATGAACGGCTTGGTACTCTTTGGAGGGGACAATCGTCCAAACAAGAGAAACAATGCGCCTAGCCCTAACACAATGACAGCTACTAAAAAGCAAACGAATTACAAGTGTACAAAAGCTGGCGGCTACACTTCCTAATCGAAATGGTCTTTAATTAACATCACTTGGTACAAGCTGCCTGGAGAAGCTGCTGATTCCAAAGCTCGTGGTGTTTCTGGTCAAACATGTTACAGAATCCAGTTCTGGCACTCTATATCACGCAACGCTTTGTTCGCAGGAGAGGGTCCCTCTCTCCCGAGAGCGTAGCTTAGCTGGTCAAAGAGAGGGCTAGAACTGGACTACCATGCTACTGTGCAACATGACGTATCTATGTTCAAGGTTGGTGAGAGGACCGTGGGCTGACAGCGCAGATTGCACTGTTTTGGATTACAAGAATCTAAATCGGAAAATATTCGAAAAAAATGGAATGGAAATTTGAAAATTGCAAAACGAAAACCTTACTTTAGAATGTTGTTCTTCTTATTATTGTAGCTGGCAAATGTGAGGTTAACGCCCATTCCCATTGTTAACGAGTACAAGACTTGAGCCGCAGCGTCTATCCACACCTTAAAGAACAAAATAATGTTCAAATGGGGCAAGGTGTGGGGGGATAAGGGGATCAAGTGTGCATACGAACCAAGTGGCCCATCGATTATGTTGGAGCTTACCCCGCTTTCTGTAAAGGCATAAAGGCTACAAATATTTCTACTTCCCCCTGGAAGGGATGTTAGTCCATCGCAGGATTACCCAGCATAAATTCACCGATATCCTTTTGTAAACTTGCCCAAGAACTCAACAAAATGACCTTAGTCAGGCCTTGGACTCGGACTGCTCGAATTTCGTAGTCAACCATACTAACCATGAAGGCATTGGGCGTCCACAATGGGACACACTGTTGGTTGTTACCTCTGGTTTTACCTCTGAGACAAGTTGGGGTACCTGTTACAGCTAGCGGTCTGCAGGAAAATTATAATTTGGTTAAGACTATAAATGTACATGTATGTACCTTTGGATCGCCGAGTCGCTTCCAGGAGGGCACAAGGTAGAATATCAGTCCATTCTTTGCTCCAGGTAAGGTGATCCCCCGGAAAAATAGGATCACCAGAACAACGTAGGGGGCCGTGGCCGTCACGTACACAACCTGTTGACGATCGCAAAATTATCTCCCTCGTGTATGTTACTCGCAATCCGGTAAACCGATGCCCCTGGGGCTTCCGTGCGTTCCTTTCCTTCTAGAAGCCCTCTTGTGAACAAACATTAACCGACGCAAAACATTTTGCCCAGTACAGATACATTGGTGATGAATCTAGGACTAAATTATTATCATCATTTTGTTTGCCACGATAGTTAAGACGTTTACACAATAACATCTAATAGGGCGAGGAGATCTCCAAAAAGCCATCACGCAGGCCTATTGCGTAGGCTACATAAACTGTTAATATAGTTTAAATAAAATTTAAAATAAATTTTTGGATTAGAAGACCCACACTACGGAAACCCTTTTATAAGCATTAGAAGTTGAATCGAAAGCACGTGATCACCTTTCCCGTAGTGCGCACGCCTTTCCATATACAGAAATAGACCAGTATCCAGGCCACGAGCAACGAGATGGTAACTGGTCCGTTGAGAGGGCCTGGTTCATCAATTCCGCTGGTGATCCTTAGAACTTCTTCCCTAATAAAGACAATTGAAAACCCACCACGGGACTCATTAAAAAAAAAATGAAATAAATAAATGATATTATGATACAAAATGTTCACCATTAGACCACTGTGGAGAGGTTCAACTTTTCTAGTGCGAAGTTCCTCTAGAAGATCGTTCCATAGAGAAGCTCCGCTTCGCTACAGGTAGTCGCGAATATCAAAGGGCAAAGTTCTCGGAGTAAACATGTTACAAAGATAAACTGGGGCGAGCCTATTAACGCATCTGTACATGACATTTTCCTTGTGGCAAGACATGAAACAGTTCATGAAACTTTTACCATGATCTCGCTTATAGCATGGAGGGCAACATATTTTCAATGTTTTCACCTGCTTTCAATCGCTGCACGATTGGCTAAGAAACGTGCGCATCTCTTTCACCCAATCATAAGTATAACTAAAACCAGTTGTGACTCGCTTGCACGCGTTTTCCCGCCCTTCTCGTCAGTCACATGCATTTATTTCGACTTTTGATTGGTTCACTGTATTGTCTGTGTCTTCTGTGATTGGCTAGAGTGACCTAAACCCGAAGCAAAACGTGCAACAAGCCACAAGCGCGGGAAAAGGCGCATAACCACGTCAAGGCTTCGCACCGCTCTTGATTGGTTGAAAAAAAAATGCGTCTGATTGGCTAGGGCAATCAAATATACATTAGTTACCAAAATTTTCGGACGTTTTATTTCTGACGTTTAATTTTCAAACATTTATGTTATCTCATTCCGGACAAATTTCGGACACTGCGCAAACATGACTAAAGTAAATTTACACTAAAAACACGAATTAGACTGAAAAACAGCTGTGAAAATCATAGTTTAAATGCTGCCTCAAGGTTTTACCGAAACACTGACGTGAAAATGGCACAAGTTCTTTCATGTTGTGACGCATCAAAAGCAGTGTCTCAACTAGAGTTTCTTCAAATAAGGAAACTGCTAGAGCTTTGAAGCTACTTAAAAGTTTTATATTGTACTGTAAATATTTCGGACGCTTTTTCTTGTCCGAAATGTTTGCCCGTAATGTAATTATTGCGCATACCCTCGCATGTATGCAGTAATCTGTATGCGCACTTTTCCATTCTTTTTTAACGAAGTGCACAACAGATGACGACACTAACAACAAAATCAGTTAAAACTTCTTGGCCGCTACCCTCAGGTCGAAAACTACGGATAGATATTAGTTAAATAACGTAGAAATGTAGTCTTTCGAAAATCGTTTCTAATTACTAATATAATTATCGACTTACACGAGGAATTCTCGACTGGGTGAAGCTCCCGAGGCATTTGGATTGGAGGCATTAAAGATGTAACAATCTAACGTGTTCCATGGATGGTGACAACCCACCCAAGGAATGTCCTTCTTGAAAGCTTGGTAGAAGTAGAACAAAGACCACGCCATGATAACGTTGTAATACACTGACACCAGGAATGAAACAGCGATGCTGGCAAACCCGATTCCTATAGAAAGAAAAAACATGGTACCAAAAAAAAAAGAAACTTTCAGGACGCAAGTTTCTCTGGCCCCCGTCCACATTATGCCAAAAGCATTTGAAAACAAAGGTTTTACTCTGAAAACACATTCAATGTTTTCCATCCACACTATATTTACGCCGGACCAATCTAGAAACGCAACATCACCGGTCATTTTGGATTCGCATTTTTGGGTAAAGCTCGGTCATGGAAATCACATGATAATCGTAGCCTCGTACTTTTTGAAAAGCTTCGTTTTCAAAATGCTATCTGTGTGCACAAAAACGCAAAGCCGGCGGTCCGGTCCTCCGGTTTGAAGAACGTTTTCGAAAAGTTCCGTTTTGGTGTCGGATTAGCGTGGACGGATGGCCTAACAGGAAAAACAAAGCTGCGTTTCCAAATTCCTCTAGGGTAGTGTGGGCGTGGCCTCTGATTGGTCGATGCGCGGTTTTCGCGCGCGCAAAGACAGACCAATAAGAGACGTTAAAGAGGTCTCTATAGCATTACGTCATCATTATGGAATGTTAGAGGTGTTAGTACATGACTGAGAAAATAACTTCACTTTGATTTGCTGAGAGCACGTCAATTTATCGTTAATTTTAAATTCACACCTCAGTGCAAATAAGCCATTTCCGAGTTCGCTCGAGCCTCTATTTCAAAGCGAGTCTAAGTGCGAAGTCTTTGAAATGAAAATGAGTTTTCATTCATATGGAAAGCAGAACTAATTACCATCACAAAACTTTCGCACTTAGACTCACTTTGAAATAGAGGCTCAAGCGAACTCGGAAATGGCCTATTAATACAGGCGCATTTGTAATCAGTTCGCTGTCTTATATCATAGAATTTTACAATGGATAATTAAGGCTAGCCATAATTATCCATCGTAAAGTTCTTGCACTTTCTTCAAGTTTGTGAATGGCATATTACGCAATTGGGAATGCTTCTGTGATATAAGGCCAGATTGCCACCATCATTTTGATGCTAGCAGGACTTCAAACGCGATGTTTGACGAGTTAGCTGAAAGGTCTCTGATGACACCCCTGGCAGGGACGAAACATACGTATGTAAGGCTAGCCATAATTATCCATTGTAACATTCTTGCACTTTCTTCAAATTTGTATGAAAGCTCGAAATA
>OMLO01005264.1_pt1 | contig 10848 bp, 8 predicted proteins | sample 1674811 | NCBI WGS metagenome assembly OMLO01 (sample SAMN06265003, study PRJEB25207) | coral metagenome | isolation source: Coral host | place: Mexico:La Bocana,Puerto Morelos, Mexico | collected 2008-11-13
GAAAAGCCAGAAACAGAAAGGTCATTTCTAGAGAAAGATAGACTTGTGAGCAAACGTCTTCCATGAAAAATAATTGACTTTGACTGGCACATATTCCGTTGAACCGCAATTAACTCGTCCAACTACTCTAAAACAAGCATTTTCAGCCTGGTATCCTTCTGGCAGAGCCAGGATAAGAAAAGCCAGAAACAGAAAGGTCATTTCTAGAGAAAGATAGACTTGTGAGCAAACGTCTTCCATGAAAAATAATTGAGGACACATATAAACGTAAATATAAAACTCCAATCACTCTTAATTTTATAATTTAAAGCTTTAACGATGGTCATAAACGTGAATACGTTTATGGATTTTTTTACCTTGCCTCTGAAGTTGCTAGTATCCTCTGGAGATCTTCCGCGGACGAAAATGAAAATGAAGTATCGAAACGTGCGCTTAAGTAATGAAGTAACAAACCACGTAATAAAGGAGGCAAACAAGGAATGACTAATTTATGAGGCAGGCTTACTGAACCGTGTGTTATTTTACTTTTACTGAATCTGCCATATTCATCAACGACACTACCTGCAAGATTACTGGACCTTGTCGATGGTTACTGATACCAAGAAATTGATTTCAGATGAATGGCACAAATTTAAAACGAAATTAAAAATATGTAGACTTGTTGGAAGTTGGTTTTGGCACAGCTGATATTTGATCGCAGTATTGGAACATTTTCTACCAAAACCGCGTCTATGGCATTTAAACCGAGTCAGTCTCACCCACATTTCTTTTCTGGGAGAGTTTTTAAACTTCGCTGACTACGCATGCGCACCAGTTAGTTAATAAACAAAATACATAGCACTCAAAAAAGGTTAACAAGTGTCATCACAATAGAGCGACAACAAGTCAAGCTAGATAAAACGAAATGAAGATCGATTGGCGCACTGGAAGAGAAACACGATTTGGCTTCGAACTATTTTATATATAGCATTTTCGGGATTAGTATCTGAATCCCCGTCCATGGACACAATCCGAATAATTGTCCTTCCGAAGAGAGCTTTCCTAAAAATTTCTCTACTCGAGTCTTACTCAAAAGCAACTCCAAAAACGACCGAGAAGACGCGAGGTTAAATTACGTCACCAGTCTACATCCGACTGTGTTCTTTTTTTAGCTGTATGGTGGTAACAAGTGCCGACATAGCTTTGTCTCAATTACCACAAATTGTGATATATACTGCTCGAAATCTAGCGTTTAGTTAAGAAGGGCTTCATTTGAACTGTTTATTTTATTGCCATGCTTAGTCGAGTACTTTTGCGGTCGGTAATCCGTACAATGCTGAAAGAACAAATCTTATCCGTCTTTTCTTCCTGCCGGAAAACGTCTGCTGCGTTTTCAGAGTACCGATTATATTTGTTCAATTTTTGCTTTTGGCATCACCTCAGACACCTCTTTGATACGTTCCTTATACATCTGAAATATTTGCTTCTGTAATTGTAACCGTGCTTCTGTTTATTTATTAACCTTGTTGTATTGTCAGTGGAACGTTTGAATAATCCTCAACAAAACTGCATTGTAGAGGAACCAAGGCTATTGCAAATAAGAATACAATGGTATGTACACTCCCTCTTTAAATGTTACGATCAAAATTTAACTGACAGGTATCGCAAAACTGTTTGTAATGATAAGTATTGATTTCCAAACTGGCATCACAATATTCCACGTTCATATTCTTACTGTAGCTTTCATTGTTATCGTACTGGCGCAGCTTCAAAGGCATGGAATCCATTCGTTCAATCATTTAGTCATGTGTTGATTTGTGATTAAAAGTCTTCGGGGAAAATGAACTTAAAAAACCTAATTATAGAACCCATCTCTGACGTTTGTCCCTATTGCCGTCATAAGTCAATTTTAGTATTTAAAAGTGCAAGGAAATGCCATTTTAATAACCGCGCGCATTGGCTTTCATAGAAGGACAGCAGGTAAAACAGAAACAAACAAATAACGAAGTCATTCATAATAAACAACAAGCACGTGGTTCTCTTCTTGTCTGTTAGCATCTATCATTTTCCTAATGCCATCATCAACAGACTCATCCAACCTAACCAATTAAGGCGGGGTTAACCCTAAAAGCAGTTTCCCTGCGTTTAATTAAAATGAGTGCAATGGAAATATCTTGTTCTAGTTTCAATATAAAAATTCTTCGAGCTTCTTCTTCGAGCTTCGTTTAAATCGTTTATTTTATTTGCCATGCTCGGTTATCCTTAGTGTGGACAGAACAAACTTGATCCGTTTTTCCTCCTGGCCGGAAAACGTCTGCTGCGTTTTCAGAGTAACGATTATATTTGCTCTATATTTGCTTTTGGCATCACCTCAGACACCACTTCGATACGTTCCTTATGCATCTGAAATATTGGTTACTGTAATTGTAACCGTGCTTCTGTTTTTTTTTTTATTAAGCCTGTTGTATTGTCAGTGGAACGTTTGAATAATCCCTCAACAAAACTGTAGAGAAACCAAGGCTATTGCAAATACGAATACAATGATATGTTCACTCTCTCTTGAAACGCAAAGATTTTAACTGACAGGTATCGCAAAACAGTTAGTAATGATAAGTATTGATTTCCAAACTGACATCACATTATTCCACGTTCATATTCTTACTGCAGGTTTCATTGTTATCGTACAGGCACAGCTTCACAGGCATGGACTCCATTCGCCGAATCATCTAGTCAGCGCTGATCCGTCAGTAAAAGGACAAACTTTCTACTATCAGTACCAGAATCAGAAACGTCTATCATGGAAAAGCCATTTATAGAAAAAATATGTTGATCTGTGAGTCTTCGGGGACAATGAACGCTACATACAAAAAAAACCTAATTATAAAATTCTAGGCCATCTCTGAAGTTTGTCCCTATTGCCGCCATTAGTCAATTTTAGTATTTTAGCCATTTTAATAAACGCGCGCATTGGCTTTCATAGAAGAATGGCAGGTAAAACAAAAAGAAGCAAACAAGCAAAGTGATTCATAATGAACAAGAAGCACGTGGTTCTTTTCTTGTCTGTTAGCATCTGTCATTTTCTCAATGCCATCATCAACAGGTTCAGCGAACCGAACCAATTAAGGCGGGGTTAACCCTAAAAGCAGTTTTTCTGCGCTTAATTTATTTGGCTTTGAACCGTTTTAGAAATAGAATTCTCTGGATTTGTATCTAAATCCCCGTTCATGCACACAATCCGGATTAACTGTCCTTCCGAAGAGAACGTTTCTAAAACGCTGACATCACGATAATCATAATTTTTCTACCCGAGTCTTACTCGAAAAAAAATCCAAAAGCGGCCGGCGGACGAAACGAAACGTCGCCAGCTTACATCCGAGTGTGTTCTCTTTTAGTTGTATGCGGAAAACAAGTCCAGACATAACTTTGTCTCTTTTGTCGTTTCATCACTTAAATTAAATAGGCATGCGCAACATTTAAACTGAGCGTCCCCAGTGTTTACCATAAGGGAGGCATAATAATTAGTCAATAAGGCCTTCGTTTGAATCGTGTAATTTGTATGCCATGCTCAGTCGTGTATTCAAGTGCTTTTACGGTCGGCTATCCTTACAAAGTGGACAGGACAAATTTCATCCATTTTTTTCTCGTGGCCGGAACACCGTTTCTGCTGCCGTTTCAGAGTAAAACTTCCGACTGTAAATTTATTAAGCTATGGTTGGACACGCAGGGCCTAAGTTTACGTTTGTTATAAGTTTGCAACCACACTCTTTTATAGGAAAGCTTTTTATCACAACATCGAGGCTAGGATTATCACAAATGATACGAACGATTATATTTGTTTTGTTTTTGCTTTTGGTATTAGCTATGACACCTCTTCGATACGCTTCACATGATTTGAAACATTGGTTATTGCAATTGCCGGTAACCGTGCTTCTGTTTATTTATTAATTAAGCTTGTTGCATTGTCAGTGGAAAGTTTAAATAATCCCTCCACGAAACTGTGGAGGAACCAAGGCTATTGCAAATACGAATACAATGATACGGTCACTCCCTCTTGAATCGTAACGAACAGAATGTGACTGACAGGCATCGCAAAACTGTTTGTAATGATAAGTATTGATTTCCAAACTGGCATCACAATATTCCACGTTCATATGCTTTCATTGTTATCGTACAGGCGCAGCTTCACAGGCATGGATTCCAATTGCCGAATCATCTGGTCAGTGCTGATCCGTCAGTAAAAGGTTAGACTTTCTACTATCAGTACCAGAATCAGAAACGTCTATCATGGAAAAGACATTTACAGAAAAAATGTGTTAATTTGTGAGTAAAAGTCTTCGGTGAGAATGAACGCTGTATATAAAAAAACCTAATTATAACACTCTAGGCCATCTCTGACGTTTGTCCCTGTTGCCGTCATTAGTCAATTTTAGTATTTAAAAGTGCAAAGAAATGACATTTTAATAACCGCGCGCATTGACTTTCATAGAAGGATGGCAGGTAAAACAAAAAGAAACAAATGAGTGATTCATAATGAACAAGAGCATGTGGTTCTTTTCTTGCCTGTTAGCCCCTGTCATTTTCCCAATGCCATCACCAACAGGCTCAGCGAACCGACCAATTAAGCCGGGGGTAATCTCGAAAGCAGTTTTTCTGCGCTTAATTAAAATGGGTGCAATGGAAATATATCGTTCGATTTTCAATATAAAAATTCTCTGCTCATCCCACGCTTCGATGTTTACATGTGCTTGTGCATGTGCCCTTAATCCTTTACCATTAAACAGACAAACAAATACCAATACATTTACTGCAACCAACATTCAAGAACGAAAATTGAAATGAATTTGAAATGAAATTTGTTTCCTTTCTATACATATTCCCAAGAAAATATCCTGACATATCATACAACATACTTTTAAGAACGAAAATACAAATATTTATATCATTTTCTTTTCAACATGTTCCCTTTCCATGTTCGCATCAAGTCTTTATTTCCCTACAAAGATAGGATTTATTGTTCCCAACTGTCAAAAGTTGTGTATAAGGCTAGTTGTTGGGACATCCAGGATTTCTTTATTGGAAAAACAAAATGTAGATAGCATGACAGAAAAACTGAACATTTTAAAGCGATCACGAGCACCTGCCATGCTTCTGCTATTGCTGACCACATCACGTCAATTGGCCACATTTTAAAACGGGACCACTATGATATACTAGCAATATATTTACAAACTTTACAACTTTATTCTGTACTACGGTTCGATCCCCCTAATTCGAACATGGTTGTGACTGAAAAGCCCTGTTAAAGTGAGTTCCAATAAAATATGTAAGTATATATGGTTATTTTAAATTTCCCGTTATTTCGAACTCAACTCCTTGCCTTCAATCAAATTCTATCGGCTATTTCGAAGAAGATATTGTTTGTTCCATATGAGGATTGGAAATAGCGGGGTTTCCCCAGCACCAGGACAATGGTTCACCATGTTCAACCATGTTTTGAACATGGCTTTTCATGGATGGCTACCATGGTAAAGCTAGGATATTGAGATTTTAAGAGCCTATTTACAGTCGCGGGGAGCTAATTTTCTTGATACTACAAAATTTAATAATTCAACCGGTGATTGGGGGGAACACTAGGCGATTTTTTTACGCCGGGACAGAGTTAATTAAAAAAAAAAGCAATATATACCTATCCTAATAAGTGGGTTTTTTTTGACAGTTTTTCGCCATTATGACGTCAGTCATGCTATGGGTTTTAGGGTTTGGTGATGGATTCAATTAAAAATCACTCACTCACTTTTGTTAGACATTAATATATGCATTAAACCTGGATTAAATACCTTTTCCCGTCATGCCATTGTCTCATTTTGTGTATTTCGGGGCGGGGGGCGGGGCGGGTAGTACAAAAGGCGATACGGTGGCTTGGTGGTTAGTGCGCTCGAGCGGATCGAGCGGTTCGAGCCCTGCCGGGGAAATTGTGTTGTGTTTTTGGGCAAGACACTTGACTCCCACAGTGCCTCTTTCCACCCAGGTGCATAAATGGGTACCGGCGAATTTAATGCTGGGGGTAACCCTGCGATAGCATCCCATCCAGGGGGGAGTAGAAATATTCCTAGTCGCTTAATGCTACAGATACTGGGATAAGGTTCGACCTGATGGGCCATTAAGGCTCGTATGCAGACTTTACCAACAAAGGCGATATGTCAAACTACTTCGACAGATTTGAAATGGCGTCCTGTCCCCTTGAAGTGCAAAGGTTTTTGGATTCCAAACGTGATCGAAACACACACTTGTGGAGCCAAATATGTAAAGGAAATATTCTACAGAATACTCCACTACAGAGAAATGGGCGTCAAAGTCAAAAAAGTGAAGATGACATGAATGACTGGTGCGTGAAGACCAATCAAGACCGCAAAGATCATGGTTTTGTGGAACTAATTTACAAATTCCAAGGCCTTGAGAAATACCAATCAATTTTTGAATGGCTCTGAAATGTAAAAATCATGAAGTATTGCAGATTTGTTAGCGTTCAGCTTTGTTGATTTTCTCTTGTTTCACGCAATTATGGTGCTTCGCGCCTTCGGAATAGGGATTAAAAAGACCGTTTTGCAGTCTACTCGCATCGTGAAATTGGAACAATGTAAACCTTGCCTATATCGAACTAAATCTTCAGAATTCAAAATTTAAGGAAATATTAGCTATCAGTTGACTTACAAAACACAATAATTCTGCCCAAATGTGTGGCTAACGATCAAAAATAACCTTGCGAATACACGCCTAAAAGCAGGTTAATCAATCAATTCATACCATAAGGTAGCTCTAAGGAGCTTTTGATGTTTTAATGCATGACAGATAGGATTCAAACTGTTGGGAGCAAAAGTTTCTTTCGGTTTCTCACCGAGCAGAAGACAAGAAGTCTGTCGCGCAGGGTACTTTTACAGTTGAATGAAACAATCGAAAACGGTGAGAGAGGGCTTTCTTTCGAAATCTCCTCTTTAAAGTAGTCCGGCTTTATTCTGGAACATTTTGGCAAGCTTGAAAAAGGTCGAAGTAAAGTGATATTAAAAAAGTACGAGAAGAGCGTTGCCTTCTGCAAGTCAAATGAAACAGTGTTTACGTGGCTGTCATCAAGACTATAGATTGTTGAAAATGTGCTGTTCAGAATCGATCAAGTTCAATAAGTATCGGAAGGGCAAGACACAAATGTAAGGTAAAAAAACTTAACTAGAGCGCTAAGCTTCATTTTCTACCGAAAATCTCTCTTTACTTTTCGAACCAAATCGCGTTGGTTTTAGGATCTTCTCGTAATTATTTAGTTGCTTTGCCATACATTTGCAAACGTTTCAGGCCCAGCTCAAACGTTTAACTTCGTACGGCCACGCACATTGCTAGGAAGCGAGCGCTCTCAGTGGTCGACTCCGAGCTGGAGTACTCGGGTACGCCAGAATGGTCTTCAAATATACTTACCAAGCTAAAATTCCTACACCATCTCTTTTATTACGAAATCAAAACTTCATACATGCACGAGAATGGTCCTTTAATAAATCACAGTTTCCTACTTGGTGGTTACAACTTTGCAATCGTGAACTGGATATATGATCCGACTCTATAGCGTGAATATTTCAGTAATAAAATTCTGAAACACAGGCGGTACACACCATGCCAAAAACCAAAACCAAAAGTAAACATAAGAGACCCCTTTAAACTGGAGTAATCACACCCTAGTAAATTTAACGTCAAAGTATATAACATAACACTATCATATGGCCTAATTCCTAGCATTGAAATAAAACACATTACAGTAAGAAAGCCAAATGAGGCTTAAAACGATGTATCCATCCCATCGTGAAGGAGTGAAGCAGTTTACTTGCCAACGGCCTTAAGCTCACGGTCCATCTGGCACAAAACACAGGAGGGGCAAAAATACACAACTAACGAGTCGTTGCAAAGAGATCCCTGATAAAAGAACAACAAAGGTCATGAGAGTGATAAACGACTTTAGAAGATAGCACAGAGAAAAGGTTTAAGATCGTTTTTCTACAATTTGGATAAAGTTGTGAACGACTAGTAGATTTGCGTGATAGTTGACTCGGGCTGCCCCCTTGTCAATTATCGCGCGATAGAAATCTAGAACTCATAATTTAATTGTTTTATAGAACCACGAGTGAAAGTTTGGAAGAAGGAGAAATGCTTTGGGAACACGGGCCGAGAGGCTAGTGCTTCCACTGCTTTTTCGAATTAGCATAGTGCTCTAACAAACAAAGAACTGCTGGCTCCCTACTGAGATAGGCGTCTCTCAGACAGTGAAAAAAACAAATAAACCTTGGGTCTTTTTTAAATGTCCCGTATCTATTTCTCTCTAGCAACATGTTGCAAAGGACAAGCCGAATTCAGCCTGAAGAAATTTTGTAGCAATTCGTACGTGTACTTACCTGAATATGCTGGTCTGATCTCAGCTTGGCCCTCAGAGTGAATGGAGCGAGCTCAGCGCAACAGCAACCATAGAGAAATCCTTCACCCATACGGCTGGAGATGTTACACAACAAGAAGCAAGGGCAGCACCAACCCATGAGGCCTGTTCACGAACAATAAAACTGAATCAAACAAAATCTACGTTATTTTGTCACTCAATGTGCGACGCGAAACTTCGCCAACGGACCTAAGTCATTCTGTCAGGTTACGGATTAAGAGAGACTTGACGACCTTTAACCAAGAACTTCAAATTAATTACGTCCCAAGGGCGCTTCACCCGCGGAACGGAAATGGGTCCTGGGAACAAGGTTGGCTCCAATGAAGACTGCTTATTTATTGGTTATGTAAAGTTGGTCCAAAATAAGTCTTGCTAACAATCAGCGCTTCAAGGTAATAAAAAAAACTAATAAAAAAGAACAAACGTTTAACTTACAGCTGCCAATATCATCAAAGCAGGCAAATAAGCCCGAATTCCAGTCCCTCAGAACTTGAGTTTGTTGTACAACAACAGTGGTTCCTGGCTGGGTTGTCACAATTTGTGCCATGTTAATATGGAGCTATGTCTTCTTGAGCGTATATCTAGCGTACAGGCAAGAAATAGTCAATATTTTTCAAGTGGCTTTCTGGGAGTGATAGCTAAGCTTAGAGTAATTGACGCAATCCAAATGGTGTAATCTTACTGGTAACATACTCTTTGGACAAAAACTAATGGATGTTCTGTTTGGCCGGTATGGAATTTATTCACTTAAACCGTTAAAAAAAATTCGTTCCTCTCAGCTCAAATCGTTCTGTATCCATCACAAAGGAGCGTGGATATACATGAGATACAGATCTCAAACAAGAACAAACGAGAAAATATCGACAAGCTGCAGTCACATTTTGACGAGGTTGAGTTGGAACTTAGTGTAACAAGCCCTGGTACTAAAAAGAACTTAGGCAAACAAAAAGCACCACTTTATTCTTTATTAGTATTAATCTACTACTAGCGTTACATCACGAATAGCGTTCTCTGATTAACTACGCTACTCGCTATCTATTCTGTTTTAGTAAAAGTTTACTTGTATAATAAAGCAAATGCTGCAGTTTGATGGGCTGAGCAACTCGTACACTGTCATCCATTAGTAGAATTTCTGCTAGTATACTAATACAAATGCTGTAATCTGATTGGCTGAGCCATTGCCCACTATGCAGTGCCTTGATGTGGCCGACAAAATTGCAATGTTTCCTTATTTCTCCGAACTTTTGAAATCACATTTTTCAAACAAATGATAATCAAATTCTTAAGAAGACTTAAAGGACGGCATTTACGGTTTCTTGAAATAAAAAAAGCTCGAAACTTTTTAAAGAATTTGGTGAGCGCGCGTACACAACTACAAATGTCAGATTGACAGTTCAGTCCGCGCGAATTCTTTAAAGGTGATAGAGTGAGGTGAGGTGATATTACCTCATAGAAATCTCCAGCTCATAATCTAATGAGAATTATAATAGGGCCGTGAAGCGGCCTGAAGTTATAATTCAAATTATATGAACAGATGAAGTGAGAAATATACGAGACAACAAATGGTAGGAATTTCCCAGTTAGTGTTTCAAACCACTTTTTAACGCCAACAGGAGGGCGTACCCCCCAAAGAAAACAATATTAGGGGCCTGGGTATACCCACAAGTCCCTGGGACGTAGACCTCGTGGTCCCATGATGCATCGGTGGCTTTTTGACTCCATGGAATTAATAGAGAGGCAAGGGAGGGAAGAAAAGGGTGGGAAGCTCATATATTTCTCACTTCATCTGTTCATATAATTTGAATTATAACTTCAGGCCGCTTCACGGCCCTAGTATAATTCTCATTATATTTCACAGACTCTGTTCGAAATATATGAGACAACAAATGGTAGATTTTAACGCTGCTACTAACAGCAATAAAAAAAAAGCTATCGTTCCACATAACAAAAAATGTTTTAATTATATATATATCGTATATATAAATATACGAGGCCCTTGAAAATTTGACTGAGATTTAGAAGGGTGTGAGTACCAAGTAGATTGATACTTGTTAAAGGCATCTCCTCGATGTTTGCTTTGAGACTGGGAGCTGTTGTTACGTCTAAAAAGGGATTTCCCTGACGTTTGCGCCATTTAAGAAAGCACGCTGGACATTAAACATTTCCTTGTCCCTTTCTTGTACAAATTTTCTCACTTTAAAAAGGACTTGATTCAACAATTGTTGATCGAGTTTTGGAGCGGAGAGTGCATCCACTTCAGGAGTTGCCCAGTCCTCCATAATAACCAGAGATTGCTGGAAAGATAATTTTCTCCGAAAATTGGTCTCCAGAAACTTGGAGAAAGAAGCTGATGGTTTCCATGAGGTTGACTTGGCAACTGGGTCGAACAGCCCATGATCTTC
>OMLO01005266.1_pt1 | contig 10846 bp, 3 predicted proteins | sample 1674811 | NCBI WGS metagenome assembly OMLO01 (sample SAMN06265003, study PRJEB25207) | coral metagenome | isolation source: Coral host | place: Mexico:La Bocana,Puerto Morelos, Mexico | collected 2008-11-13
TCATAATTATGGCGACAGCCAACGAACCTTGAAACACAGAAACAAACAAAATGGATCGAAATCTACCAATCACGACCAAAAGAGGTGACCTTTTGACCCGGCTTAAGTGAGCTTCTGTTTCCCAAGAGGTCCGCTTACATGATTGACGGCAGCGAAAAACGTAAACCGTTAGTTGAGGTTTGAATTTCAGAGTTCACATGTTACTGAAAACCGCAGTAAGATTGAAGTAACCTTCTACATGTAGTCATTACCAGTAGTTAGAGTTCAGAACCTGTATTGCATATATTGACAGCATGTTTGAGTTATTACTAAAATAGTTCCAATGAGTCAATAGCATACTGCTAGTATTAAGTAATGTTCCTTATGGAATGAGGAAAGAGATTTTGCTGTTTATCTTTTAGGGCGTTGGCCCTACAGCACAGAGAGCTGCAGTAATTGCAGGAGTAGAGCTTCCTGTTTATGACTGGTGTAAAAAAAAGATTTTGGATTACAAAATCATGGGTGATAACCCATATACTCACTTCTGGTAGGTCTTGTTCAGTGTTGTTTATAGAATTCAGGGATCATTGTTAAAGTGCCACCGTGTTTAAATTCTCAATATTCATTTTTTTTACATTTTCATACACAATAAGTCATTCCTAAAGATCTTGCCAAATTTCAATCTATCTCAAAAATTAGAACTCACGGTTTTTGGAACTTTATTTCTAATAATTTTTCTTGTTCCAAGACTTCATTAAAAATTTGAGTAAATGATATTCGTAATAGATTGAAATTTGGCAAGATTTTACTGTGTTTGAAAATGTTAAAAAAATGAATATCGAGAATTTGATCATAGCGGCAGTTGAAGAAGTATCCAGTAACCAATTTAAAGCCCAACTTCTCTTTTTGATAGCTGCTGCCATTTGGTTTTAGCGTTCAGGGTGGTCATTAAGTATTGAGTCACCTGAAGTAATTGCTCTCCACACCCATAGCAAGTGTTTAACTTTGTGAGTGAATTCTATCAACCACTGACAATTTCACCCATGGCATCAAGGGAAAATCAAGCATAATCAGCTGCAAAGAGGGCAAAATTATTAGTTTTAAAGGACATAAAATTTCCTGGTGCCCAGCCGTTGATGAAACCCTTGGCTTTAATCAATGTGTTGAGCCACTCTGTACTGTCTCAAGTCAAGCCAGTGTGCTCTGATGATAAGCTCTTATGAGCCATGTAACATGGTTACTTACTTGTACAAAGTCATGCTGTTCACCCATCTGACTCCTCATAGATTTCATTGCGGATGATAATATTAAATTAAAGTTTATATCTAATTTTTTCAGTGCCAGTGGTGTAGCAGGTTTTGCAGGGGCTGTTGCATCAAATCCTATTGATGTAGTCAAGGTTGGTTAAAATTATTAATTTTTTTCAATTTAAAGGCGTGGCACAAAGCCAGTTGGTATTAAATAGAGATGCATGTAATTTATTCTTGCAGACAAGAATGATGAATCAAAGAAACTTGAAAGTAAACCCTGGTGATGGGACTGTCATCTACAGAAGTGCTTCACACTGTTTGGTTACAGTAAGTTACTATTGTCTATTTGTACAAGTCTAAAGCATTCTATCATGAATGGCATTCTCTGATTGGCTATGCCACTCATTATTTATCTAGTCACTTATCTATTCTGTTGTGGATAGTGAGTGGCATAGCAGCGAGCCCTTGTTAAATAACTGGCGGCACTTCTTTGTGTAGATAAAGTTTTGAACAACCAGTATATCTATACTACAACAATTGGATTATTCACTCTCCATTTCTATGCATGATAGTTGACTTGGGCTGCACCCTCATCAACTATCATGTCATAGCATAATCAGTCTATTTGTTAAATATATAGTAATATGTAATGATTTACTTTTATTGTGAAGGCAAAGTTTCTTTATGTAGCAGGATACTTCCCAACGATCTTATAATTATTTATTATTAATAGTTAAATAACATTTTTCTTAAGATAATATGGTCAGGCATGGCTGTTATGTTTGCGTTATTGACTAAGCGTGAGATCAAGATGCTGAATATCAGCAAGTTCTTTCTTTGTGTGTTGATGGACTGAGATGGAGTGGAAGTCCAGAAACATGCAAACTAAGAAGGAGGCCAATATCCAGCCATGTTGACAAAATAAGCTTGGTGAAAAAGGACTTATCATAGAGAGAAAGAAACCCACTTTCCTGGGGGACACATCAGGTAATCCTGAGCAGGGAATATAGCGCCATCTTGCCCACTCAGATACCCAATCAGAGCACATGATTTGGTTCATTCAGAGCTAGCCACAAGAAAATTTTTGTTGTTAGCCCCCTCCCCTCAGGAGGTACAGTGGCGTAATGAATCTAGATCCAATGTTCTGCTTTTAAACCTTGGAAATTGTGTTGTGTTGTGTTGTTGAGAAAGACACTTTCTCTCATAGTGCCTCTCTCCTCCCAAGTGCATAAACTGACAAACTTTAATAGATTTGTCCTCTCAAAGATTTTCAGAAACTACTTAAAATTTATGATTATGTAAAAAGAAAAACTTTCCCCTAGTATAAAAATGCTACCAAAATGTCATGATATAAAACAATTATATTACAACAGTTACTGAAGGTAGCGATATAAATGGATACTGGCAAATAAAAAGGACAACCTGACAGAATGCTGGGGTGTAACATGCGATGGACTAGCATCCTATCTAGGGAGAGTAGATATCTTAGCTGTTTTATGCTATACAAAACAGACTATTACCTATTTTTCTGAAGGGGTGGAGTTGGGCAATTTTCTGGAGCATGAAATGTTTTCTCACCTTAAGGTTTTTTTAGTTCAGGCAATATCTTGTGCAAGACGTTTTTTTTTACTTTAAAAATCAGAGTAATGATACATGTAGTATAAATCACTTGAGGGATTTTTTGGGTTGGAGATTGCCTGACCTCCCCCCAAAAAATAACAAATCATAATAATAATGTGGGGTTGCAAGGTTTTGTTTTTCTTCTTTTAGTCCCCTCTATAAACTGGTATGAATTGTTATTTTTACTGTGCCTGCCATTTTCTTTTGTTATAGACTTTCAAGTCCGAGGGGTTTTTTGCTCTTTATAGAGGATTTGTTCCACAGTTCTTGCGATTATTCCCATGGAATGTTATTGTATCCTTGAATGAGTTTCGAAGCTTTAGATACTGGTTTATCTATGTTTGTCTTAAAGGAGCTAATTTGCAAAACCACTTTCCATCTTCTATGACTGTAAAATACTTTGCAACAAAATATTTTGCTCATTTGCCACATTTAGTGAAGAGAAAGAACTTTCACGTTGCTTCTTCTTCTTCTTGTTCTTCTTCTTCTCACTTTGCTCTTTGCTATACATGTATATAAAGAAAACACAAATTATTATCAATGGTTATTACAATTCTTTAACTCCTCTGTAGTTCTTCATGTCATTTGAACAGTTTAAGAAGTTTGGAGACAAAACTTTGTTGTAGGAAGTAGATATTTCAGCCTTCAGATTTTTGCATGATAGGATTATATTGAATTTTCATTGTAAATACAATCATATTCTGATATGACCAAATTAATTTATGGAGTATTTATTACCATGCTAATGAATTGAAAAGTTGAATTATTTTATTGGTTGTCACACACTACCCCTCTCAATACCCACACCAAAAATGATCATTGAAAATTCTCAGGGGGGTGGGGCATCACAATAGCCAATTTTTGGAAATTCCAAGGCTGGGGGGAAGCGGGTACAAACTGAATGACCATCCTTGATGGAGGTTTGGATATATTCTGGAACCACACATTTTGTTAAGCTGAGGAAATGTGAGGGGTAAAATAATTTTTCCATCTTGGGAGAGTAGAAAAACTCATTGTAGCATTATAACGACACCAGAGTACAGCACATAGTCGCTGATCTCAGGAATTCAAAAAACACCTTTGTGAACAGAAGTGAATGTAAACACATAATCTACATGTACACCCAAATATTTTATTCCAAAGCAGTGACAAAATATGCTATGTTGCTTTAGTTAGGACTGTTCTTTCAATTATTTACAGGTATGGTTTATTGATGGATAGAAATGGGAAGATTATTTCTATAAAAGTTAATTAATAGAATATACAAATGTAATGGAATATCAATTTTGCTGTCAAATATCATTGATATTCGACTGAATCTTTGGATCTGTCAGTTGAGAGTTAAAAACCAATTGTAACTTTCTTGTCTATAGTATTCAAGGTACCTTTCTTTAAAACTTGTATTTTCTCATAAAATGATAGGTAATAAAATACTGGCCTGATTCTGACAGAAGTAATTCTAACAATGCTTTATATTTCTGAAAAATAAAATAATTCCAAAGACTGTAGCAAATGATAGTTACTTGAACTTTCAAAGTGAATATTGTCTATATGGCATTTTATCGCTATTGTAAGGGGATATTAAATCTAGATCACTCAGTAAAGTGGAACAAGACTTTCCCTGACCCCACTTGTTTATGGGATTACACTTGTAAAGAGTAATGTAACATGGATGTAACATTTAATTGCTCATGAAAAGAGAAGTAGCCCAGGGGTGGGGGACTCCCATGGGGTGCTCCTTGTTAAAAGTGTGGTTTTGGTAACTTTTAGTGTGTTCAGCCTCACAGGGTCCACCGCGACAGCTTTTGTGGTACCCTTTACAGTATTGAGCCGAAAAAATTAATGGGAGATAGTGGGTTGAATTAGAAGTGGTACCTGTTTGGAAAACAGGGTTTTTTTACTTCTTACAGGTTCCTTGTAAAATTTGGTGGAGTACACAGCCCAGCCCCCCCCCCCCCCCCCCCCCTGAAGTAGCCTTCTTGCAATTTGTGTGAATTCATAATCCCTCAGTAGAGTGATTAGGAAATTATAATGAACTTCATTATCAAAGTAGATAACATTGTTTTGCCTTGCTGAACATGGAAAACACAAAGTTACAAAGTAGCATGAGTTTTTATAATCTAACAAAACTGCAAAAAACTTAGCAAAATATCTATGCTATTGAACTGATAACAGTCTTCCTTGCTACCCCTCCCCCCTTTTTTCCAAGTATCAACATGGCACTCAGCTCCCTCCCTCCCCCTCCTCCCCCCCCTCCCCCCCCTTGTATAATGATGTTTTATAAATAACCCCAAAAATGCAAATTTAAACAGAGCAATTAAGGATGGACCACTATTGAGAGGAAGGGGTTGGGCAATTTCCAAAAATGAATCGCTGCACACCAAAAATGCTGAAAAAAATCACGCAAGGAGAGCCATGGGGGAAAATCAATCAATCAAGCTATCGCCCACCAAAATATCATGCACAACCTAAAATTGAGAAAAAATCAATGCCCCTTAAAATTGGCCACCTCCACCTCCGCCTCCCCCTCTCAAAAAATAATGATCCGTCCCTGAGAGCCGAAGCCAGGCAAATCAAAACTTGTTTACTTAATATCAAAACTCTGTCTTCGCTTGACTTGTCCAAGTGCGATCGCAAATTTGGAGGCTGCTAAACATTTCAGAGGACGGCCAAACTTCTAATGATCCGATGTTCTGCTCCGAGGAAGGGCAAATGGGACCTAACAACTGAGAATACAATAGCTGGTGTTGTGACGAGTCGCCGGGTAATTCCTGAACTTTTGTTACACTAGAACGTGACCTTTTAAGTTTTCGCGCGCTATTCTTCCTGGGAACGAGGTCACTCCAACGACCGAGATTGACAGCAATAGTTTTACTTCCACTGAAGAAAGCAAGAAGCAGGACAAAAAAGGGGTAAAAATACTTCAGCTACACAAGACCGATGGGCATTTCGGATTAATCAAACGAAAACAAAACGCCAGTGCGATGGCGCGTGGACAACAGTCAAATTGTCGGAAGACAAACTTCGGCTTGCCGCGGGACATGTGAAATGTCTAGCTTTAGGTGATTCGGCCCTCAGCCGACTCCGATCAATTTTTCCTCGCGAAAAGTCAATAGTTACTCTAATTAACGTCAATTAAACAAAATTAAATCACATTACGTTGAGAGAGTATTAATATGACTTGAAAACAGCTGGAACACAGGTATGAATGTAACCACCACGATGAGCGAAGTGAGTAAGTGGTTCTTGTTCTCTAGATAGAATTTCTGTTGTGTCTGACATTCGCTCCGGAGACGAAAACATTCTTGATATCCTAATTCCTATTTGCGCAGTTCAGTTTGACTCTTCATTCTCGTTGATGTTGAGTTCATGTACTAATTGCCGGAAATTCTTTTCAAATTTCTCTACGACTTCCTTTGGTTTTGGGATAACGTTTTCATCGCAGTACACGCCCACGCGGATTCCTCCACCGTAGCTAAATATTGAAAGCCCCACGCCAATGTTTGCTCTTTGTGGGACCCAGAAAATTCCCTCGTCAATTTTCTGGCCACCAAGGTACAGAGTTTGCAGTGGTCCAGGCACGTTGCTGAGAACACAAGTCGCCTTCCTGGAAAAGAAATCTATGAGAGACCGAGAGATAAATTCCGGTAGCATCATTAGTATCTGCACGGTCGTTGCCGTCACCATTGGTTCAGCAGATGTCTTGATAATGTCCATTCGTTGCTTGGTCGCTAGAAGTCGGTCGACGGCGCTTTTAGCTTCAATTGGTAGTCGAAGGGAGACCAGAGCAAACTTATTCTTGAGTTTGACAGAATGCGTTGAAGCCCGAATGTCCACAGGCACATAGGCCCACATGTCGTCCAATTTCGCAACATCACAGTTGTCTCGGCATTTGAGGTAATCGTGCAGAGCTCCGGCCAGACACGAAACCATGACATCATTAACTGTAGTCCCAGCCACGTTTTTAACTTGTTTAACCAGCGACAGGTCAACATTCTTGGACAATGCTACAACTTTCTTGCCACAAAGTTCTTGTCCGTGAATGCTAGAGCGGTCAGATTTCGCGAAGAACTTTGTGAGTACCATTAGGGGGCCCACTATCATCGCTTTACACCACATATACACTCGCTGCTTGGTGGAGAACTTCTTAGGCTCTGCTCCTTGAGGCGGTACATCGTAAAAGTTTTTCACAAACACCCGTGTTAAAGCGACTCCATCTGCAATGCTATGATGAATGCGGAGTAAAAGGACGAAATAATTTTCTTCGAGTATCGGCACCACAATAAATTGCCAGGGTGAAAGACCTTCAGGTAACGGGGTAGAACAAATTTCAGATATCGTTCTGTCCAGGTCTTCTAACCGCTTTGGATATTCTCCTGTCCAATTCAAAACCTGCTTTTCAATGCTGAAGTTCTCGTCTTCCTTCCAAACGTAATATCGTAAATGTCTTTGTACAACTTGCGTCAGTCTTGGACAAATCCGCGCGCCTTTTTCATCTTTTCCGTAAACAATTCGTTCGCAAATAATCTTGCGGAGCTTGCGAATGTCTGGTTGACCTTCCACAACCATTACTGCAGGAACGATATGGCGGTTTGTCGCACGATCTTGCTGCCAGACGGCATCATCTTCATGGAAAGGAATACATTTTCGTGTGAACGCAATGTATCGTTCGATAAGATATTTTCCTACCCTTAAAATGGCTAAGCCCAACAGCAAAAACGGGAATACAATACAAAATACAAGGAATGTAAACACACACTCCAGCTGGTGGGCTACAGCAGAAATTGTGACAGCCATCGCAAGATTGACTCCTTTAAACCGCTTGTGTAGTGGTGGAATGAAGGCTGTAAATTCCTTTTGGATTTCTTTCGGCGTTTCTTGGAGATCCAAAGGTGCGTGCGAGACCGCCGAAAAATCTCCGCGAACTACGAGAGCTGCTGGGGTTGTCGCGACCGACGTCGCATTTATGCAATCTGCATTCATAATAATGAGATGTATCTAGGAGTCGTGACAGACTCCTGATTTCTCTCGAATTACCTCGGTCCAAAAATCGGTTGATTTAACCGGAGGGTTTTTAATCTTCTTCAATCTCCCCGCAAGAAATGCTCGAAGAAGAGAACTTCGTTGATTGTGCACAAAAACATCTCTATTTATGAGTGCCACCAGTAATTTCTGTGATGCGATTGGCCCTTCCTCGTGGTGTGAGTATCAAATCAATTACTACCAGCAAAAATTACGAAGTTTAGACCCGGAAAAATCATTTGGGTATCAAGTCCATTTTGGGCAGTCCACGAGGTATATCTGTGACCTTTGTTGCCAAGCAAATTGTTAGCATGTCATGCTTATCCTTGACTGCATTTGCGATTCTTTAGTTCTTGTTTTATTCGTTCTGCGTTTCGGTTTATATGGTAGATTATATGGAAGCGAACAACGCCGAAGTTTCTCGTTTTTTTCATGTTTTGTTTCGAATGTAGAAGTTTTTCGCCGTGTCTACGAATCGTCGAACGTTGGAACTCTGGTCTAAGGGCAAAGAGCGGTTGTTCTGTCGTTTCTGTATGTCATCGCCTTCGAACGATGTTGCGAGAAATTTAGCTTCTCAGTACAACGATTATGGATAATTATTATTCAGTTTCGGAGTAAAGAAAAAAACAATTAATTAAACATTAGAAATCGCTTTGACAAGAGAGAAAAATCTGTCATTTGGTTAATACTTCTTAAAAACCAATTAAACTTTCTAATTATAATTTGTTCGGTGAACGCAGACTTAGGCTTTCACTATTGGCTAGCCTGCGAGGCTAACGAAATACTCCGTTCGCCAAAACAAAAACCCATTATATTTTTGGCCTTTAACCTGATCATCCTATTGCAGGTATAAACAGTTCAACATTTACTTTTCCACAAGAAAACACTAAAATTGCAGTTAGGAATAAAACAGAAGAATGCAATTAAATGTCACTTCAGTAGACTATAGTTACAAGGATGAAAGAACACAATTCAGCAATGCGGGTTTGTGACAGAAACTTCACTGAAGGCCCAACACGTGAAGCGTTTCGTTCAAAACATGGATTTTGATCAGTGTCATAGTCGATACGTGATTACCTCGAGGTACTTTTCATTAATTTGAGGCGTGGCATTTCCGCGAGCGCGAGAGGTCAACGAACATGTTGAAACCAGTCCAGGACGTCAGATGTTGCACGTGTACCTGTCAGCGTGGCACATGCAAGCACAGGGAGCACAGCAGTCTCTCAGCCGTTAGTGTTTACATAACGCTTAACCCCCGTCTGCGAAGGAGCCCAGGAGCAGAGAAGTCCTATTTGGATCCATCTGCTGTTGATCAAAATCACTGTACAAGCTTTTCCCTTTTTTTTCTCAGCGCGATTGGCAGACTGGGAGCGGGAGCTAGTTAATTATTACCTATCTTATTAATTTCTCTATCGCGACGCTAGGATAAAAACACTAGCGTTGCGTGACAGGAGAGGGCCAGAATTAATAAAGAACTGGACTAAAACAGCTGATGCATGTGGTGATGAAGGTCGAAGAGTTTGGACAGACTAGTGTTCTTCATAGACTACATACTTGGTTTTACGCACATACAGCAGAGAGCAGCACTCAGGTCCGTGATTGACTACTTTGTGATTCTACGGGACATCATTCGCGTCACGGAACAAAGCTTATAGTAATATAATAATAATAATAATAATAATAATATACTAAAAATCGAGAACTGGCTGACACTCGACCAACAACCTGGAAGTAACAAAGATCAAAATTACATTTTTCATTTCAAAGAAAAGAAGAACGAGAACAACTTTACAATAGGCTGACTAGTGGAGAACGTTTCTTTGAACTAGAAGGGTTTTTTAGTCCAAAAGAGTCAAATTTTCCAAATTGTAACCGTGACCAAAAGACCACCTAAAGGAATAATATTGTTCCACTGCTAATCGAATCATAACCCTCCCCTGACTCGACCTACTCCTTGTCTTTGTACAGATAGAATACCGCTGACGACAACACAAAGAGAAAATGTTTATGTTAGAACGTTAGAAACAAGAAACAAGATGGCGGTGTTTGATGTTGCTCCCGTTTTGGAAGTTATAACGAGTCTTCAAGGAAAATTAGAAGAAGCCATTACGAAATCTAAACTACTTCTTGAAGCTATAGAAGGCTCTCAGTCAAAATATAGCGAACTAAATTCAGAATATCCTATCCTTCGAAGCCTTAAAGGAAGACTATCGGCAACACAGGGACCAAATGAGGCTCTGTCTACGGAGCTCGTGAAATTCAAAGTTGAACTCGAATATTTCGTGGAAGATATTTTCAACACTCACGATAATCACGATAAAGTAAAGCAGGATTTACAGCTATGGGCAAAGGAACTGGAAAGAGATCACGAAAAAGCACGACACGAAAAAGAAGAATTTATAAAAGAACGTGAACAGTTCTATTCAGAACGCGTCGAGTATTTTGATGCTCTTTGCTTAGCAACGAGAGGAAAGACAAAAATAAAAGAAATCTGTGACAAAGATGAAAAGTCAGAAGAGCTACTATTTTTAAAGGATATCGGAGAAGACAATATTGAGGAAATACGCACGGATTCAAAATCAACCCTTGGTAAGTTTTAATGTTATTGAGGAGGGTTTACCATAGTAACAGAATTATATTTTAATTTAGCCACTGTTTTAGGGCTGGGGGGTGTCAGCCTTAAGGGCACTTGGGTAGCTTTCCAGCAATAATTCTGAGAAAGTGAGGGTTAGTGTCACATCTTTGGAACATATAGCGTCAGGTCTGTAATGTTAATAAGGTTTCATTTCATGCGTTTAGCCTCGTATATGTTACAGGTCAAAATTATTTTAACCTAGTTTGATTCTCAATTTTCTTTTGTCTTCTAACCCTAATTCTTCATAACCAATGATTATTTTTACATTTTCGTAAAGTTTATTCAATAAATTTTTGGGTGAGATGGGGAAAAGGATAAAACCTAGAAATGATTGTAAGTA
>OMLO01005267.1_pt1 | contig 10845 bp, 10 predicted proteins | sample 1674811 | NCBI WGS metagenome assembly OMLO01 (sample SAMN06265003, study PRJEB25207) | coral metagenome | isolation source: Coral host | place: Mexico:La Bocana,Puerto Morelos, Mexico | collected 2008-11-13
ATTCAATGATTAGAATTCGAGTAGCCAATGATGAGATGGCATAATGCTGCGGTAAGGAAATAAACTAGGAGAAAATAGGTTCAAATGTTGTTTTGAGTGGTCAATGTGCTTAGTTACACCTATGGCTAGTTCTCAGACATGCTATTTAAAACTGAAAGAAAGAAATATTTCAAATAAACACAATAGGCTTAAAAATCCCAACTGGCGGGAGGCACATCAGTTGGCTATTTACAAGCGTGACTGGTAGGTTTGGGGTTTGGGTCTACCAATAAACAATTTCATGTTAGTGGTCAGAGCGGCCGACTTGGACCTCCTGGTTCCCCAACCACTCGACCACACCTCCTCCACAGCTTGTCAACAATTCATTTTATACACGCTAAATGCCTAATAGCAGAAGCATTTTAATTAATTTTTTTATTCCATTTCAGAGAAGTCAGAACGCCTGGCGTTTTACCAGTGTTGAGAATTCATTCCAAGACAATCATTCGGTCTCTCTCTTGTAATCCGCTCTGGATTTTCTTAGTTCTTTATTTCTAATTAGGTTGAATTCGGGATTTCTAAAGTGATAGTTGATGAGCCTGAAGACCGAATTATCTACTCGGAAAGCGAGAACCAATGATCTTATTATCTTTCAAATAACGATATTCCCTATTATTTCTCTACATAGTAAAAGTAATATTAAACTTCACAAAATAAGTTGCAGCTGTTTACACGTGCTCGTCAGTGCACTAAAAAATTTTGATGTTTTGAAGTCGGTTAAATTCTTTTCTTTAGTGCTCTTCGAAATTACGTTATGTAGCAGGGTTGGCGTTCTGAGGGGTTTCTACTAGGGCCGCACGCTACACGCAGTTGTTGGTTTCTACCGCTTATCGTCTAATAAATGAATTCAATGCATTTGTCAGACGATGAAGTAATTGCCTCTCTTATTTATCGTCATCACGTGAAAATGTACTCAAGTCCTACATAAAAAAGAAGAAAATCCCAGTACGTTAATTTTGCCTCCCTTAAAGATAATAAATGTGAACATCATGAGACCGTTATTTAAGTGCTTTATTGACAAACAAGTTTGCTGACAATTATTTCAATTCTTTACTGTTTTAGACAACAAAGCTGTTGTCTACTTTCAAGGGTTACATGATCTGGCAGGATGAACCCTCTTTATAAGGATCGATTCCAGACGGCTTATGTAGAGATCCCTTGGCACATGACAGTAGGTAATCTTCGTTGGCATGGCGTTTGCAGTGGTATACCAGGTCGGCGCACACCTCGGACATTCTTGCTCGTTTGATGTCTTTTTCCTGCCTTAACTGTGCTATTTCCTTCTTGAGTGACAACTTCAACATGGCGTCACACGAGGCCATACCTAAACAGAACATAAGACGCGATGTAAGTGGAGCTTATGATAGTAGGAAGAGTGAGCCAATACTACTGAAGTTACTTCATACAAACACATGCACAGTGTAAATGCCAAATTGTTGTTACAAATGCAGTCTGTACGCTTTCATTCAATGCTGACTAGCTAGGATCATCGGCTCACGATGAATGGCCTCTAATTTTTATTGATTTCTTCTCCAAATGGACACTGAAATCATAAAAACATTCTCAATACTTGTATATCAGTCCATTTGTCGGGTGAAAGAACTTATCAGATTCCGAGTCTTAAAACTATTGATTGTCTACGGAACTTATCTTGTTTTCTCTCGTGCAGGGTAAAAAAAAGTATCCCTGAGGTTAGTTGTTAGTTTATTTTTTTAACTGATTGTTACAGTCTGTATTTGTAGTTTATGGTCGATGTTTATTTAGAGCTGGATCACTGGATAATGTAAGAAGAATTTTCATTGGCTTAGCCGTCATGCTATGTGAGCCATTATACCATGTTCTGCACAAATGGTAAGCATACGCGAAATACGCGTTGTCATTTTTATTTTCTATATTTTGGGGGCCTTTTTTGACAAAACAATTAGTGTACTCGTGCTTGTTGGAAATGAGACGATTATAGCAAACTCAATCGTTAAATAAACGGATTTTAGCGCAACTTATTTTGTCGATTTTGTTGCTTTAGAGCTTGGCAGTTTCCAATAGCAAATGTGTTTGTTTCAATTCGAAACGAAAGACTTAGTGTTCATGGTCTGTATACTTAAAGGGATACACTACCTGGCCTGTATTGTTCGCTTAAAAAACGCGAATACATTAAAACATCTATGTAATGTTTTTTTTTTGTTTTAATTTGCACGGTTACTAATCATCGCAATCATATTTTAATGAGTATTCAACGGAACCACAAAAAGACAGTGACACTCTTCTGACCGTGGACAATTGCAATGAAAATACAGTCGAGTTAGTTTACTTCTTTGTTCTGATTTTTTTTTTTGATTTTCAAACATCATCTTTCAGTCTCTTTTTCTGATTTACTGCTGACGAGTGGGATTTTATCAGTTGAATTTGAAGACACCAATAGACATCTCTTTTGAACTGATATTCTGGTCGGATAATAAAATTAATGTTTGCCGAAATAGTATTTTTACATTTTGATTTCACATGATTTGCACGACAGTCCGTTACACTCCCTCACTGCATTTACCTAAAATAAACGGCACTTTGATCCCGGAAATTTGATTCCTCCCTTCATTTCAAGCAAGTAATAAACGTTACACTGAAAAGGTAGTTTAATGTTTAAGCTCACGAAAGCATAAGGAACATTAATGTAAAAAACTATCTGCCTTCGAACACAAACTTATTTGAGGTACGACGGAAAAATCAGTATGATTTGTTCGCTTTACTCTGCCTCGATGCAAAAAATCATCAACTATCAAGTCGGCGGCGCGATATTTCCTTTGAAATAATCGTTTCGTGATTATTTCACCAATTTAAATCAATAGCCAACAGATTTGGCTCCTGTTTTAAATTACTTTAGGTATTTAAACTTACCTGAATTTCCAGCTGTAACTTGGATACTGTCCTATCTTGGAAATTTGAGTCCACTTCAGTGATCTGCACCGGGTGATAAGACATTCAAAGTGGCTGGCCTCCCCGATATTATCCCGTCACTCACATTACCTAGAAGCTCATTGGCCGGCGGTGTTTTTTTTTTCAGAGTAGAACGAAATCCCATGATTCAAGGTGCAGCTTACTGTAATACGCAATTCGCTAATTTCACGCGAATACAGGCACTAAAATTAGTACTGTTATGCAATTATGCTCGCTGTAATTTTGTAATTTTACAAGAGTAGTTAATTTTATGATTAATATCCCAGTTATATGGTCTCCGGTACCCGAGACAATCCTTCCTTTTCGTCGAGCGTTTATATGTGTAAACGCAGTCCCTGAAGGCCGAATCAAATTTGACTCCGCATCATTATTCATAACCTCTATTGTATAATCAATCTTTAAGTTTCTTTCGGTCATTCGATCACAGTGGGTTTAGCGAAGTTAATTTTCACATCTTTGACACGAGTTCCTACTTGAAATCTTACCTCTAGGCATTACACGCCACGCTGAGAGTTCTCCAAATTAGGCGGGCCAAAGCGTTTATTTCAAGAAAACTTGTCCCTGTTGCCAGGGTTACCCAACCTGCCGAGGCCCGAGTTGTCTCACCTTCCGAGACTGGTTCGCGATCCTAATGTAAACGGCTGGTTAAATTTAGCAAAGAGTTGCCATGGCCAGGGTAACTCAACCTGGCCCAGCATTAGTCATTGTTAAAGAATCGCCATGTGCATTTTAGCATGACAGTCTAAGTTTCACACATGTGGTTCAAAATACCCAAATTATGACAGCTACAATCTTGGACAATTCAAATGAAAAATTAGGACCACCCCTCCCCCCCTTTTCAATGATGGGAAAATGGGCGCGTTTTGGTTTTTGCGGCGATTGATCTTTGATTCGGGGGGAGGGGGGGTCTAATTTCTCTTTTTATTCTGTCCAAGATTGCAATCTTGGACAATTCAAATGAAAAATTAGGACCACCCCTCCCCCCCATTTCAATGATGGGAAAATGGGCGCGGTTTGGTTTTTGCGGCGATTCATCATTGATTCGGGGGGAGGGGGGTCTAATTTCTCTTTTTATTCTGTCCAAGATTGTAGATTGCTAACAACAAGAGAAACTTTGCAGTCCTGTTGTTTTCTGTGTACAGTTTTTCGATTGAGCTAAGCTAAGCTAAGCTCAAAGGAAAGGAAGTCAAGCTTTTTCTTTGTTGAAGAATAAAAGGCATTATCGGTCCAGGGGCCAGTTTCGAGGGCAATTTTATTCACAATTTCTTAATATGATTAGAGGTTCCTTTCATACAAGAGGTTTTAGACGTATGCACTCTATTTTACATACAGACTCATTAAAAATCGGACTTTGCGGGCCAGAAATGTTCCCCGGGACTTTCGAAGAACGAACCCAGGCCTTAAATGCGTCGTACTTGTAAGTGACAACGTAAAATCGACAACGTGGACCCTTGCCACGTATCCTTTCCAATAAATGTGATACGATTACAATTCGTGACAGGAAATGCTTGCTTGCTCAAGGGTCCCATATCTTATAAGCACGGATATATTATTACGCGCTGGAAACACCTGAAACCCTATGCAAGTAATATCCTATCAACACAAAAGTTTTGAAATTAAGGCAGTAGGGATGTGTAAGGTCTATTAAAGATTACACCATATCTCGTGAAATTATCGGTTGAGTTGGATAAAAATAGGTTTTTATCTCGGCGATCGCCGAGATCAGGTTCTTGCAAACGCAAGTAACTGAATCATAGATGCACCGGTTGAAGTCGGACGTCTGGGGAAATTCAAATAGCCTCATTCACCATTTGGCGAAAAACCGGGCGCCACATCTAGTGCAAAAATGTTTTACCCGTTTAAGTGATACGCTCGAGGAATGGTACAGTAGAGTAACCGTTACTTGATGGGGAGAGTAGCCTCTCTACACAGAATTTCTTCGGAACCACTTCAATGATTTCCAGAGTTAATTTTTACTTCTGAGTAGTATATACAACTAGAAACGAGAAATCTCAAATCGTTTCTAAACCAGTTTCCACAATCCGCTTTTTTTAAGACTTTTAATACAGGTAAGTAGGAAACAAGTTAAAAGAAGGTTAGTACTGATAAAATTGGCATCATCAAGAACCATCAATGAATTGATGGCTGTCATATTGTTTTTGAAAGCAATATCAGTTATTTTCTTTCGTAGAGAATCACTCTTAAATCCTCTTTTATTACACTAAAAATAAATATTGTCAAGTCCGTTCATGACCTACGTTCGAAGATTTATAGTTTACAGCACCAAAAAAATAAAAACTTTGTACAAAGAAAGATATACCACCTTAAAGATGAAATAAGCTGTTTTAAAATTTGGATAAAAAATATGAACTCCGCATCCATTAGTTCCGTGAAAAGCAACATCGATCAATGTGCTTTAATTGAACAGGTTGCATCACCTTCTCGGAGATACAAACTCAAACAACTTTAGACAATAGGCAATCAAGTGGTCTAAAAAATCGCTTTAGAATAAAAGCATCTTCATTTTACCCTGTTATGGTAAAAGCTGAGTTGGTTGTTTACGCGTTACGCACTTCCGGTGATTACATCACTACTAAACTGACGCAACTCTAAAATGCAACAGTTCTGAGGAGAGAAAATCAGTTTTTTTACGTTCACTGAAACACATTTATCGTGCCAACAAACTAGCGACAAAACGTGCCGTACATAATAATAAAGCGACAAAAAATAATTTTTCTTTACACTCCAATCGTGACACAACCATTCCTGCATTACATCAGTGACTAAATTTACATGTTACGCATTGAGAGACAAAATAACTTAATTATGCACCGCTCGGCTATATAAAGCTCCCATGCAAGGCTGAGAAAGCATTACAATTAACGAAAGAAAACGTTTGCGATTTCAAACCAAGATATTCAGTGAAGCAAGTACTCAAGTAATTTGAATTTTCTCAGGTAAAAAATTTTATCTGGTTGATTTATTTATCTCTTTTAACTTGCTATGTTATTCGGCCATGTTGCAGCCCGAATCGGTCCGGTCGCGAGTAACCTTTCGTCGTCACGGTTGTACAACCTTGTACATGTACAAATTTTGTCTTTTCGCAGCAGAGAAGAAGAGGATAAAGGTATTAAATCTGCTCCAGTCAAGAAGCTACCCCAAGCAAATCTGACGAATTCAGTTTCTAAAAAGTACCAAGATATAAACATGGAGGACTTTCTGCAGACAGCAGCACAATTTGCGAACGATCACTGGCTTACGCTTTCGATAGGATTTTTGCTTGTGCTGTTTTACCGGTATGTGTCAATGATATTCTATAACCCGATGCGCTACATCAACTGCTCTTTATTTTTTTCTCAATGTATACTCTCGACCACGTTACGTTGGCATCAGTGTGCGAGTTTATGAGCGCCGCAATCTGGTTTTTGCCGGTAGTCACGCCAGACCCCCGTCACACGAAGGGGCGTAAACAATGCCTCAATTCTTATTCTAGTTTTAGCTTTATCCGATTTGAAGAAAATAATGCTATGATTGACATTTAATTAGCTTACTCATTCTTTATTTCGAAGGTACTTTGTTGAACCGTTCACTGTGTTTATGAAACTTGGAATCCCCGGGCCAACACCGCTTCCTCTATTAGGAAACACAGGAAGGACCCTTTTTGATGTAGGTTCATTACTTGTCTTATACATTGTGCTAGAATCACTATAATAGCTATCCTGATGTAATTAAATCCGTTTTTGCTTTCAGCACTTCAATATTAACGTTATTCCTTTAAAAAAATTGTCCTGGAAAGTGATCTACTTTGGGATGTGTTGTAAACTAGCAACAGCAGCGGTTTTATCGTTGTAAATTACTGGCCTACTTTTTTCCATGAGTAGATCGTCCAAAAGGGAGAGGATATGAATACGGCACGTAGTTCTGACGACTTACTGACGCAATCGAATCGTCATTCACATTTTCTTTCTTGCGTTTATAAGAGTTGGCTAGTGTAAATGAGGGCCTACTGGTACCTCTTTGAGTAAGAAAAAGTTTGATTCCAGTTTACCTGAAAATTAAGCTCCTCTTAAAATTTTCAGGTAAACTCTTCTTGTTTTTGCAGAGATTTTCAACGCGCCTCATTAGCACTGCAGTCAGACTTGATTAAATTAATCTTAGAATTACCTGTCGTTTCTTCATGTTTATAAAACTTGATTTCAAACGGCTAAAATTATTTTCTCTTTACACGTGCAGCCAAACTGTCTTCCAAAACGTCATCAGGAATGGTACAAGAAATATGGCAAAGTCTTTGGGTATGTTACCAATTTTCAAGTTCAGAATACGTACTTGGATAGTTCGACCTCGTTGTAGCTCGAAAATGCAGTTGCACCCTATTGCGCATTCGAACTATGTATAACGACTTCGAACTAACCAAAAATCGCAGCATATGCTTTCAAATGTTCATTCTAGATTTTGACGTCATATGAGACAGATTACAGAACAGACACAGGGCAACATGGAATCTATTTGTTACTTAGTTACCACCAAGAGAATATGATCTCTTGTTACCACGTCTGATCTTCGATGTGACAGTTCATGTATGAACTGTTTGATGGATATCCAATATATAATTATTCTATATATATGGTTATGTTCACTTTTTTAGATTGTATTTCTTCCGTCAGCCTTTCCTTGTGGTTGGTGATCCAGACATGATCAAAGAAATTCTCGTTAAAGAATTTCCCAAGTTCCACGATAGAATGGTACGAATGTACAAAGCAACTTATTTTTCATGTCATTATTTTAATAAACTTAATGTTTGTTAGTTTCTTGGCATTATTATACCACCTAATGGAGTCCATAGATGATTAAGATTGAGATTATCCCCAAACCTTTTCCCCAAAATCTTTTTCGCGATCTTGAATTAGACCTGTTAATTAAATTTAATTATCTTCGACATAACTTATTTCTCAAATGTAATCAGCCTTATTGTCTTACCAGGAATATTGGGAGCAAATGTTTCTTGTTAATTTTTCATTCAAAATGGTTAAATGCATTCAAGATTTTGAAAAATTGTACAATGGCATAAAATTCATGATGTTCAATTGCATGACTATTCTGATTTAATTGGATTATCAGAGCCTTATGGAAATCCCGAAGCCTTACAATAGAATGCTTAGTATCGTACCCGGTCAGAAGTGGAAGGACCTTCGTAACACGATGTCGCCGACCTTCAGTGCTTCTAAAATGAAGCATGTAAGTAAATAATGTCCAAAAGTACCGAAATAATTCCTAATAATAATTATAGTTTATATTTCAGTCAATGAAAATACTATTGTTGCATCTAATAACTGGTTAAGAAAGACACAATTAACAATTACTGGACGAGGTTAAGTAAAATATCGTGATTTGTTCGTAGCGAGCAAGCAAACAACTGATCTGCTCATCACTGACAAATCACGATATTATACTCAACCTCGTCCAACAATCATTAATTATCGTCACCTGAAACCTTCCACTGATAATCTTTTTGATTTGACAGGAAATAAAGTTTTCCATCAATATCATAATCCATATTGTCAGTTATATAACGGATGCACCAGAATATCCATGCACGGAAAGAGTATTATCACATCTAGACAGACTGGGAAACGCTAATATCACTAGTACTTGTAGCTAGCCTCAGGATTTATATGAACGAATTACTTTCTTCACAAAGCAATGAAGGTTTTTACTCTCTGATCTTTTCAGATGATGACTTTTATGAATGAAGCAGTAGATACTTTGATGCAGAAAGTGGGTGAGATTTCCAAGACAGGAGAGATTGTTGATTTTCACAGGTAGTGTTTTATAGTTTGTACGTGTATCCACTTCATGATATCATGCTATCGTCATATCATGTTTTCCCCCTTTTCAGAGATCCTGCTACCCACGCAATTTCCTTTAATACCACGTCGCCGTCCTTCCATGCTTTCTTAAAGGTTTCCCTGTGTCCTATCTCTTTTCTGATGCCGAATGTCCATGAGGTCTTGTTCAAGAAACTTTATTAATTCCTTTTAATTCTCATGTTGTTTCTAGATGGCTTCAGAGTCTGACCATGGAAGTAATTTTGTCAACAGCATTTGGAGTCAAGACAGAAGCACAAACCGTTGAGAATGATCCAATCACTGAACTAGCAAAGAAGGCTATGGCAGCACACCCTATTATTGGATTAATGTGTAAGGAACTTCTGCTTCTGTGTCTATTTCTATTGCTTTTTTTTTTACTTTTTAAATCCTGGAAGTGCCTGAGATTATAATCTCAGTGATTCTTCTTGATATTTATCGCCAATCAAAAACGTAACATGTATAAGGGAGAACTGTAATTAATAAGGGTGTGTCGATGCATGCACAGATAATCTGGAATTCTGCCTCCATTGGAAAACAATGAGTCCTAGATGATCAGCCACTAAATTGTTTTCATCCCATTTTTCCCATTATTGAGATTTAGATAACTCTTAATCTTCGCCACTGATAACACCTAAACTCAACTTTTGTAGTGCTTCTACCATATGGAGACCGTCTACTTAAGTACCTCCCTGACCCTTTTGATTTTGAGAAGATTGGGGCCGTAGCAGCAAAAATCATCGCTGACAGGACAAAAGTAAATGGCAGCAGCAAAGGAGAGCGAAAAGACATGCTACAATTGATGCTTGATGCAAAAGAAGAAAGTGGAGGAGGAAAAGTTGATAATGATGACATTCTTGCTCAAAGTCTTATGTTCCTTCTGGCTGGATATGAAACTTCCAGTACCACTCTGGGGTTCGTTTGTTATCATCTCGCCACTGATGCGCACGTGCAAGACAAACTAAGAGACGAAATTGACCGTGTGTCGCCTGGAGACGAGGTATGTACCTTATTTAAAAGTTGGCGAAGGCGCAATTTGTTCAAACTGATTTAAACCAGAACATTTAAAGTAAGTGGCCTACCTTTAGCAGGAAACAACAATAGGTATCGTAACCAAAATGGTCAGAAAAAGTACTACTTTACTCCATAGAAACATCGAACTACCACAAGATATTGACATATCGATGACGCGAGCAAAGAGAACTTACTTTTTGATAACGAAATAAACGAGTGATTTTGCTGTCTTTCCTTGAGTTATTTTCGAAAATTATTGACATACTCGCGAAATATTGAGGGAACTCGAAGACGTCGTGACCGGTTCTTGTTCCTGTGGCAGTTCTGTTTCAACCACGGTTCCGTTCCTTATTTTTAAAATCTCTTTTAAATGACTTTCTGCAGGTGTCGCCATCATATGATGTTCTTCACAAGATGGAATACCTTGACATGGTTATTAACGAAGCGTTGCGAATGTATCCCCCAGGGTTTATGTAAGTATAAGGGCAATACAACTTCGAGTTAAACACTGTTGGTTACGTTTTACATTTTTCGTCTTGACCAGATTACTGGAATCTTTTAGATGTAACGGGACTACATGTTCTCCAATTTGGAAATAATGGGAGGAAAAAATTCCAAGGAACGCCAAAATGCAAATTTTGACAGTCAAACGAATTTTTTGATTACTGTTAATTCTATATTGCCCCAAACTTTGTTGTAACTGTATATAACCTTGCACGCGGAACTCTCCAAATTACATGCTTGCTGAAGTTGACAACTATCGGAATTAAGAATTAATTTGGACACTTTGCAGAATAAACAGTTCTTGCTTGTATGTTACATGTATATTGACAGTTGTGAAATCTATACTCTATAGGCAAAACAACCTGTTTACCTCAGAACCATGCGTCACTAAAAACTACAAAAAAAAGTCTTGTTGACCTTCGTAACGGTGTGCCCGACCGCAAAAACGAACAGGACGAACTCAGTTCAATAAAAT
>OMLO01005268.1_pt1 | contig 10844 bp, 6 predicted proteins | sample 1674811 | NCBI WGS metagenome assembly OMLO01 (sample SAMN06265003, study PRJEB25207) | coral metagenome | isolation source: Coral host | place: Mexico:La Bocana,Puerto Morelos, Mexico | collected 2008-11-13
GCCAATTTACATTTTCAACTTAGTTGATATAACCAAATTACCTTGTTACCCCCACCGACGCAGCACAACAGTTTCTTGAGAAACTTTCACCCTGTATACACGTTTTGTTCGCTGCAAAACTATGCAGACGAAAAAATGCAGACGAACTCAAACCACTAGAGTAGCGGACTAACAGTTTACTGAACGACAACCAGTAGTGTATCCTTGTTCACTGTGACCCAGCAGTTCAAATTTTGGCCATTTGCCCGTCCCGAGTTTATCAGCGGTATGATACCTTTAGATAAATTAATTTGTGCGGTAATTAGATTAATTAAATCCTGACCCTTTTTCAAATGTCTTTAAATAGTTTGCCGTTACGCTCATGTCCGTGTTTTTTACAGACGATGACCGTTTGTTGATTCCAGATCTTATGGGCGATATTTAAAGAATATTTCTGTTACTGTGTTGGACTGTCTGCAGTTCGATTTTTTTTACTTTCATGGGTTTCGCTGCGAGACAGAAATTCACGGCCTTTTCTTTCTGCTCAGTGAGAGACGAGAGAAAACCTCTGCTGTCAACCGTTCGATTTCTTATTTTGTCAGTTGTGAACCATCCAAGACCCTTTCATATATTTCAATGAGTTTCAATTTCGATCGCGCAGCGGGCCAAGCTTAACGGATTGTTTCGGTGATTTATCTATTCGGAAGGCTCTTAATTCTGTCCGGTTTTCTTGATACAATTCGCTCACCTTGCTAAAAGATTGATAAAAATGTCGCTTTGGTACCGAATAAAACAAGTCAGCTATGATTTTCAGAATTGAGGCAATAAGTTTTTGGGAAATGGACAAAAAGACCCGCACAAATTCCATGCCAGTTATCCTAAAACGGAGTTTTAAAGAATTTGAAAGAAAACCGTTGTTGATCGCCCCTGCGCTTTCAGGATAGAGACGCATTCCAAAGCTCCTGATTTTTATTTTCTGCTTTTTATGCTATTTTTGTGTAATCGCAAATTCCTACGAAAAATAAAGGGTCATTCTTATCGTTTCGGATTTCAATTTAAACTAAGATGCCATTGAAAGCAGCTTGACCTTTAAAGTGCCATTAAAAAGTTTCTTCTTTCTTCGCTCACAGGCTATGATGTGATATCGTAACAAAATAAATGAAACATTTAAGAAAGCCAGAAGATTCAAAGACTCACTTCTCTTCTGGAGTTGCCTGTTTTCAAACTCCGAGTCTTGCCTAAGCAACTCGTCGTAGACTTCTGCGTTGGAAATGTGTAAAGCCATATACAGCCCCACGAAAAGGACTAAAATCCACTTTGCGTTCATAATTCTGTTAAACGGATCCCGACGCTTTAGTAATGTCTTAGTAAGATGGCTCGCCTATCTTCCGCACTGTGGATCGGCTCAGGAAAAAACGCAACTGGGCAACTTTTGCTGTGCTACAGCTTTTATACACATTTTGTGTCCATTGGCCCTGGTTGGTGATTGGTATTAACAAACAAAGCCTCTCACAAAATATAAAAACCGTTACAGACTGCGAGCTGTAAGTGGCTCGGTGGTTTTAAAGAGATGGTTGATAGTGCACAGTTAAATCGGATTCGCTGATCTTAGCAACGGTCTTGGCAAGACTTGCAAGGTATTTAAGCAATGAAAGCCTCCTCCTCTAAAATTGTCTAGACAAACAAATGCTCAGTCAGGGTGTAGCGTGATTTTACCGGATGTCGTTTCTCGCATATTTTCCGCTCGATGACAGAACCTTACATAAATAGCGTGTCTTGATAACGCGGTCTGGTTTTGCTTGAAACAGCATTAATTTATACAATAAGTGTATACGGCGCAGAACAAAACAAACAAACTGTGTTAACTCTGAGGTTTCTAAGCACTGATAGGAACATAGAGTTTTTCTCGAGAGGTTTTGAAGCCAAACGTGATGCTAATAAATTTAATATCATGTCTAAAATCATAGCCTGGAATTTAATTGAAAGCGAAAAAAAAAACGGTTTGAGAAAACGGTTTTTTAACGTACATGTACACAGTTTATTACGACAACAATGCTGCAATTCATTCTACATTAGTATACATGTCACAATGCCGTTGTCTTACTAACTATGCTACTCGCTATCTGTTCTCTTTTAGATAGTGAGTTGCCCAGTAAGCAGCATGCAGTTGCTAACAAAATGACGGCCGGTTCTTTTTAGGGATTTATCGGATTTACATAAAGTTTTCAACGACTCGTAGATTTAAACCAAAAAAAAAATATCCGTTCTCGATTTCTATACGGGATTGCAAGATAGCTGAGGTCGCGCTCTCACCGCTGGCCCTCATTAACTATCACGCGATAGAAATCTTGAAATCATAATTTAATTGCTATATAGAAGCGTCAGACAACATGCAACAAACAAACTATTGTATGTCACCAGCCGGTCATCAATTATTTTGTAACGCAAAGAATTTTATTGGTTCGCCAATCTTAGCGGCAAGAGATGTTATGCAGGCGTTGGAACATAAACCTTTAAATTATTCATGATATACATTTTGCAGCACTGGTTTCCATCACGGTATATGCGTTAATCGTTTTAAATTCCCGTCCAACAAAGCACAGTTGGGTGCCATTTACCAGTCACGATAACCTTTTTGGGATATTTCGTGGATCTTTCGTATTGTCTTACATGCATGGTATTCCAATAATACCTTTGTATAAGACCACACAAAACGTGTTGGAGACTGAGATCTTGCTCATTAACGATAACAGGAATTATTTTCGCAATTAATGGTGATGAAGAATACGAAAGCAGAGACCGATACAACGCACGTAGGATATTTTCTTGTAAGGTAAAGAGAAAAAGGTAAAAAGGTAAACTCTGTATATGAGCCAAATGGCGAATCAGGCCGGCACTTATCTCCGGATCTTGATGCGACGAGGGGTATTTTAACTCCCCCCTTTAGTAGATGGGATGCTAGTCCGTCGGGGGTATACCCCAGCATTACGTACCCATTTTAAAAATACCTTGGTGGGGTGAGGCACTGTGAGCGTTAAGTGTTTTACCCAAAAACAACACAATGTGCCCGGCCAGGGCTCGAACACGGACTTCCCGCTCGGGAGGCAAGCGCAGTAACCACGAGGCCGCCGAGAGAGAGAGAGGATGAAAGAGTAAAATTATCGCAGTATTTCTTTTGGCTCAACGGATATTTACACGTGAAAGATAGTCGGAAGTTTTTAAGAAGCTTTGTCCAGAAATATGCAAATGTAAGTTTGTTGTTTTGGGATATCCAATATCTCTACCGAAACCAAGTGAAAGTAGATTTGAACCACGCCCCCTGCACTTGTTCCCACTTGTTCTGTATTTCGAACCATTTTTCGTGCGTTTATCCTGAGCTGACAGTTCAACTGTGCTGATAAGTTAACCAAGTTTGTGCTTCGATTTAGTCATTTTCTTCTTGTCTCATTAGTCTTCATGAGTTACATCCAAAACTCAGGCTCTTTATACTGAAGGTAATAAGTAGCTCTATCCGGCTTCGTCCTTCCATTTTCTTTTCTTCAGTTTCCTTCCTTTTTCTATGACCTGTTTATGTTTCCTACTTTGACTTGGTTGTTAGCCATTGCTGTAAGCTCGCCGTTTTATTGAGTAGCACTGGGAACTAGGTAACACTATTTTCATTTTGGTCGGGAAGCAACTGAATTTTTTTGATTTGACGCAATTTTGTTTTATTTTTTTTTGTTTCCAAGCAGCAAAACGTGTTTCCGAAACAAATGTTTCCCACGGGCTAAACTCGGAGAAATTTGCATCCACGGCCTGTTTCCAAATTTAGGCTGGGTACAAATCAAACTTCTTTTCTTATTCCAGTCACGCAATAAATCTGAAAGACTCGGGTGAGGACATTTTCAAAAACTTCAACAAATACCAAGTGTTACTTGGGAGCTTATCAACTGCGCCGCCTAGTACCCCGTGTCCCGCTAATTCCAGTTGCTAATGTATTGAATTTTTTATTTCTCCACTTGACGATATGAATACAGTATTATTAAAATTAAGCGCAGTGCGGTGAAGGAAAGTGGAAAAGCTGTAGTAAACTATAACTATAGTAAACCGAAAAAATAATCATTTTCTTACTCGATATTCTGTTTTCTGTCATCTTGATATAGCCGCCCGAACTGTTAGGCATATTGCGTCCTCAGCGTAGCCCCCCGGGGATAGGGTTGAGGCGGGAGGTGAATGACATTTCAGGCTAATCTGCGGAATACCCCCCCCCCCCCAAATATCGTAAATCTCGTTACCTTTTTACGGAAATCTTCCGCATTCTTAGAACGCCTTATAGGTTCCCTTCAAATGAAATACAATTTAGAACACGATAAATGATCTCAGTCCAGACAAGGCCATTCGTTGTTTGTTAAGCTTTTAACACTAACCGTTTGTTTTGAAGCGTATGACGTTCAGCAGCAGCTGGTTCGTTCTAATCGTATTGCTGTCGCAATAAATAATTCACACGAATGTTTTAAAGCTTTCAAGTCAAGAATACCGAGAACGCATTTAATTTCAGCTTGATTCAGCTTCGCCGCGGAGTGACGCACGAAGAAGGTATCTTGTAGTTAAAGAAAAGCAGAACTCGTGATGCTTAACCGCTTAGTGGCAGTCGTACTTTGTTGTCAGATACCTTTTCTGCCTGCTGCTGGAGGAAAACGTCAGGAAAATGGAGAAAGCAAGTAAGTTAGTGAGGAGTATGTTATAGTGAAAGTCATCGCATAAAGCTAATTTATTCAAGAAAGCCGACCTTAAATACTTGGATACCTGTAATTTTTATTACGTACTGGAAGAACACTACAATCTAGCCAGTTTTTGACTTAACCGTCGAGATTTAGTTTAAATTTGTACTGTTTTTTGCTGAAAGCACTTACAACGAATTGTCTGGGCCAATATAACTTATCATAGCAGTCTGGCTTTCAGTTATAAAATATGTAGGCTTTAACAGTTACTTCACGGTTGGCAAAGAGAACAAAATAATTAATTCTGTAATTCTACAATAAATAATTCTACCCCAATTCTGGTAAACATAGGATAGAATGAATAATGTCAGATGTCTTAACACTTAAACAACTATCTTTTAAAAAAACTGAAAGAATTGGTAAACGATTTGTTCTTTTATTATTTGTATTCTAAATTTCTATTTTTCTGAGAATCCGACCTTAAACTGTTACATTCATTATCTTAAGGCACAGACTTTCTTAAGTAAACGTATCTGGACTTACAAGGAGATATTTATTGTTATATCCTTGTCATGTATATAATCTTTCATTATTTTACTTCTACGATCGTTATTCCTGTCTCGAAAAGAAATCCCTTTCCATCGATATTCTTTGGTATTTTTTGATATTTTTTGAATGATCCGTTATTTATGGATATGCAAGACTTTCGTCTAAACAAATTAATTTTTTAACGAGCTTCCTGTACTTGATTGCATTCAATGTGATTTATTTACCCGAAAGGCGCTGTGTTTTATGCGCAACGGGATGGTTTTTGACAAGTTCATCAATATTGCTTTTGACACATTTTGCTTCTTGTTTTAATTTTAGTGATAACCACTAAAATTTCTTCACATAATCTTGAACTTGCTCTTGTAAAATATATGAAACAAAATTAGTTTGACTGGTACGTGAATTGAAATGGAAAACACTAGGGAACCAACTCGTAATAAGATACCCAAGTTTGTGCAAATGGAGTCAGCGGCGAAAATCACTGTACTCTCGTGTTACCTCAATATCAGTCAGGTACTGTTATTGCCCATGAAAAAAAAAACTGTTCTATTTCTTTTACATTTTTCCACTAAGTGCACACTCTGAAACGAACCATTAACGTGATTAACATAATTGAATCTGAATACTAACACAAAAAACCGAGAAAAAAACATTATAAGGAGTTTTGTGTTTACGATAACGGTTTCGTGGTGAACACGACTTTTTTCCTACTATTCTTTTAACACTTTATACACGGTCCCATAAGCTATATTAGCTATTAGCTTTAAAACCCACCGTATTTAAATAAAAGATGTTGCTGTTAAAAAAATAGCATCAATAACCTTTTTTATGACAATTCGGTGTTGGAGACTGTTCTACGTTTTCTCATCCACAACATATTGTTCCAGACTTAAAACCTTTCTTCCCAAGTTCAAATATCATGTGCTGAATGTTTCTTATTTTCACCCGGATTAGTTAAATATTTAGTTTTTTTGTGTTTCTTAATGTATAATTCGGCAAACAAGAAGACTGGTTTACCTGCTCGCAAACAAAAACTCCTATTCATCTTATCAGAATGGCTGTTATGCAAACAAAGTGTTATAAATGAAGTTGAAAACAACAAGTAATTATAGAAACAGAATATTAATGTTTAAGGGGCTCAGTCATGGTATATTCTGGTCACGGATAAAATAATATTTAAATTAAAGTAATCCTGAAAATAGTAATTTACTAAAACAGAAAAACACAAATAGATAATAACAAACCGTAAAGTAACAAGTATGGTTAAGGAGGAGATTTTTCTGTTATTCAAGCTTTAGCTACTCTCAAGCTACAGATGTGAAAAAGATCACGAATTTAACACGTTTGTGAAGACAAGAAATGAATACAGCAATTTCAAGCGAGTCTTAGAAATGCTTCCCATAAGAAATGCAAAGCGCTTTCACCTCTTATTTAAAGTTAGTCGCATCAAACACGTGTTGGAGGCTCGTACGGGTGGACCGGTGAAGGTGGGAGTCTGCAGAGACCCTGCTCTCTGCTCTCCCATGAGGGGGGTAGGGGTAAGCAGAGACCGAGGACCATTTTGCTGGAATTACTTATCTTTTTCCTTTTCTTTAGAAAAAACACGTTAAAACGTACGTTTTAGCTTGTATCTAGTAGACAATGTAGTGTATTGCCTTTAACAATAGCAGATGGCAATTTTTATTTTTGTTTTCTTCAGGCTGAAAGAAAGCGAATCAAGTGATTATTCGAGTGGACAGCTATTATTTTTATATTGTTCGTTCGATTGGAAATGTGACTAAAGTACTAAAATTTATTTTCTCATTGAAAATAAACGAGAAATATAGGAAAAAGTGAAAAACATGGACATTACGGTCCATGATCCCATGGTCGTGGGCTTCATCTGTTGCCGGCATCAGTGGTGATTAAATCAAAGCTTGTATCTTATTCAATTGAATAATCAAGGTGTAAACTTTTAACTTGATACACACATGCATAATCCTTTTCGTACCTAGCTGGCACATAAGGCCACTTGGGGCTTGATTTTAAAATGGACGATGGGATGATTTCGCAAGGAGTCTGTGAGGGTTTTGAGAGGGAAGGGGATGGGGGCGATTATTCCAGGGAAGTGGTTATTTCAATAATCCCGCCAAATAATGACGGTCATTCAGGGGGGGGGATAAATCGAGGGGCGGCTCAGTTTTATTGAGGAATACGTTTCATCACCTTACATGTGTTGTTAAATTAATAACGTTCTTAAGGAATCTTAGGGGGTTATGAGACGTCAAGACGTACATTATGTTTTCTTTCACGCACTTTGTTTCTCTAGAGTGATTTGATTTTTTTAAAATTTTTTTACAATAACAATGCAATACTAATGTTAGGCAGACAGTTAATGGAACTACACAAATTTATCATCTTGTTATGTATTACCAAAGCATTCTCCATCAAAACTGTAGGTAGGTTTTAAACAAATAGCACTCATTAAACAACACCGGCCAGTCAGTCTTGAATACATGAGACAAATAGAATTTTACATTTGAATTTTAGCACAACATGTGTAGAAGAACTATTTCTTGAACGGACTGAAGCACCAAACAAATCACACATTCTGGATAACTTATTCATAGGATACGACAAGAGAATCAGGCCTTATTATAGAGGTAAGCACATTCGCAATTATGGGGACTATCAAAAGACGCCGAATTGACCAATATTTAAACTCACGTTGTTCTAGGTGATATGCTTCTGCTGCTTAACAATAAGACCCGTGGCCGTTGAGGGCGAAGGGTCTAATTGTTTTAGTATCACCCGGCAATTAGTCCGGCGGACAGACGAAAGCAATAATAAAGTTAGAAAATGCAAGTCGAAGAAAGGTTTTTTGGGGGAATAAAACGAAAGAATTTCGCTACTCGATGACTATTGCTAATAGTCCTGTAGTAGCGTAGCCAATCAAAATGCAGGATTTGCATTAGTCCACTAGTTGAGTGATACTAAAACAGAATAGAGATTGAGTAGCTAGCCAATCAGAGAACGCCACTAGATTGATAACAAAACACAATACAAACACGGAAAAGTGTTTTAAATTTCATAATTTTTGATCTTCCTTTCTTTTTCTTATTTTTAGAAAAACCGATCCCAATTTCACTGTATGCCGTCATCGACTCTTTTCACGACATCAGAGAAGATCAAATGGTAACTGAAAGATCAGTATTCTGTTTCTGTTTACAGTGTTGATTCGTTGTCAATCAAATAGGTCATGTGAATAAAGAAATTTGTCTCGTTTTCAAGGAATACAAGGTTGACCTGGTACTGAAGGAAAGCTGGAAGGACCCAAGGCTTGTATATGGCAACGACACATGGTTTGTCAAACTAAAACATGACAACCTAAAGAAACTCTGGTATCCTGATACATTGATCGAAAACTCCAGAAAACACGATGCAGATGACAAGACAAGAACGGCTTATCTCTTCGGAGACGGAACAATTTTCTTTTCAGAGTGGTTTGTACGAATTACTTTAAAGTAATCAATCAGTAATTAATTAATCAATCAATTCAGTTAGCAGAACAGTCAATTATTCTATCAGTGAGTCATTCAGTGAGTCAGTCTATCAGCCAGTGATTTAGTTATATCAACTAAGTTGAAAATGTAAAACGGCCACCGTAACGAGTTAGCTTTTCAACACCAACTATATATTTTTATATTTTTATATTTTACAAAGCGTTCTTTCTTTCTTGTTCAAGGATTAAAGCGACTCTCACAAGTCATATGGACTTCAGAAAATATCCAATGGATGTGCAGACCTTGAGACTCCAAATAGCTGCTTGTACGTACAGACTAATAACGGATACCTTTAACAAAGTAACAACCACTTTCACTGGTTTGTGCACAACCTCGTTCCCACCCCGACAACAAACCAGGGAAAAGTTCCTAGGAACGAGGTTGGGCAGCGTGTTTTTTGAGAGTACAAAGCACGCAGCAAATGAACAACTCTAGCACAAAATTACCAAGATAGTCTGATGTATGGGGAGCAAGGATGGGGCAGTAGTGAGTGAGGCCACAAAAACCAACATTTCCAAATTGCAATTCGACCAGGAAAAAGGATCTGTATGAAAACCAGGCTAATGTGGCTTTTTCTCTGAATCATGCTGTAATTTATTTACTGTAATTTAATATGATTTGTTGTCATCATTAAGGTTTTTAAAAAATATATTGTTCAATAGTACAGTACTCACTTAAGGGGAAAAGGGACGGAAACAAAAGGACAGAATGGATGTAGGGGGAAGACATTTGCCTCACCCTACACTTGTCTCCCCCTCGGTTCAACGGCGTGCTTTATGAAAGAACAAAGGACCGTAGTGTTATTGGTACGGCTAGATGTAATTCACGACCAGCTGGAAAAATAATTATGCGTACGCTTGCCATATTTGTAGAGCATGGTACAATGGCCCATAACTCATGATTGCTAAGCCAATGAAAACTCTTGAACTGTAGCATTGAATGATCCAGTTTTTAATAATGGTAAACATTCTGAAGATGTCTGAGCACTAATAAGTGAAAGCGTTTGGTTTCTCCGTTAATCTTTTAGACAGTTACGATGACACACAAGTGAAGTATGAATGGACAAAAGTCCATCTGCGGGAACATGACATGACGGAGTTTTACGTGGAAAAACAAATTCATAGATTAGAATCCACGTCTTTCATCACAGGTACCTCAGGTTTGTTTGTAAATTTTCATACAACTGTCAAATATTACCTCAAAAGGAACTCAACTTGAGCGTGGGAGCGAGATTGTACATGAGCGACAGAGCGAATCAGGCCACCGACACTAAATTGGTGTCTCATTAATAGCCTATCTCCTCGCCTTAATCCTCCACAGCTACTGAATCCAAGATGGCGACCTAATACGAAAATGCACGCTCAAAATACGCCTGCACTGCAGGCTATCTCATTGATGACTGTTTGCATGCGCGCGCACAGGCGTAGTGGACTGTGAGTATCATGTTTGCTTTCCGGTCAAGAAGCCTGGGTTCTAGCCGTGATGGGCTTCTTGTGTCTTTGAACACAGCACTATGTTCTCCCAATGCCACTTTTTGACCACAATTGCAAGAAGTAGGACGAAATGTTGGAACACCCTGATAAAACTGACAGACGGCGAATGTTCGTATTCGTTTTCTGTTTTAAAGTTTTGCATGTCCAATTCAAAACCGTGAACGTGAGGCCTCATGCACATCGAGCTAACCTTCTCATCCGATCTATGGAAATGATAAGGGGTTACCCTCATGATTGACTCAGACAGCTCAGCTTGCCTGCGTCCCGAGGTATAAACAGAAATCTTCGAATTGTTGCACTTGGCTGAGCACATGTTAAAAGTCGAACTCATCTCCATCCCGTCTCCCCAAAACTTATTTTCATAACTGATTGGTTTTCATTAAAAAACACGCCCAGTAAGAACTCTTTCTCTATCACGTACACGTCCTGCGTAGTTTAATATACCCTTCTACGATTATATCTCTAAGTTCCGTAACTACAGGCAGCACGGGAACGGTTCTTTATTTTGATCTAGGAACACACACGGCAGCTGTGGTAGAATTCCAAATAAGGCGTCGACTACAACATTTCATCATGGGATT
>OMLO01005269.1_pt1 | contig 10844 bp, 11 predicted proteins | sample 1674811 | NCBI WGS metagenome assembly OMLO01 (sample SAMN06265003, study PRJEB25207) | coral metagenome | isolation source: Coral host | place: Mexico:La Bocana,Puerto Morelos, Mexico | collected 2008-11-13
CCCGAGCAATTGTGGCTGCTTAGCACTCCAGTCAAGTTGGCATTGCGCACCGACATCAGGAACGTAGACGATCTGCAATGTTCCAGTCGGATTGCACCGTCCGTGGCCCAGTTTGCCACGGAAATGATTTCTTGGCCTCAACAACTCAACAACAGTTCACACCTTACCAATACCGTCTTGCAGTTGTGGATAAAAAAATAGCATAACAACACGTGGACACGGGCAATCTGCAGGTATTCGCCTCTGTCGAATGCTTGAATGTCATTCCACGTGTTGACAAGCAAAGCACATGTGGCACAATTGCTACTGTATAATGTTGCAAGTGTCACATCTGTTCTACTGAAGTTTTCTCAGTTTTGAGCCACAGCACCAGCGGAATTGTTCAGAATCACCATATCTCCTCTATGCTGCTTGAGGTCCATTGCCATGAGTGCCTGAGAAACCACCCCCTCGATGAGACCAGGTGGCTCAAGGCCAGGTGGCTCAAGGCTGAGATGTCAAAGACTGTCAAGCCGAGTTACCGCCCCACGTCCACTATCTGTTGTCCTTAGCCGCCGAGATGATGTGCATCGCAAAGACACATACCGCACTATACTTTATTGCTTTATAATATTGATTTCTTGTATTTTGCACCGCCCTGGCTCTATGGCTGTCAAACAATGCTCAAAATAGAACAGGTCAAAATAGTAGCAGTTCATCGGACAGTACAGTACCAGTTGCCGTCAAATTCCCCCACAGCAGGAAAGCGCGATTCAAAAGGCCAAGGCACAAAACGCCAGTTTCGCAGTAATGCTCTTGGGTTGCAAAGCGAGGTTTATGATTTCATGTCAATCCTTGAATTGAACTTGAGATAACTTGAGTAAATCAGTGCTGAGCGCAGCAGCTCACTGTGACTGCGACTCGCCGCTGAGTAGTAGTGAATCACCAATTGGATTTTCCGCATTCCGTGGAACCAATCCCAACTTCCCCCTGAAGAACCTACTCCACAGCGAGTTTCTTCTGGAAATTGTGTGTGTGTATCTTCTCAAAAGAAGTAAAACCTGTACCTGGTCTTTGGGCTTTCCACATGAAGAACATATGATTGTTTTTGGCAAAAACCTTCACCATGAGGAGTTCTTTTACCTGTACCTCTACAGCCTCTACATTTACATTTACACCTCCATGAGAATTTCATCTATTTTACTCGGATGCATTAACTTCACAAAGCAGGGGGACTGGAGCTGATTTACCTATCCAGTCCAACGAAGCTATGGTCTGATCAATCACCTGTACCTGCCTTCGAGATGAGTTCACATGGTGATCAACAAGTGTTTGGTTGGCCTTTTAGTTTTCCTGTTTCAAGCTGTTGGTTTGCACTTACCAGGAACATCTTCTTTCATGACTTCGGCACTTGGTGCCTTAGTTTTTGTTAAAGTGTGTAACCTGTGGTGGGTGTCCGACAAGGTGCCACAGGTGTGGCCGGGGCGTCGCCCCCGTGCAACTCCTGTCCAGGATAACGCCAGACTACCTGACCTGAATGTCGAATTTACAAACTTTAATTGGTAATTCGTCTAAGTTTATTCCTATAGGGTCCCGCTTCCTGCTGGCCTTTTGCTTTAGGGCTTAGATGTGTGTGGATTGATGTGCTTTGAGCTCTTTGATTCATTTCTTTTTATTCTGTGCATGTTTAACGTCGGTCGTTGCGTTGAAAACACTCCTCTTCAGTGTTTTCTGCCGTTTTAGCGAGATCACCTTCACAGAGCTGAGAAGAAGACTTTAGGCTACAAGTCAAAGGTACAGATGTGCATCAATTCAATAGAAATTGTCAGCGTCAATAGTCTAATCCGAATACTGCAGGGCTCTGAGCCTTCCATGGGAAACGCATGAGTCATGAATGAAGGTTGTTCCTGCTCCTGTTATTGGTTTTCTTTATACCTTTTTACTTCAGAGTTCTGAGCTATGTGGCAACCTCCGTGGAGCGGCCATCCATTTCCGAGATGCTCAACAAACTCGAGCTTGGGGAACCCCCTTGGTCAACATCCGGGTGTTCTTCAATGTGGTGGATGCAATACTTCGATCCATCTCACTTTTCACAATGTGCTCCTACAGGACAATGGATTCCTCCAGGACAAGCAGTGTGGCGTCCTCCAAGTGTGACAGCGCCAACTGGTATGAACTCACGATGCCATCATCCCGTGGCACCTGCTTCGTTAACACCTCATGGTCCTCCTACTATGTCTTTTCCACCTGGAGCTCCCCACACTGCTATTCCTCCGGTTCAACCGATGCCATCAACACTTCCAGATGGTAATCAGTCTATTGGAGCTCCTTTTCATCAAGGCCAAGAACAAACTTCGGGTCAATCTACACCAACACCTATGCTTACCACTGGATTGGACATCAATAAGCTGGAAGAAAGATTGGGGGAAGTTATGAACAAGAAATTGGAAAGTATTACTGAAACCTTGAAATCTTCTTTGTCCAACAACATGGAGAACTCCTCTATGGCTCCCTCTACTGCTTCTCCCAAAGCTCCTGGCCCATTGGTGCAAACTGGTTCTGGGCTACCTCGGCCCAATGTTCAAGATGGTATTACAGCGGCTCCTCCAGTACCAGTTGCCCCTGAAGTTCAACCTCCTGCAGAACTTCCTATGCTAACAAGTAAAGCAAAACCGCCTTCACGTACTGAAGAGACTTTGCCATCTTATACAACATCCAGACCTACAAGGACTTCTTCCAAGAAAAGGTCAAGACCTCGAAGATCCAAGGATAGGAAACCATCTCGAAGCTCCAGCAGCAATCGAAGATCCCTTCATCGTCGAAGAGCTCGTTCTCGTCGACATCATCGAAGAGACCATGCATCAGCTAGTCCAGGATCTAGACATCAAGATCGTTCACCACATCGAGGTGAAGCTTCACCCAGACCTCCTAAAACTGCCTTCACAGCAGGACGTGACCTTTCCCATCCTATTGATCAAAGGTCCAATGCTATGAGGAAGAGACCTTCAGCTTCTGCTACAGAAGGATTTAGACAGGTGCACACAGACCCACACACAACAGTGTATGCCAGATCCAATTGACAACTACGCCAGGGACTTTCGACATCACCAAGATAGATCGGCTCCATCTATTACATTGAGGTCGAGATCACAATCCCAGGATGGTAAGAAAGCTCATGAAGCTCAAAAAGCACCTTTGCAAAGAGCCAGAGGCATCCAGTTATACCCCAGAGCTCGAGTTGAACCCTCCTCAGCTATGACTACTACTGCTTATCGTGAACAATCCCAGTCTGAGGCTGAATCTGCTCAGGTACCATCCCTCGTCCAGCTACTCTGGACCAGCCTGATTGGACACGATCATCTCAAGAAAGACTGGAAGAAGACTGGAAGATATCAGTACAAAATGCCTTTGCTGATCCTACTCGAACCAAAGCTCCATGTGAAATCTCTGAGGCAAACACTTTGAAATTGGTCTACACTGTCAGCAGACGACAATATGACAGCTTTATTCATGCTCTTCGCTCCAAGAACCTTACTACATCTCAAGAAGTGATTGGAAACATGGCGTCTATCTTTGCTCAATCTGGGAAGATGTCTAGGGCTCAGGCTGAGGGATCCTACACCTTTGAAGTTCCGAATTCTTTGGGCTTCGGATTATTCGTCCCTACATACTTCGAGATGAAGGCACCATTCCAGAACAACGACTCCAATGTGTACCATATCCTACATGGCACCACCAACAAAGGAGCTTCACTGATCCTTGCTGAAGAATTGATTCGACCTGGAGATTTCACGATGCACAAGAACCCAGCAAAGTGTGGCTATCCATCATACGGATTTTTTTCAGCAGGAGAAGCGGCTGCCAAAACCATACAATTCTCTTCCAGCCTCAGGGAGTTATCCCGAAAGATTTTGAAGATTGGAAAAGGAACCCTGCCGGTTCTCATTGGAGGGATCTACACTGGACACAATCCTCACATTAACCAAATGTCACGAGGAAATGAAGAGATCCAACGTCTTTGTGGAGAACATGGTGTTGCCAGAGGAAAAGAAAAATACACGGTGGCAAGATCAGAACATACCACGGTCCACGGCGCGGTGATCACGTACAAGAATGCTATTGAAACATGCCGTTATGCTGCTGGACCCTGAGAGCTCATTTCCCCATACTCATTCTTCAAAGCTGCAAGCCACTCTATTTGGATATATCAAATTCTTTGGAACATCGACTATTTGGCTTATGAAGTGGCAACTATGAGGGCATGGAGCTACTGTGAGAGCCTACTGCTTCATTTGTAATGTAATTCCTGGAGTGCTGCTCATGTTTTTCACTTTAGGGATTCTATTTGATATGTCTGGGACGAGTGGTCTTCCAAAAGATTTGCTGAGTGACTGCTTTTGTACATGATTGACTGAAGCCGTGAATTGCAAACTCAACTTCTTGATGCCAGGTGAGTGGTGAATGTTGTTCTTGTCCTGTGTCTCCTCGTTCTTGTTTTGTCTTTGTCCTCCCCGCCCTTGTCTCTCTTCCTCTTTCTTTTCCTTTCCTTTCCTTTCTTGTTCTTCTCTTCCCTCTCCTCCCTTCCCCTCTCTTCTCCTGTTGGGCTCCCTTTCTCCCCTGTTGCTTCTTCACTTTTTTCTGTAGCTTTCCCAGCATCAAATTGGAAATTCTCTTCCTGGCCAACATGGTGATCATGGAGAGGTCTCGATCCCCAATTCGACCACCATCTTCGCAGAATGACCCAAGTCCTCTTGTTGGCTTTCCAGTGTGGACACGTCCCATGGGATCAGGGACACAGGTACCTCCTCCACGCCAATATCCGAGCAACTTTACATGGAGTCAACAAGGCCAAGGTTCTACTGCATTACTTCCTTTATCTCAGCAATCTATGATGATTCCTCCAGGACAACCAGGTGTGTCTCAACAGGCTCTGGACTTATCACAACCAAGTGCTACTCCTCTACCTTCATGGCAACCTCAAAAACCTCCTACGGCTACTCCTCGACACACAGTACAAGGATGTGTGGTATGGCTGGGATGATGCATAATTTCCCTCCTCCCCCTCCATCATGGGGACATCAAAGTCACGTATGGCCAAGACCTTCCTATTAGAATACACCTACACCGCCAAGAACCTCTTCACAACCCACACCGGGTCCTACCTTCTCCAGAACACCTTCTACAGGAGGCAAAACTGTTTCAGGGAGGACCCCAAACATCCAGTTTGGGCAAAACTGGAAAGCAGATGAGGAATTCTATGACAACCAGAAAGTCAATGGACTGCCTCTTCCTCGAGTTATTCGAAGTTCCAGCTGGAGTCAATTCAAAGACATTGAAGGCTGTGATCCTCTTACCGTCCCATTTAGCAAATTATTATACCAAGGCAGTGAAAACTTCTGGCTGAGGAAACTTGCTACTGGAAGAGAAGTCTATGTGGCTACTATGGGGGAGGTTAGCCAGGTGGTCTTTGTCAGTGAAATACTTGCTCAAATAAGGGGTCGAGGTATTGATCTAGATCGTCTCGGTCAACGCAAATCTCTCCAAGATGGACTGACAGTGGACAAGAAAGAAGCTATCCAGCACCTCACCAAGCTCTTGGTTGATCAAATGCAAAAGTGGCTTCCTGTCGTGCAAGCTGATTCAGGCTCTCAACATCAAATTGCTGCCCTTCAAGCCGAAATTGCAGAACTAAAAGCCAAAGCTGTGTCAGCTCCTCAACAAGAAGCTCAAGCACCTGAAGGAAGTCCTCCACCTCCTTCTAGTCGTGTTCAGTCTCCTATCGAAGCAGCTCTTCAAGGAAACCGACCTGTGGCTTTTGATCCTGCTCAATTGTTGGTTACCCCAGGAGGTACCAACCAGTGGCTGGAGAACAACATGCCTGAATCCTTCAGTGATTCCAAGTACAAAGCCTGGTACAAAGCTTTGAAACTGGATTTTACGTCTCGGCAAACTGTCGAACGTAACATTGTGGCAATGGACAATTGGTGGCAAAATCAACCTGAAGCTGCAGAATCTACTATTCATAGAGTTGCTGTTTGCCTTGGAATATCCCCCGGCGAGATCAAGTCTGGCCAGAACGAGAACCTTTTGAAAGTGATGACTGTGGCTTTAACCATGACCTCTTAGCAAGGTCGAATAGTGACAACATCTTTGCTTTTATGAGGTTGGGAACCCCTCATCTTCGAAGATTGGAGCTTTAGCAGCAGTGTACACACCAAAAAGATTGCCTACCTCTTTGCACCATTGATTTCTTATTTTGCGTGCTGTTCAGTACCTTACACTTTTTTCTCTTGCAGATTTCCTGATTAAGCTGGTACTTTGTACACTGAAACAAACTTTTATTTGATTTGGCAAATTCATTTTATGGCTGATCCGTATGCATTTGATGCTTTACACTTGGCTTAGCCTTTTGAGATTCTTTGAGCAGTTTTTCACTGGTACTTCCATCTCGATCCTCTCTGCATTGCCATGTCGGGCGTGGACACTGTTGGACCAGCAGATGCGCCTTGAAACACTCCTGATCCCCTCACGTGTGTTCGGCAACTAGAGAGCCTGGTTGGTCTTGGCTTCAATGTTGGGCATGAAAGTGCTGGTGATCTACAGACTCTCATTCAATCTGCCATGGGTGGCATTCGTAAAGAAGTTGATCTACACATGGACTTCATGGGCACAGAGCACGTCGAGCACAAGACAGATCACCAACTTCAACGCAAGATGGTACGCTTTTGGAAATGTTCCGCAGTTACCCTTCATGAATCCCAAACATTCTATGTTGGAGATACTGAACCAGAATCAGATCATGTATACTACCAATGGAACCAGATGAAGAACCTCCCTGGATGGTGGGTCAAGAAAATATGGCATTCTTATGATGGGTGGCTACTGGTGGCTAAGAAAGAAGAATTCAGTCTACTGGTCTTTGATCCTCCCCGCCAATTGGACCAACGCACCTTGGTAGAAGAAACCATCAGTTCAGAAAGAAGGAAACATGGAATCACAAAGACAAACTATGGCAGCAAACATGAGCAAGAGGGCTCTTCAAACATTCCTTCATCTACCTGAAGATTCCTAGTCACTTCGACCAAGATCCCGCTCACCTCGTGGAGATCGGAGCAATATGGGGGTTGCATCCAATAAGCCAACTCCAAATGATGCTCAACCAGATACTGCTGAAGGATCAGCAAATTCCCTTGATCAAGATGGTGAAGCTACTATGCCTATGGCCATGTAGAACTATCTCGAATTGGAACGAGCATACTATAAGTGGCTGCTGCTGATGATGCCCTATTGCAGGACTGGGCGCCCTTCGAAAGTATAAAAAGGTCCTACTTGCCTTGCGTGCATGTTATTTCACCATGTTTAGATGTCCCTTTTGGTTGAACTCTTGATTTCTGGATGCATCATTACATTTGGTATTTATTGTTCTTGCCAGCACAGCAAACTGGTCACTTTTCCTGGATGCTTTCTTTGATATTTCACTCACAGACCTGATTCACTACATCTTCCGGATGTCATCTTACTAATCTGACAGCCATTCTTTCAGCTGGCTTATTGCCCTCGACTTTCGACATGGTCCGCGTCCTCTCAGTGACACCTACAACTATGGATGTACCCTATTCCTCTCCTTCAGTACCTGTTCCCATGGATCTGGCTGATGAAACTACTCTGAACATGTCCAGTGATCGTCCTCATCCCGTGGAAGGTGCAACAGTAAACCTGACCATTTCAGTTGATATTTCTGGCATTCTTCCTGAAGGTCTACGAGATCCTCGTACAGGCGCATTTGTGCTCAATCTCGAGAAAATTTGCATTATGACCATCAAAACTGAGGACCAACTCCAACATTTGAAGGTTGACTCTCTGAAAAAGCCATGCAGGATCTATGCTGGCATTGCTTCCACATTGGAATTTTAAAAAGAAACTTCAAGTTGTGGCTTCAAACAAGTCCTTATGACACTCCTGGTTTTCCATATGGCAGGTTCTCTCCGGTGGACTACGACTTGACAAGGCAAGAAGTCCTGAATATCCATCAGATCCCCCAGGATATTAGACAAATCCATCTCCGTGCTCATCACCCGGAAGGCCTTTTGGACTGAATCTGGCACCATTACTCATTAACAACCTTTGCTATCAGGTGTCCATGCTCTTCTACTACATTTTTGTTGAATATATTTTTTAGCCGAATAGTGGCTTCGAGTTCAACTGGCTCTATTGTGACGTATTTCGACATGGAATTAAAAAGTTGCCTTGAACACCCAGCCCTCCTGGCTGGGTGTGTGTGTGTACCTTCGGCTGGGTGTGTGTGTACCTTCTCAAAAGAAGTAAAACCTGTACTTGGTCTACGTGAAGAACATATGATTGTTTTTGGCAAAAACCTTCACCATGAGGAGTTTGGCCTTTTGGTTTTCCTGTTTCAAGCTGTTGGTTTGCACTTACAAAGGAACATCTTCTTTCATGACTTCGGCGCTTGGTGCCTTAGTTTTTGTTAAAGTGTGTGTTTGAAAACACCTAGGCCTAGGAACAGGGTGAAATGTTTTTTTTGACTTGATGACCTTTGACTTGGCAAATCTGCGGTTAACAACATGTGAAAAACAGCTCGCAGAGTCTCACTTTCAGATGTGCATTTTCCGACATGTCCGTCCGGCAGTTTCCGTTTCATTCCAACATCGACTTTTACAGCAGGTGGTGCCAGGGATGATCACTGGACTGGCGCCAACGAAGACGCCAGCGATTCATCTGTGATATCAAGAGGGGACGCTCTCTTGACGTACCTGCGTTGTTGAAACTGTTGACAAGCTGTTGCATAATGCTTTGTTTCGATTAACTTTCGATACACGTCCGACTCATTTTCGACATGTTTCCGACTCACTTCCGATCATTTCCGATGTCTGTCCGACTCAATTGACTGTTTTCCGACTAATTTACGATCAGTTTTCGACCAGAATTCGATCATTTTTCGACCAACTTTCGATCAGTTTTCGACGAGAATTCGATCAATTTTCGACCAACCTTCCACCAGATTTAGATCAATATTTTCGACCAGTTCCGACTTAGCTTCTGGGAACTCCACCTTGACGAACTACGGCAATTTGGGCTATTTATCTCCGATGATGACCTGTTTTCGGACCATGTTATGTTATGTTGTAACAGAGGCCTATTTCATTTCGATGCTCTTTTCCGCACTTCACCAGACAATCTTGTAGAACTATCATCAGTGTGTGTCAGTCCTCCGGGTGCTACGTCATCCTGGCTGGATGGACCTTCAGTTGATGTTTCCAAACGGAACAAGGGAGGCCACCAACCCATGGATTAAAGGCCGTACAGCCGGCCCACGGTGCCATAGTACACCATTTAGAAAGTGATTCAAGACATTGAAGCCATTTGGCAAAGAGAGACTTACAGTCACCTTCAAGACATTCAGTCTGTCAACCATGAAACTCAGTCTGGCAGGATTCGATGGACCGGGACGTTTTGTCGTTGCTTTCATTTGAGGTGAATTTTGTTGTGCTGTGCAGTTTCTTTCTTTTCTTCTTGTGCATGTGATTGAGTTGCGATGAATAGTTCTTCTCTTGATGTCAACTGTGGGATTGAGTTGCTTTGCACAGTTTTCTCTCGATGTCAATTTGCTTGATTCTTGGTTTGGCCGCTGTGATAGCATGAGGTTTGCGTAGACAGACTACAATGACGTTTGAACCACTGACCACTTTGGAGATTCACTTTCAAACTCAATTTGATTGACAGGCTAGGTGAAACACATATCATTTTTTGCAGGAGACGGTATCTTGGTTACTGATGTCTCAGGAGACTGTTTCTTGGTTTCTTCTAGGTAGTGATCCACGGAACGTGACTTCGTTTCCATTCGGTCGCTATGTCGCATGATCCGACAAATCTTCGGTCAAAGGCTCGGGCCCGCAATTCACGTAGCCGGGACAGAAGAAGGAGAAGATCACCTGATCGTGGAAACCAGCCGTTCTCAGTTTTCCCACAAGCTGACACCAATGAGAACAGTTCGTCACTCAGATTGACACCAAACACAAGAAGTCAACGTCGAGAACAAGACCAAGATCTTTCCGCATGGCGCAACATTGAAGACAGAGAACCACCACCGATAGTTCAACGTTACCCACAACCGTCTTAACTTAACAGCTCGACTCAACCACCATTATCGATGACTACACATGCAGATGGCAGGATCCATTTACGATTTGGTCCGCTCCATTCACAGCCCTCCACATCAACCTCAAGCCGCTTCACCTCCAATCAACCTTCAGTTTTGTCCTCAACCTTGTCAACTTCAGACCACGCGCAACACCCACACCAACCCAGAACCCAGGGACCATGGATCTACAGCCTCTACTTCCTTGAATCGAGAACGTCAAGAACATCGTGATATACATCTCACCGTGCCAGACTTCATTCGTCCCCGACCCACTGGAGTTTCAGAAAGCGGCGCTGAAACAGAACGTTCTCATCACCAGGACAATGAAACTTTTGATCCCATTAATTTTGGTAGCGAAAGATTTTTGGGTCGGGACTTTTTTTTCAAAAAAAACAGTTTATCAAATACTTGGATTTGTTTAGTGGGTGATTTTTTACTTTCTACCATGGTAAATCACCATTAAAAACCACCATTGGGGAATATTTTGGGAACTTTTTCCAAGCATCGTAAGCAAATTCCAGGGTGAAAACAAGTACTTGGATGAATCAGTTGGGATTCCAGTCGGAATTTTGGTCTCATTATTTTTAGGCCCCCAAAAAAAAACCAACCAGGTAATTTTCATGTTCGAATGGATTTCTTTTGGAAACCCAAGGATCAACGACCTCAAAACTGGGTTTTCTGGATGCAAGTTGTGACTTACACTCAG
>OMLO01005270.1_pt1 | contig 10844 bp, 3 predicted proteins | sample 1674811 | NCBI WGS metagenome assembly OMLO01 (sample SAMN06265003, study PRJEB25207) | coral metagenome | isolation source: Coral host | place: Mexico:La Bocana,Puerto Morelos, Mexico | collected 2008-11-13
CCATGGTCAAAATACATGTCACAGTCCCCAAAAGGTAGGTGAATACAAGGCTTATATAAACCAATACAAGGTAACTGTGCCATCTACTTTTACCCTGCTGTACATTTTGGGTTGTCCCCCTTCCCAATTTTTTGATCATTTGTAGGTTAGGGGATCCCAAACTGAACCTTCCATGGCCACGGGGTCAATGAGAAGGACCAAGAAATCCCAGTGTCATAAACGACTCTATTGACTTCAATTTGTAACCCATACCATCCATGGGACTGGTATATCTACCTACATGAATGATATTTTTCTGCGGTACTTGCAGGTGTATCTATATCTATACATATTTAATAAATATACCATACATGCATCCTATCTGGGCAAATTAGTATAATTCCTAAACCTGAATTAAGGGCCTATTCCTTCCAGTGAGAGCCGCCCCCCTGCCGGCTGGCAAAAGAACGACTCTTGACGTCCATCGAAGCACGTCCTTGGTGCGGTCAAAAGTGAAACAAAATTTCAAAAAGGCTTACCAAAGCCACTGCCATGTACACTGTGAAACCCAAAGAACAGATACTTCACTTGATCTTAGTCAAATGGTCTCAACCACCAGCCAGATTCTTTCGCAGCGTTCTCACCTGTGGCATGAATTTTCGTGCCTCCTTTTGTCGAGCGTCCCAATCACCCACAACGGTGTCCATAGATTGACATGTTTCAATGTAAGGCACCCAATCCAAGTGTTGAAAGTTTTGCACTGTGAAATGTCCATACAACAATGTAACCGTTTGACCCTGGGCCGGCACCTCCGGTCGTTTGGACCAACCCTGGGTAAATTGTTTGTAACCAAGCTGATACAACGATCCCACTTTCTTTTTGACGATAGGAGGTGTCAACTGTTGCGGTATCAAGGCAGCAAGGTTGTCGAAGACATACTTCATGTTCGTACCCAGCTCTGAAATTGTGACCTTGTGCTCCTGTGCCTGCCCAAAATTAGCAGGGATCACAACACAATGACCAGTAACACAAGCTCGCTTCACCGGCAAATACATCCGATTAAAAATCATCCAACTAATGGCCAACTCAATCCATGAGATGCCAGTGCTCTTGTGTAACGGTTGTGACTCGTCTTGTGCCCAAACCAGCTTTTCAAGCCAATGGACAGTTTTGAGCGCAACGTCATGCCCCCACAAGCAAGAGTTCAAGAACTGCAAATCAAACTGTGTGTCAAAATGCAAAGGATGTTCTACTTTCCAGTTACATAGTGTATCACAAATTGCCTGAGTGGTAAGTGCTTGTCCACCCGAAGAATTGTCAGTCTTAAGTGCTTGCATGCGAAGTGGTCGAAGTTCCAAATGCAAAAGAAAAACTTGTTTGAGGAGTGTACGATGCTTCAAAACCATTTGTTTGTGATGTTGCAATTCCTCAACAAAAGTAGTGCCTAAACGACAAGCAGCATTTTGGGCACCCTCGTCTGCAAGTTTATTCCCAATGCACCAATATTTATCTAAAAGATTGGGGATATCTTCGATGTGCTGGTGTGCTTTAACTTTTTGGAATGTGATACGGTGATATGTTCCACTTTTCCAAACCCAATACAAGATATCAAAATGATCCAAGGACATAAATTGGCTTGGGTGGCTAGCCTCCATCATGCAAGTAAAATGGTGAATGGCAACCTGGCTGTCACAATGAATGATACCATATTTGGCTTGCATGATGATAATTGCAATGGCATACATTTCAGCCCTCAATATGTCTTGTTCACCCGGCGTTCTGGCAGAAATGACGGGAACAATGGAAGGAATGTCGCCGGTACACATGTATTCAGTGGCGAAATGCATTCTTTCCGAATGATTATCACATAGGTCAAGAGCGATATGAAATCCCGAGAAACGAACCGAAGGCACGTGCGGGCATTGGCAACTACCATCCGTAAACCAATGAAGCTCAGTGTTAGAATCAATTCTGCTGTTGACCAAGTGTAAAAAGTTTTCCGGAAAAGAAGGCAGAATACAATGAAAATGCATGTGTTGCAGAACTTCATAAGATGGCATAACTGGAACAACCGGAAATTCCGCCAAAAGAAAACCTTCTAAATCAAGTTCATGAAGGGTAGAAGTATATTTTGATCTGACGCTATCTCCTATTGGGCATTCAAGCAAACGGTGCGACATGGTGTCGACCCCATCGCAAAATTCACACTGGTTACAGTTATTTTCACCATTATGTTCTTTCCATTTAGATTTTTGTTGGCCTGTTTGAAGTCCTCCAGAGATCAATCTCAACAAGAAACGACGTTGATTGCAATCAAACTGCTTCAAGACAGCCCTGGTGTCTTCATGGGAAATATCCGGCAATCCAAACCATTTTTGACGAAGGGTATGTGTGATGACAAGTTTATTTCTCCACGCTTGGGCCAACAATCTAGTAATCCTTTGGGCACTAATTTCAATTAATGGAAATTGAAGAGAACCCTGCATGAATACCATACCATGTCTATCAATCTGCCACCCCATTTGTTTCAAGCAAAAGGAAAAAGCAGAGGCAGGACCTCTCACTTTATGCAGGGTACCCTGAAATTGAGAGGCAACTTGAAAGAACAAGGATTGTTCGGCTTCGCTGGTCATGAGAAGAAAGGTTCTGGCCACCAACAGAGTGCGTTCAATGGTGTAATATTCAGGGTCGAGGATTCTTGTTGTGCACAACAAAGCAATGACAGGTGAAGCACTGTGAGAATCACCCAACAATGCACTTGTAGCTTTTGAACGAAAGTCCTGCAACAAATCTGGTGATATAGGACGAATTTCGCAACCATGGAAGGCCGCAGGATACACACTATTCATTAGCATTACTTCCTTAGTATCAAGGTCCCTTCTCATTGCTTTTACCCGTTTTAATCTTGCAATACCTTCATCCAATCGGGTGCGTATGATCCCCAACCTGGAATTGCCTGTATATTGCATCTGAAGCCCCAAATCTGAAGCATCTGTTTTCCGATGCAGTGAATGTGGCGGTAACAAAGGCTGTAAGAGGTCAACTATGCGATTGGATTCATGATTACATGTGCACCAATACCAGGTTTTCTGAAAGTCAATTGTGAGTCCACAGGTATTGGTGACCCAAAGGGTAGCCCTCAAAGCAGGCAGATGTTGATCCACCTCTTGAAGTATCCAACTCCAGTTATCTGCATAGGCAGACAAGGCAGGTGGTCGAGCAGCTACGCACGCCCTAAGAACCGAGACTACCCATGCCATGGCCACCATTATCATCACGAGCACGGACCAAACATCACCTTCCGGAAACCCACATGTGACTGCACCTGCGTCCAGGATTTCCTGATGAACAATCCATTGACGAGTGAGCTTTTTGATGGATAAAAACCATTGCAGCAAAATGTCACTAGGCAATCCTGCATTACGAAGAAAATGATAGCCGCATTCCCAACGAATGCAGTTAAAGCATTTCTTAAGATCAAGGACAAACCCCGAGGAACTTTTCTTAAGATATCTGGATTGCTCAATTGCCCACTGTGAAGCGTAAGCTGCTGAGTGCGCTCCCCTTTTTGGCAACAAACCAGTTACTCCAGGTGGAACCCAGGTGGCTAGGATTCTGATAACGTGGTGAAATGCTACTGCTGACCACAACCGGTATAACATGGCAAGGATGGTGATTGGCCGAATCTGAGAACCACTTGGGATATCCGTGGTTTTAGGCAGTGGCACGGTGAGGCCTTGCATGAACCAGGCCGGGAATCCTCGCCTGAACGAATGCATCAATGTAGCCAATGAAACAATGCATTGATGAGGCAAAAGACGAATTTCCTGGTTAGAAATGCGGTCAATACCTCTAGCCGAGTGTGGTTTTTGCTTAGATATCACTTTATACCAAGTATCAGTATCAAGCATGTCAATTTCCATAGCAGGATGATCAGGGAAATTTGCAATGATTTGTTGGATTTCTTCCGAAGGAACATCGCAATCGAAGTCGACTTCAGGTTTTTGCCATATGGGCTGCCAATAGTCATTCAAACCTTTTGCAACATCGATGGCACTAAAGGCGTACTGGTGTTGTATCAACTCAGCCGATTCCAAAGGAATAATCGCATGGTTACATGGTTCAAGAAGTGCACAATCTGGATCAATGTCCAGGATCCTCCAGGGGTTACCATCCAAAGTAAGAGGGAATTCCTTTTTGAGGTCAGGAATCTTAGACCCAAAGACTTCAATATGTTGAGGATGATCCGTGGTGACAACAGCAACCGAGTCTTCCACAATTTGTCTGAGTTCACTCAAAGGTGGCAAAGGAGTTCCCTTGACTTGCTTAAAGGCCATTTTATTAGAACCATCTTTTTTGTCCAGGCGATATCCATATTCAATTTTGCATCGAAAGATGCTGGCATCTTGCGAAACAGTGATATCAACATGGTGACGGACAAGCTGAGAAACCTGATGAAGCCATGCATATGATGGTAAAGGCCATGCAGGATATCCAATCTCTGGGAAGGTTTGAAGCCAGAAAAGAAAAGGCCGTCCCCAAGCACAACATTTTTGGATGGCATACCATTCTTGATGCAATTCAGTCAAGGTCATAGTGGTGGTAGATCCAACACTTTCATACTTTTGGATTCTGGTAGTAAAGGATTGCAATCTACGCAATTGAGTCACTTGACGTTTTGCTTTCATAGTAACAACCTCATGTGATGGTTCATAATCTCCTTGTCTGCCACGTTTGGTGGTCTGAAAAAGTGGTGATTGGATAAGTTTAGGCTGCTGGCATCGCCCTCGTGCACCATGCGGCAGGCTTGCAAGCTGATCTTCACCGGATGTAGATTTAAGTGCCATGTGTGCCAACTGTTCTACCTGAAACCCCCACTCCTCCAAAGTATTGGGTTGCGGGAAATTACACACATCCACCACAGATTCTAAGTCTTCTTTTCCCAAACCAAATTCAACCAATTGCCTAGGAAACCTAAGATGGGTGCGAAGGATGCCATATGATGGTAACTGCATTTCAAAACACACAGGACGATGTGTTGCCAACCACTCAGGCCCCAGGACTTGAATGCGACGAACAAAAGGGACCAGTTGAGGTGCAATGATGGCCATATCCGGATGTGTACTATTCATGCATGTTGGATACATCTCAGTACCATACAAAAGACGATGCAGGTCATATAGATTCTGATAACCCCGCGATTGCAAATGACCCCATTGAGCAAATTGATGAACCGGAGTATTGAAATCACCCATCAAGATCAATGGCAGAGGAATCTGATTAGCCTGAGAAATTGCAAAGGACAAAAGATCATCATTATATTGTTGAGCCCCCGGTATAGACAATGTCTTACCGTACAGTACAACAATTTGAAACTGGGTGGGACCAACCTGAGAGACACAATGCACAAATCTGGTGGATAGATCCCATGGGGATGGAACATCTAATTTGGCTTTTCGAATTGGCATTTTGGACATCAAGCCGACACCACTGGCTTTACCACGATGTGTTTCTTTCCCAGTGGTGGTTTGACGGAAAGGTGGCACTGGAACACCCCATTGCACTTTAAGCCCTTGATGTCTCATGGATTTAGCAAAGGCATTTTGCATGTGTTGGGTAGCCGCCGTTTCTGACATGGCAATGTAATGACAGCCACAAGAGGCAGTCAAATCACAGTAAGTATCTGTTTTGTTCATGAGGCATGTGGGATTGGTAAGACAAAACTTGACGGTAACATGTTGGGTTGATTCAGGTCCAGGATTTTTGGCTTCCCCGAATCGCACTGCACATCCCAAGCATTGTCTATGTTGACAAAAAAGGATTTTTCCCCCCAATCGACCCCAAATCAGAAAAGAGGATAACACATTCCAATGATTGATGCCAAGACTAGACAACAAACCACTGGAGGATAGCACAAAGAAAGTATCCCTTGCAAAGCAAATGAGTTTGCCACGGAGGTTGAACGAAACAATGCAAGAAACACTGGGATCACAGTAACAGCGGTCACAAAGACATGTCCTTCCCCCAGCATTCCAACATGTTTCCCAACCACTGGCATATAACATAACGATTTCTTGATGCGATTGATCTGCAAGAAAACGAAACTTGGACACCAGAATGAATTTTTTATTTTTGTTGCTGCCCTCCATAGAAATATTTTTCTTCCCAAAAGTACCACCCAAATGTAGGCCGTGCAAATACGAGCAACCGCCAAGAATGAGCATGATGTACTTCGTAGTCCCAAAAAGGCCAAAGTGCAATGTAAAACGAATTATTGGCCTCAAATGCAACCATGTGATTACCGTAGAGGCCGAACCAATTATACCTATGAATGCGCAGAGAAGGAAGTGAGCAACCAAACTTCCTCCAAACCAATTACCACAAACGGCGATACATAAAGCAGCATCGGCACCAAAAACAAGATCCCAAAAACCAACATCTTTACAAAAGGCGAGGATCATAGCGTGGCACCAAAGCTGCTGAGCCCCGAGTCAAGGGTGTGTCATGTCAGCGTCTTCATCTTCAGGTCCTTTACGCTTGTTAGATATCTGGAGCAGCTGTTTGATCTCCTTGAGGCTGCTATCAAACTGCTGGGATTGACTAGACAGAGCAGCAGTGAAAGTCTTCTCGAAATCAGATTTCATATGACCCAGCTTCAAATCTAACTGTTTTTGGTTTTCCTTGTCACGAATCACTGCCTGTTTCTCAATGTCTTTGATGTGTCCTGCCTGCCTCTTTTGGTCTTCTTGGATTTTCTTGAGCTCGGACTCAAGCTGATTCATCCTTTCCTCCTGCCTGCTGAATTTGTTGTCGATAGGTCCGGTGGTCACACGTGCCACAGGAGCACTAGCAACTGCAACTCCTGGCTTGGGGCCAGTCCAACTTGCCCATGGGTCAGATCCCCCAAGGCCGTTGGCCAGTTGGGTTTCATCGCTATTCATGTTTGGGCTTTTGCTCTTGTTGACAAAACTTGGTCTCGGACCAGCAACAATTGGATTAGATGGCGCAGCGAATCGTGGGGGAAGCTCCCTGATGAGCACCGGCATAGAGTTAAAGAAAAGCTGTTGCCCCGGCGGGCTATCAGCAGCTCCAACTACCCAGGCACGAGGACCTACAGCCCGGAAAGGCCGAATTCTCCATGGTTGATGTTCAGCCCACTCCTTCAGCATGGCCATGGTTGTGCCAAAAGGCAGGCTTTCTACCTTAAACACTTTTGTGGTGGTGATAGCTTCAGGTATGGCCTCATGTGGGTGCAACAATTTCCACGCTTCATCAAAGTGTGTTGGAAGTATGCGAAGTGCCAAACGGTTTTTGCCCTTAACCAACCCCATGGTGCCTTGCAGTTTGGCTGCAAGAACATGTGCTTCTTTCTTGTCCATGGTGTCTGGCAACCACAAAAGACGATAATGACTGCTTGGCCTACCCTCTTCAGTTTTGGGGATAATCCACAAACCATTGAACCCCGAACTACCCAAAAATTCACTAACAGAACTTTCCTTGATCATGCAGTGCAATTGCAACGAAGTAGCATCATGAGGAGTCGTGGTTATTTTTCCGTTTCTAAAGCTTCGTCCCCAGACTGACAGAATATGTTCTTCATTTCCGCCGATTGATTTCACGAAAGCCACTGGGTTGGTTACTATTTGTGTCCAATCACTTCCCCAATCTTCTTTCCATAATGTGATGGCCATCATGGCAGAATTGACTTTGGTGATTTGGTGCTTATCCTGGGGATTCAGTGAAATCTGCTTTTCACCAAACTGGACCAACGTGCAGGCAAGCAAAACGTCCCGAGATTTCTCATCTTTACATGGAATGGTCACTGCTTGGGTTTTTAAGGAAGTCACAATTGGCGCCTCACCGATAATGAGCAATCCAAGTTCATCAGAAATCAGCTTGTCATTTGATCGCAACCATGGAATGGCATCTTGTGGTGAGGTTAAATACGCACCACTAGCTTTGTTGCCAAATTCATGTAATTGTTTGACATTTGACTTGTCTTCATTCACCAGAAATCCCTCAACAATGGAGTAGTTGGTAGGGACCGGTTGGACAACCTGACGACGTTTTGTTCTGGCTCCCAATGCAATGCTTTGGTTTGATGGCAGGCAGGTCAATGTCAGTGGTTTTGATGATATCCAGTAATTCATCAAGTCTTTTGGCTCCTTCAGCATGGGTGACTCTGGACAATGGCTTGATTCCACATTGTTCAATCAATTTCTCGATGGTAGTGGAAACCCAATCTAATTGATATCCTTCTTGCAACAAGATTGTGGCCAGTGCATTCTTGACTTGCGTTCGAAATTGATTCTTGGTGGCGGAAGGGCCTCCTCCATGCAAGGCAGGGACAGCATGCAAGGTGGTAACCAAGTACTTGTTGGGTTGACAGCTTTGAAGAGTCTGTTCATCGGTGATTCGCCTACCATTGTGAACCAAACGATATTGAAGGCAATCAGTCAACAACTTTGCACTCCATTCCACAATTTGAATCAAGAAACCAATAGAAGTCTGATCAAGAATAGGCCCTCCCCAAAGAATTCTTCCAAAATACTTGATGTTCACCATCTGTCCGAATGGGTCGCGACAATGTTGAATCATGGTACGAAAGGCCCTCACAAAAAACAATTGTCGCAAAGAGGCCACAGGAATGGGACATTGCTCGGTGGCTGGAAAGAATCGGATTTTTGACTGGCCATCCGTCTGAACACAGTCAAAGGAGTATCCAACCTGTTGCAAGTCACCTACCGGAAGGATCTTCATCCAAAATTCTTGGAGAACAGCTACCCATTGGCTAGGGCCTTGAATGCAAATCATAAAGAAATGGTCAACAGGATGTTCTTTGCAGGCAATAGTACATTCCGTCATAGCTTGGGAGAACTGTTGAAATAACCAACATGGTTGCAGGAAATGATCAGGATTCCACGTCAAAAGGACAGTTTCAGGATTGACGAATCGCACATCCCTATAAAGCCCAAATTGATCCCTGATTTGCTGTCCCATGCTGTGAAAAATCTCTTCCAAGTTGTCATCAGAATGAAGAAAATGAAGCGATCCATTTACAAAAGCAGGGATAACCAATGGTTTGTTTTCCTTTGAGGTCAATATTTGCACCTTCAATGACATCATCTGAGAAGGCTAACATGATGTTAATGCCTTCGGGTAACGATTCCTGGACTTCAACGATTTTTCCACCCCACATATTGCAAAGGTCTCTCCCTTCCAGTTTACTGTCATAGGCAAATTCCAACCGCCCAAAAGAAGTATTAAGGAGGCCCTTTAATGTGACACAGAATGGTTGAGTGCTGGAGATAGTCTGAGTACTATTAGGTAACAACGATTCTTGCCCAGCAAGTGCCTCAGTGTCGTCCAAATGCAAAGGAATTTCCAGCTGAACAGATTCTTCTAATGGAAGTGAATGGAACCCTTGCGTATTCCAATATTGTCCTGGTGGCAACGATGCATGTCCACATGTTCTTTGGAATTCAACAATGTTTCGATGTTCATTGTTGTCCAGTTGGAACCTACCATCCGAAATGACAATGCCAGCTTCCCCTTTACTCAAAGTCATGTTTGTTTGGGTAAGCTTCACGCTTTGCAAAACATGGAAAACACGATGCAAATCCAGAAAAGGACATTTACTGGGGAGTTGGTTGAGTCCCTGGACCAATGCAAAAAGAGCATGTGGTAGTGCAATCTGATTGCCTAAGAATTTCCACGCCGAAGTCCAATTGTCGAGGATGAGTGTGCCCTTGTATACACTATGGACCAATGCAATTTCAATAGGATGAAACAATCTGGTACAATCTCCATCTTTGAAAAAATGCATCATCAAACCTTTGTCCCTAAGCAGCTGGTCATCAATATGATGTTGAGATCCATAAGCCGCCATGAAGGTAGGTAAGCAATCATGTTTCCCAAAACAACGACTTCCAAAAGTTTCTTCAGGGTTCACCTTCAATCTTTTGGATTTGGGCAACATGTCGTGATTACTGGATTTTTGTTTCATGTCCATTGTGACTTGTAATCTATCATCCCATGCAAGATCACTTGGCAAAACCGCATCGAAAGAGTCCATGGTATGCTTAGATGATTCAGGCCAAGGTTGTGGAGAGGCCTTCACTACCAAAGGATCATGATTACGAATGGCAATGGCTAGCCAACGGATGCGATGAACAGGACATACATGACACAAATCTACTGTGCGAGCCCAGATTATGGCATAGCCAGCCCAAGGCAGCAGATCAAGCACTGCCTGTCGATGACTATGTGATGCGAAACCTCCTACTTGCTCGAATGCAATGACACGTGGCTGCAAGATGCGACACACTGCTATGGCTTCAGGAAAAAGTTTGCCAAGCTCACTACCTAATCCTGCTGATTTGGAAGCTTCACTCCAACTCGGACATGGTGCAGACACTGTGACTACATCAGGTCCCCACACGCCTATTGCAGGCATCCATTTGGTGGATCTGATGTCTGCATGCAATGCAAAACTGTCGCACTTGTCGTAGAAAAAATCCCATGACAACTGTTCCATACCATTGATGAGATTAGTTTTGTAGGTAGCAGAGTAATTCAAAATGGCTTCCAAATCATTGTCAAGGCCGATGACTTGCACCCGAAGATCAAAATGATCTCGAAGAAATTGAAAGCCCGACTTCCATCCTCCATAAGCCCCACAAAACAATTCCAGTACTCTAAGGGAATTTTCATCCTTGAATCGTCTCACCGGGATAATGTCTGAGTGTTTCCCCACCAGGTATGTTGGAATTGCATTGTCAATGGGATTCCACTGATCCAAACCATGAAAAAGCCAAAAATGGTCAACCTTCAAATTCAACCCAGTCAAATTGTCAAAGGCCTTT
>OMLO01005271.1_pt1 | contig 10843 bp, 12 predicted proteins | sample 1674811 | NCBI WGS metagenome assembly OMLO01 (sample SAMN06265003, study PRJEB25207) | coral metagenome | isolation source: Coral host | place: Mexico:La Bocana,Puerto Morelos, Mexico | collected 2008-11-13
ACTAGATGGTTCACTTTAAAGTATTCTAAACTAAACTAAACTAAACAAAAGTATCCTACACTTAAAGTATCCAAAATTAATTTCGATCATTTGATGTTTCATGAGACGGTGTTGCTGATCAGCAACTTAAACCAACTTCCATCATTTATCACTCAACATCGAATGATAGTTTGTGACCGGCAACAGTTGCTGACCAGCAACCAACAAACCATCTAAAGATGTTTGCTGAGAATGGCTGATCAGCAACAGATTTGTCAACTTGAAAAGTGATTGAAAAACATCCAGGATGCAACGCTCTCATTTTTTTTGTCTTTGACCATTCGCACTTGTCGTCGTTCTACTTGTCGTCGTTCTACCTGCCCAACCACTAACAAACCATCAAAGGAAGAATGCTGAGAGTGGCAAACTTGAAAGGTAGACATTTGATGGTGTTGATTAATTTGCAGCTCAAAAAACATTCAGCATGCAACACTCTTTTTTTTTCTTGTTTTTTGCCTTTCATTTCGCATTTGTCGTTCTACCGGCTTTGCATTCTTTAAGAACACATAACTTGAGCAATGATGTTCCTTAACATCACTTCTCATCAAGGGAAAACAAGTGCTTGGAAAAAACTGGCTATGGACACTTTCATTTCTTGTACATCGATGATGGCTTCGATGATGGCTTCGGCCTAGGCTTTGCCTTGCTACAAGCAGTAGCCAACTGGTTCTTTTTCATGATCATGTGCGGAGGCGTTGGCACGACAATGGGGGTCTTGATCTTCTCCATCAATTGATTCTTCTCAGTCTCTGGCCCCACAACCATGACGACGACGGTCTGCTTGTTAAAGTCTCGCTTCTCATCCTTCTCTTGGTTCTTCTGGTGGTTCTCGTCATGCTTTTGCTCCTTCTGGTGTTTACATTGGTTCTTGCGCTTACGCTTCTGCTTTTGCCCCCACTGGTGTTTCCGATTCTTGCGCTTACGCTCCTTCCTCTTCTGCTTAGCCGCCTCTTTTTTTTTGTCTCTCTGCTTCCATTCCTTCCAGCTGTCCTGGTAATAACCACCTGTATGTTTGTAAGGCTTTGCATGTCGTGTCATCAAGTCATTCTCGTAGTCGGCCAAAAGTTCTTCGTCAGAGTGAGTTATCACGATGTCCTCCTCCTCCGTGTCCGTGTCATCCTTCAACCAAATCACCATTGCCGAAATTGATGGAGGTTATAGAAAAAAAGGTGATAAATACCACAAATATCAATCAAATATTATAACATAGTTGCCAAAAATTAGCTGAACATTGCTATCATGGTTGGATGGCACGCATATTTTTGTTTCTGTTTAGAAGCTATGCTGATGCCCCTGTTGACAGCAATCGGCTTTCAGGTTCATGCTGCGAGCATAAAACGCTCGGCTTTACATAGAATAAATTGCTGCTCAGCAACTATCCCATCAAGCAACATGTTTGCTGCTGCTCAGCAACAATCCCGCACTCAATCAACATTTTTGCTGGGCAGCAAAATTGGCTCAAAGTCAATGTGAGTATACGATGATCATGAAAATTCATCAAGAAAAATCCGGCACAATTTGTATACTGTAAAATCAATAATCACTCAGTACTGACAATCAGAGATTGAAAAGCCAAAGTGTGTTTCCACAAGCACTGCCACCAAAATGACAACACTATACCACGCCTAGTTATTGCAAAGTTTGCAAGCGCATGTCGTGTGCCCAAGCCCGAAGCCTCAGATGTTTTGAATCGAGCCAAGTTATGTTTTGAATTGTCGACCCAAGTTTAATGAATTTGATATTTTACCCAGTTTAAGGAGTTTTAATAATGAATTTGATACTTTACCCCAGGAATCTCCACAGACACCCATCTCTCCTCCACCGCACCGCCGCAGGAATCTCCAGGATGGACTTCTGGCGTGCGCTTCCTCAGAGGGCAGAGTCTGCTTTGTCGAGTTGATAATTATATGTTGAACAAAGTTTACTTACCAGCGACTGTGATGCAGGATGGATTGCTGTTCAGCAATGCCGGATGATTGCTGATCAGCAACCCATACAGTGCACGGCGCTCTTTTTTTTCCCATCATGATAGCTCGAAGAATCCTTCTCCTCCTCCTCGCACCTCTGCCTACGATTGCCTCCTTTTTTTCTTTTCTTTCTCTTTCTCTTTCTTGTCGTCCGATCCTGCTGTCTCCTGCGGCGTTTGCTGCTAAGTAAACGCAAAGACAAAAAATGAAGTTGCTGCTCAGCAACTGCCCAGCAGATATACAGTGAAGGGGGATGAAGTTGCTGCTCAGCAACTGTCTTCCAATGAAGTTGCTGCTCAGCAACTGTCTTCCAATGAAGTTGCTGCCCAGCAACTGTTCTAAGGTGAAGCTGCTGCCCAGCAACTGCCCCAAAGGAAAATGAAATAAAGTTGCTGCCCAGCAACTGTCCCAAGGGAAAATGAAATAAGGTTGCTGCTTGGCAACTGTTCCCAACTGAAGTTGCTGCCCAGCAAAGCTGAAACTAATCACCCCGCCTTCTCTGCCTTCTGATTCTTAGGCGGCGGTCCTTTTGGAAAACCTTTTGGAAAAGAGGCGAGAAGCTTCGGTGGAGGAGCTCGTCCAGCCTGCAGCCCAGCAATGAATGTTCTTGGACTTGGACCAACAATGAATTTTCAAGCCTTGGACGTCTGCTTTGACGATGACGAGGGCGTAGGATTCTCCTGGAAGCTCGTGAAAACCCTTCCTAAATTAGCTACAGTAATTCATAGTTTGTATGTTGTTTGTTTTTTCTCTTAGTAGGCAAGTATCTATTCAAGTGAAGTCAGAAATTGAAAGTGACCCCGGACTCCTTTGGCACTGGCGTTTGCGGCCGTGGTTTCGGCAGGGGTGGTCGTCGTGCCTGCATGCAGGCAATCATGCAACTTAAGCGAAATACATCAGTTGCCAACGTACTATATTATTACCCGCCTTTTTCTGCGGCGGTTCTTCTTCTGATAAAGTTTGATCCTGCAGGCAGTTGTCATGACCAGTGCGCGCAAACTAAAAAAGAACTTATCATACTCTGATTAAACTTACTTGGTCTGCCGGTCCTCTTCAGTGTCATCATCGGCTTTGGCTGCCTTATCAAAGTGCTGGTCCTCAGCCTTCTTCCGCTGAGCTGCTTCAGCCGCCTTCTGATCCTCCTCCTTCTTTCGCCGAGCTGCTTCAGCCGCCTTCTGATCCTCCTCCTTCTTTCGCCGAGCTTCAGCCGCCTTCTGATCCTCCTCACGCTTTCGCCGAGCTTCAGCCGCCTTCTGATCCTCTTCCTTCTTTCGCCGAGCTTCAGCCGCCTTCTGGTCCTCCTCCTTCTTTCGCCGAACTTCCATTGCAGCCCTCTGTTCAACCTCCTTTCGACGAGCTGCTTCGGTCGCCTTGACCAAGTCCTCGGCTTGTTGTCTCTCTCTCTGCAGTTGTTGCTGTTGTCTCTCTCTCTCCTGTTGCGCCTGTTGTGCAGCTAGCTGTTGTTGCTGCTGCTGCTGTTGTGCAGCTAGCTGTTGTTGCTGCTGCTGCTGTTGATGATACATCACTGCTGCTTGTTGTGCAGCTAGTTCCTGCTGCTGCTGGTTGTACAGGTACTGTTGTTGTTGCGGTGTCAGTTCCTGCTGCTGCTGGTTGTACAGGTACTGTTGTTGTTGCGCTGTCAGGTACTGCTGTTGCGGTGGTGGAGCTGCAGTTGGTGGTTGGTATGCTTGTTGCGTTGGTACTTGCATTGGTGTTGGTGGTTGGTATGCTTGTTGCGTTGGTGCTGCAGGTTGGTGTACTGGTTGCGTTGGTGCTTGCATTGGTGCTGCAGGTTGGTGTACTGGTTGCGTTGGTGCTTGCGGTGGTTGCTGTGTTTGCTGTGGTGCTGGCGTTGATGGTGGTCCTGGTGGTTGCTGTGTTTGCCGTGGTGCTGCCGTTGCTGGTGGTCCTGGTGGCGGCTGCTCTGCTTGGTGTTGTGGTGGGTGTGCTGGTTCTGGAGCTCGTCGGCCTCGTCGTCGAGACTGTGCTCCACTCATGGCCTCGGCCTCGTCGTCGACCTGCTGCTCCGCAACCGGGTGGGTTTCACCAGCAGTGACTGCCCATTGAGGGACGTTGGCACCCAAGGACAGAATCAGAAGGTGCAAGATGAAGGTCATCATCTGGTACAGCTCGGCGAAAGCCTCCTGAATCCCGGCAAATTCTCGCCGAAACTGCGCCGGCGGAAAAGGCCTATGCGGCCGCGGCCCCCATTCTTCATATTCATCTTCATCCTGCTGCTCCAAGCGGCCTCGTCCGTATAGTCTTTGCCCACGGCCCTTTCGTCCTCCGCCTTTGCCACCCATCGCGTTGAAAAAGTCAAACCTTTAAAAGTTGCAATGTTGATTAATGAGAGAGATTTAAGGATTGATGTTTGAACGTGGTCTCAGTTGAGGTCTTTCTAAGTTAGCGAAAACTTTTTTTATTTTTGCGTTTCACGTGTTTGTTTTGTTCCTTTTTGTGAAGCCGTTGTTTCATGTCTGGAACATCCTTTGGAACATGTCGTCGTGGTTGCCAATAATAAGAAGCTGCCTCCTTTGAGCAATCTAGGCCCCAACCACACATGACAAAAGTATAGAAACATTGCTGGTCAGCAATCAATGGTCAAGTTTCTGTCACGTCAACATCGGATTGATTTTTGCATCCAAGGTTCTTCGCCGGTAAAAAAGAAGAAAGCGCTGAAAGAGGCCAGGAATCGCTGCCTGTGATCAGCAATAGACTGACTTGACGGTAACAACATTCCAATGCTGCTGGACAGCAGCTGAATAGAAGAGCTGCTGGCCAGCAGCATTTGCCAACATTGCTGCCCAGCAACGTTGGTGGCAACAATTGCTGATCAGCAATAATAAGGCCAAGTCTAGGTTACGTTACTTGACGGTAACAACATTCCAACAGCAGTTGAATAGAAGAGCTGCTGGCCAGCAGCATCCAGATCAACTTTGCTGCCCAGCAACGTTGGTGGAAACAATTGCTGATCAGCAATGGACCCAAGTCACTTGACAGTAACAGCCCAATGCTGCGGGACAACAGCTGAATAGAAGAGCTGCTGACCAGCAGCATTTATCAACATTGCTGCCCAGCAACGTTGGTGGAAACAATTGCTGATCAGCAATGGGCCCAAGTCTGGGTTACGTTACTTGACAGTAACAGCCCAATGCTGCGGGACAACAGCTGAATAGAAGAGCTGCTGGCCAGCAGCATTTATCAACATTGCTGCCCAGCAACGTTGGTGGAAACAATTGCTGATCAGCAATGGGCCCATCATGTCTAGGTTACGTTACTTTACAGTAACAGCCCAATGCTGCTGGACAGCAGCTGAATAGAAGAGCAGCATTTATCAGCAAAGGGCCTTAACTTATCCCTTAATTAGAATTTTTTCTAAAACATAACTTTTGAGAAGACATGGCGCCTGACAGGTGGTGAGCCTTTTTCGCCCTTGGGGGCCGCGGCGTTGGGTTGCAGGCCTGCCCGGTTGTGAGGAAGTTTATATGAATCATGGCTGAACAGCAACTGCATGAAATTGCTGAACAGCAATCCACGGCTTGCGCTGCTGAACAGCAACTGCATGAAATTGCTGAACAGCAATTCGAGGCTAGCCCTGCTGAACAGCAGCATTGTAAGCCGTCTTGGAAACCTAGGTTTTGAAGATCACAACCTTGTTTTCGAGACAAATTTGCTTAGATGATTATAGGCGTTTTTGTTCAACAGGTTGCTTAAAAGTTAGCAATGGCCAAGAAAGTGCAGAAGAAGAGTGTGAAGAAAGCTGCAATCTATGCTCGGGTCAGTTCGACTGCCAACAAGGATGGCGCTGGCATTTCTCGACAAACAGCTGTGTGCAAAGCGAAGTGCGAAAACACAAAAACACCCATTATATGCAAAGTAGCAGAAGTAGTTTCTGGCAGCCTGCCTCTACAGAAGCGCGCTGTGTTCAACGAGCTCCTCCAGAAGTGCAGCAAGCAAAACATTACTTCCGTGTATGTTGAAGGAACACGGGCCTTTGCACGCAATGCTGCAGTTGCTGAAGCTATCTATGAAAAAACCAAAGACTTGGGGATCCACATCATCCCTGTTGACCTTCCAGACCTCATGGATCACAACCCCAATCCAGCGCAGAAATTCATGCGGCGGGTGATGTTTGCGTATACAGAACTTGAAAAAGATATCACTGTCCAAAGGTTACAACATGGATGGAAGCAAAAGTTGCAAACAGAGAAAGCGAAACAACGTTCAGGTCAGCAAGTGCGCCTCAGTCTCAAAGGAAAGGTCAAGATCAATGGAGGAAAAGGACTCCTCGAAAAGAACCTCAGCGGCGCCCAGCGGAAACAATTAAAGGCTAAGTGCTTGAACTATTCGAAGGGCAACGTGACCGTCAGGGAGCTCGCAAAACAGTTGTCCAGCATTCTCAAGACAAAGCAGGCAGGTTTTTTTTCTTTTTATGGCAACGGTCTGTTCTCTACAACAGTTCTGACCCCCTGACGTGCAGGCAATGGCAGCTGAGACAGCCCGGAGGCTTGCAAAGAGCATCCTGAGCGGCTTCAAATTTTAATAGGCCACGGCCACATTAATTGCTATTATAGGCTGACTGAGTTCAGCATGGATCGCAGCACTCGAGCAACCAAAGGAATAGGGATTGCGTTGCCTGCAATCAGTCGAAGAGATCGTGGTCGAACCACACCTTCCATTTCATGAATGTTTAGCACACCCATCAATCGGAGAATCTCTTGTGTGTTCATGAAGCGGTTTTTCCAAGTCATCCAATAGCCACCGGAACCAGCTCGGCTGCGCGTCAGGCAAGGGCAAACATCGAGCATGTAACCTCGAGGTGACCGGGAGGGGAAACGGAATGTCAAAATCAGGGGTAGCAAAATTTTCCCTTTGGGGCAGTTGCTGGGCAGCAGCTTCACCTTAGAACAGTTGCTGTGCAGCAACTTCATTGGAAGACAGTTGCTGACCAGCAACTTCATCCCTCTTCACTGTATATCTGCTGGGCAGTTGCTGAGCAGCAACTTCATTTTAAATAAAACTTGGAATGAAATTGAACTTTGAACTTGGCTTATCATTGTTTCATTGTGCAGAAGTTGTTTGGAAAAAATCATCAGCCACAGTCCGAGTGACTAGGCTTTCTTGAGGCAGAGCAGCCCACGTCAACAAAGAAGTGATGTTTCAAAGGATCCAAACCAGTAGCCGTCGCAATATTTTCAATGGCCCTTGTCAAGTTCCTGCGGTAAGTAATTTGCTTTGGCCACCGAATTTCTTCTTGTTCGCTGTCGGAATCCAGAAATTCCGTCACATCCGCTTGTGGCACTGATCTGTTTGGCCAAACCAGTGGTGAAGATTGCCGAGATCTCAAGATCCCGATGATGAAGACTCGCTCTCTGTGCTGCGGGATGTTGCCATATTCATTGCAATCCAGCACTTTCCACTCCACCAAGTAGCTATTGCCCAAACCTTCAGTCAGCAACATCAAGATTTCATAGAAGGTATCCCAGTGTATCCTGACGAGGCCAACCACGTTCTCAAGTAAAAACATCGGAGGCCTCTTCATGAAAATCCATTCGACCAATCTATAAATGACTATGCCTCTGTGATCGGAGATTCCAAGATTTTTTCCAGCAAAGGAAAATGGCTGACAAGGAAAGCCTGCAACAAATAAGTCTACTTCTGGGCTTTGAATGAACTCGGCGTCAAACACGTTCTCATAGCTTGTAGAGCTTGAGTGCAATGCCCGATGAAGTGTTCTGCAGGAAGAATCAACGTCACAACAAAAAACACCTTAGCGGCCGGTCAAATATCAATGAAAACTTTAAGAGTCTAAGAGTCACTCTGCTGACTGCAAACGAAGCACTCTCGTAGTTGATTCCCAACAGTCGCAGCGCCAGAAGTTCGCTCCCCCAGCCGCTGCAAGCACTGCCTACTCTCAACGGCATTGTTCGACGGCCCTGCGAGCTTTTATCTCTTGGTCTTGTTTTGTGACAGTCACTGGCAAATCATGGGCTATTGAGGCAAGCATTGGCAATGCTCATTATCGCTATTGATGTTTGTTTTCATGGCATGGATTGACTCACTAAAATACACCACGGATCATCATCCCTTGGGCCGAATTGTTCATGCAAGAGACATGGATGCCATGCCGAATGACAGTGACACCGCCGTGGGCCGGAATCTTTTCATCCAACCCTGATGTGATAACGACAATCCTTTTGCCAACCGATTTTTTTTCAACGGGCACACCGTCTTGAATCTTCCATTCTGTCAATGGTGGCACCACATTGCCTCCAGAAGATGAAAAAGAGAAGCCCCAGCTCCTCAGAAATATCTGGCCGTGCCCCGGGAGAAACAATCTGAAGCAACAATTATTTCTTTTTTAAGCTGAACAATGCAATTTCGAAGCTGTCACCTGATTATCCTGATTGCAAATGGTGGCATGGCCAATCAAAATCACCTAGCGATCATTGTCCAGTGTTTGCCATCAGCTTCTTCATCAATGCAGCCTTTGCCTCATCAGCCACTGATGGTCCCGAGCCACCACCAGCAGGGCGGCCACCGCTTTTGGCCTTTGCTTTGGCCTTTGCTTTTGGAGCTGGATCACCACCTTCATCGTCCATGATGGCGTCGGCGTTCGCAATCTCAGCTTCAGGCTTTTCAGCCTTTGCCTTCTTCGCTGGTTTGACGGGAAGGTCGAGCTTAGGCAAAACACGTTTCTGGCTCTTGAGGTTGAGCAGCTTGCACCTTATTGTTGAAAAGGTTAGTGCTTTAGATTTATGACAACTAAAGTTTAAAGACCAAAACCTAATCCAAAAAAGGAAAACAGAAAACGACTCAACGTTTGGTATATAGGCACAATGCTGGCTGGTGATGCGATGACTTCTCATCCAAGAAAGCACTCCAAAGGCATTTCATGACCTTTGCTCTGGTCTGCTGGCGATGCTCTTCAGTGAAAACTGCAGCAACAATCGGCACCCTCTTCTCGCAACACGTCATGATGAGAAGATGGTCAAGCGTAGTCGCTGAAATCACCAAATCAGCTTTCAGGGCATGAATCACTTCTTCGTAAACTGTCTTTGGCAAGAAATGCCTCACAGCAAAAGGCAAAGCAGTTTCTTCAAAAAAACGTTTCAGCTGTTTCAGAACTATATATAAAGAAAAGTTTTGGACAAATGCAGTTTAGGTGCCAATTCATTGGCTCGTTTCCGTCATCAAATTTGGGCTTTTGAGAATCTGCAGGGCCAGCGCCACCCACAAGCACCTTCCCATTGGTCCCCAGGCAAAGCTTCTTGCAACTCGGGGCCAATCTCCAGCAATCATTCGTGTCATAGCCAGGCAAGTGAAAAGGCCCGATCACATTTCCCAAAGTCGTCGCATCCTCAAAGTGGAGCCTTGGCCGGGACTCCAATTCCAAAGCATCACGGGAAAACACATGCAGCATTTCCATTTGCTGGATGAACCCACGATTGCGCTCTTTGCGGCCAGCCACAGACTTCTGGGTGTAGAGCAGCATGAAGCGAGCGTCATTCTTACTGAACATCTTTCCCTCCTTGAAATCAGTAAAGCTGGCATTCATGCTTGACTCATTGCCTCGGTATAATGATTTGATCCATTGGCCAAGTCAAAACAGTGGCACGTACTGACTATATACACTTCTCTATAAAAAAAAAGGAGACGAGCTGCCATGGCGTCCTCCGTCAAGATAACACACCATGTGAGTCTTCGGTAAGGAGTCTTCATCATCAAGCCGAAGAAGTGCATGCACCCATTTCTGCAGATCCTTGTTCCGGAAAGGAGGGAGACGCACATTCGGCTGCGACAGACTTTGAGTCGTACCACAACACCAGGTTCTTCGCCTGCAGCTCCTTCACCACTGCAAGACCCTTCCTGACTGAGGGGGTCCGGTGCTTTATTCATAACGATGGGTCCATACATACACTATAAAAACATATAAAAACACACCCTCATAAACAAGAGCACCCTCAAAAACACAATGCGATGCGATTAAGATTCATTTCTTCGGCAAGCGTTGTGCTGCTGGAATCGTTCAAAATCAACTTGACCCATTTGTCATAGGTTTCCTCAAGAAATTCTTGCCACCGAGGCAAATCACCATCCTTGTCCAGCTCAAGCTGCTCCTTGGAAACCAGCTCTGTCAATGGCACTTCAAAATCCGCCTCCTCCACAGCCGAACACGGAGCGGCTTCAAGGGTTGATGGTGGAGGCTTCGGCCCACATTCAAGCTTGAAAGCAGCTGTCACTTCATCTAAGCTCTCTTTGAGATGGCCCACGGCTGCAATGACCTCCTTCGGGTCTGTTGAAACCTTCAAGGCAGTCTTAATGTACTGGTCCATGTCCCTTTGGAAAACCACCTGACCAATGAAGTTGATCATCTTCCGGGTCGATTCACGCTTGGTAGCCTGCCAAGACGTGTCCACCCGTTTGCCCGGTCCTCCACATAATGCTCGGTACTTCTGATGGTCATTGAGGCTCTGAAGAACAGCGACATGTTCGTCGGAGAAACCATGACTGATCAGCCAAGGGTGCAGGTATTCCAGCAAAGCCTTCTTGAAGAGGATAACTTGGATGGATCCCTTTTGCTTCTTGTGTCCAAGAAAGGCTCTCTGGGAGAAATCACCCACAGTGCAACCCTGACGAAGGTGGTCTTGCATGGTTTCCAAGACCCATTTCACATCATCTCTGGAGCGGCATGCGGTAGTGATCCCTTCCAAGGCATACACACTGTTCAATGGAGACTTTTTGCCGTACTCTTCCTCCAGCCATTGAACCAAAAGTCGGAGGTCCTTGTCAGACAAAATGTGGCGTTGTGCTTTCACAGCAGCCTCGACCCAATC
>OMLO01005272.1_pt1 | contig 10841 bp, 9 predicted proteins | sample 1674811 | NCBI WGS metagenome assembly OMLO01 (sample SAMN06265003, study PRJEB25207) | coral metagenome | isolation source: Coral host | place: Mexico:La Bocana,Puerto Morelos, Mexico | collected 2008-11-13
TTTACAAGACGCTAAAGACAATATTAATCTTAAAGCAAAAAAGAGTTAATGGTAATTTATTGATTCATCGTCTTTACGTAACAAGTAACAGGTAAATGTACATGATGATTTTGCAAACGAAAAATCTATCTTGTTTTACATCTTGTTGTAAATTGTGCAGAGCCACTTCACAGTGACAGTCACTAGACTTGTAAAATTGTGAACTGACACTTTGTTCATGTGACAGAGTCAGGAGAATATGGAACTAACTACTACTTTGGAAACAGAGCGGCACATGGCTAAAGAGCTAGCTGCTAAACTCAGTGAAATGGGAGTTGAACTGGAGGAATCCAAACAACTGGTGAGTGGATCAACAAGGCTTTAGTCGCTCGGCTGTGTACCTAACTCGGGTCATACGTCGATCTTTACACGAGTCAAACTAAACTGCAAATTGAGTTGATCCAAACGGGTAAAGCTCGACCGTTGGGTCAAATTCGAATTTAGAATAACGAACTCGTTCTATTCGTCTGCTTCAGAGTCATAGAACTCTAACTTATTGTTTCGTTGTCTGTAGCTTTCTACAAGGAATGACGAAGTCCACTCACTGACAGAAGAGCTGCAAGTTGTTTCTAACAATCTCAGAGAGGAGGTGAGTGCGTTTGTCATTTGCAATAATCATCTCGGTGGGGTGGGGGGGGGGATGATGTCATAAAAAGGTTGCTGACTTGTAGTACATGAATACATTCCCGTTTCGTCCATTATCAACAAAAGCAGACAGGTGAGCCGAATAAAGGAGATTATTAACAGCCAGCTAGGGAGTGTGCACCTTATATGCCATGAAACCCTTGGAACGCAAGTTAGCAGATATATGTGACAATCAGTTGGGACAATTTATGCCACGATCTTAGAAGTTACTCATTGTGATATCTTCTTTGATAGGTAACTAAAGGTGAAAGTGTGATTTCTTCACTCCGAGATGAACTTGACGTGTCTTCTCAGCAACTCTTAGATCAGGTTTGTTACCTTCTGTTACTTATCTAAAGAATGTTCTCATATGGCGTCTCAACTGTTTTGCGATATGATTTCACAGCTATGATGACAGTCGTACTGAAATATTTTTCGTGATTACAAGATTATACGCTATCCTGAGCTGTGTTGTTTATTGCCGTAGAGTTCGTGTTGCAGTCCTCTCCCTTTGCGTTCAGCTATTAGTACTGCTTGTAGTCCCGGAGTTGCCCTGCGTTTGTGCTCAAGGAACATAAGGTCAAGAGCACAGGTTCAAGTTGTTCCCAATTTTGAATTTATGAACCTTATATCACTTGCAGCTTAAGGAGAAGGAATTTGAACTATCGACGGTTCGCGACGAAATAGATGCGTCTTCTCACCAACTCCAAGAACAGGTAAAATTCCCCGTACATAACTAAACACAATAATCGCTGTTCAGTTTCACTTTAATATGCCAAGTTACAAATTTTGTGGTGCCCCGTAACAACGTAGTCATACCTTGAAATTGGGCTTAATAGCTTAAAGTTTGTATTGTTTGGGAGAATTAGAGTTTCACGACGAGTTGGTTTTTTCCCTAATCTTCGTTGAAGAATTCTAAGCTTTTTTTACTTTTTCGTTATTTTTAGTTGGTTAAGAAGGATTTGGAATTAGCTTCTCTCAAGGATCAGCTAAGCCAATCAGAGGAGAGGCTCACTGAACAGGTACGTCATATGGCAACTCATGTTTTATCCTGAATCGCTGTTTGTTAGTAAACTCAGCATAAAAACAAACATACCGATCTTATTGTTCTATCAAGGGTTATTATACCCCGGGAAGTTGTTTTACTGTCTTACGCCTGTCTTTCCATTAGACCATATTAAAACTTTGACTGCCTTGTTTTGTACTTTCAGTTTCTTTTGAATGAAGATACTAACGTCTATAAGAATCAAGCTGAACTTGCCAGCAGTCTACAACAAGAGCTGCAGTTAGCGCAGGTTGGTAACTAAATACCTATATGCATTTGTTTGTACAGCTGTAATTAGGGTTGGAGAAATTGTTTACTGTATTAAAGCTCCTGAACCCAAAGAAAACAAATGGATCCAAATCATACTGGCGAAAATCGCAACAAAATTATGTAACTTATGTCAGGTGTAAACCAGATCACGGGTAGTGTAATTTCTCAACCGGGTGCCGGGCTGAAAGGTTTTTTGTTCTACACAAGTTCAGTGAACCGTTTGCAAAGCTTGGCAAATACAAAACTTTAAAACTGATCTTTTTATTTAAGCACACATGTTCTTGCCAAGGTTATTGGGTAAATCTTGTCCTTGTAAGTTAAAAGTGCGGCATCGGTCGCTGTTGTCAGGCGATGTTGCGGTAAGGTTCTTGTTGTAAGCAGCTTGTTTAGCTGTACACTGACGGTTTTTTTTTTCATCTCCAGGACATGATCAGCCATTTAAGAGTGGAAAATTCTCAGTTGAAGGAAATGTTATCAACCACTGAAAACCGTAGCAGTGTGGAACCCTCGGGAAGCGAGAGTACGTTTGTATATTACTGTAAGTCCTAAGATGACCGTCCCCCCGCTATTAGGGGTGGGGGGCTGAAATTATGTTAGACGTCACAGAGAGGGCTGGGCTGAAAAGCAAGGAGCATCCTGGACCGATTAGTTAGAGGATGAAGCGTACCGAAGAGGACTTATTTAAAATACTGATATGGTTTTCTCCAAATAAATGAATAGATAGTTCGATCGTTCGATCACTTTATGTAAGTGTCCAAGTGTTAAGTGTCGAATATTACGCCCTACTGCACTGGGATACTTATTAAGTAAAGACAAACAGCTTTATGTAATCCTGTTAGCCGCGCAAACAAATTTCCGTGAGAAATTACAAAGGCAAAGGTAGTAATATCGCTGTTTTTTTGGTTTTTTTTTTAAATAGAAAATGATGTTGTGCCCCGACTTGACGTCTCGTTCTGTATGCAGAGTTCTTAGCAACAAAATTTAACTGTTAACTTTCTCGTGTCACCCACAGGTTCAGACGAAGACGAAAAAGGCGTTATTGATCCTCACATACCCAATGGTAACACGGACAATGAAGACGGCGAGGTCCACATCAAGAGACTTCCTCCAGACGTTATCCCGGTACAGGCAACAGAGCACATGATGGAGGAGGCACCACCGTACATGAATGGAAACCTGAGTGAGGGAGAGAGTCCTGTGGAGACGGACTCTAGCGAGGATATGAACATGGCGCCTCACAGAATACCACCCCCTCCCCCTCTATCCAAATACACCAACCGGGAAGACATGGTACGAGTAGACGTAACAACGACTTAGTTACGTACAGCATTTGTATTCTTGCTTTTTCCTTTAATCTTTTGCTCCTGCGTTTTCTTTGGTTTGTACAGGTTGATTCACTGTCTGCATCCATTCGTCAACTTGAGATGGAGCGAGATCAGTTAACCGACATTTTACACAGAACCCAAGATCAACAGGAAGACGACTTCCAGAGATTGCAACAACATCTGGAATTACAGCTTAAACAGCAACTCCAACAGCAATACAGACAGGTAAATTTTATCCTTTCGAAAGAAGAATAAAACCATGTTACAAGTTCTCCATTCACTTTCAAACTTAAAAAGTGTTGGTCATCCACTTTCTTCCTTGACTTTCTAGTATTCCGGGGATTTTCTTTTACTTTCAAAATATTGTTTTAAGATTTCAACCGTTGAGTGCATAAACGAGTCTTCTAAAACAACGTGAGCTAGTGTGATTTAGTCACCTACATCGGGGTTTAGCGAGACAAAATTACCTAAATAGCTCGCATAATTCCTTTAAGAACATGTGACCTTGTAAATACGTGACTCCGCGTGACGCGACTGTCTAAAATGGTGGGACCAGGTGTGTATTAAGAGGTTTCTATTTTATAGCCACTTTGTCTTCTTTGGCAGGTGCAAGAGCAGTTTCAACAACAGCTTCATGAACAGCAGCAGAAGATTCAACTGCTGCAGGCTGTGGTAGAGAAACAAAAGACACAAATCGAGAAAAAACACGAACCCGAACTGCCTAACATTCCACTTGATCAGCAGGGGAACATGTCACACGACGCAATCAAGATGGCTTTCAGTAAATTGCAGGTACAAAGCATCAGCGGGGTATCTAGACGTTCTCTATTACTTGCGTGACACCGACGCTGTATCTCTTTCAAAGAGCTCCGACGTCGCTCAAAGCGAATCACGCAAACATTGTTGAACTTGGGTTTGGTAGATGATACCGCTCTACCCTATAAGGGTTTCTGTCCTTTTAGTTTCATTGTTTCTCTCCTGGAGCAATCAAACAGAATAAATGGACCACTGAACGAACCGTATTCAAGTAATGAATGAATGCCGATAGAATATTTATGCAATATGGTGATTAATTGGTACCATTTGTTTTGTTGCAGGCGCGGTTTATGAAGTTAATGAATGAAAAAGCCTCACTAATAGAGAGAATACAAGAACTGGAACACATTACAGTACAACTGTCTCACGAAACAGAAACTATCGGTGAGTATTAATGCTGCTGGTAACTTAGAGAGTTTAAACCGAAAACTAGGTTTCATCTGCGATTGTTCCCAAGAGTAGAACCCAATCAGTCATTTTTCTCCCATATGAGGTAACTTTTCCTACTGAGTAGTGATTGCTGAATGTTTTATTTCTTTCTCTGTTGGCCATTTCCAGGAGAGTACATCACTCTTTATCAAACCCAGAGGAATGCTTTAAAGTCTTACTACAAAGATCGCGAGAGATTAATTGCTCAGTTGTCTAGCGAGAAAGCCAACATGCAGGTCAGTATGTTCGTGTATCTTCGCCCTCTCTTTCGTAAGCTAAAATTAGTGAATCTCTTGTTTCATTTTCCATATTATCATATGACCCGTACGGCCCCGCGCGCAATTTCCTTGGAAAACCATAGGAAAAAAGTTCTCGTATGAGGGCCGTACGTGTGGAGGTGATAGGGCCGGAAAAACGCGTACGGCCCTACTAGAAATGCGTACTGCTCCAAGTGTCGTCGTTCCACCAAAAAAATGAAAATGAAAAAAAAATGGTCATATGATAAAATGGTTATCGACTGAGTGAGGTCGGGCCGGAATGGAAAATATTTGGCTCTCGGTTGGGACGTACGGACTTCGAGCCAAATATTTTCCCGTCCGGCCCTCCCACGTAGTCAATAAGTACATATTATTCTTTGAATTCTGGGAAACAATATGATATTTCGGGGAAAATAATTTTATTCCCAGTGTTGTCTTTCTTTTACGACCAGCATTCTTGAAGTTAATGCTAACCAAAATGATCGCTGGCTCTAAATACGACAATGCTGACAAATGCACATTTCACACCACACCTTAAATTTCTTCCTTTGTTTTCTTCTCTTTGATTTCTAGGAGAAAATGAATCAACTGCAAGACTTAGTCAAACGAATGCTGGACGAACGAAAAGAACTAAGAATTCAACAACATCAATTGCAAAACGTAATAAACAGTCGAATGGTGGCTCATGAACACGAGTCTGTCATTTCCGCTTATCAAGATGGCGACGAGGTAATCCTACCACAGGTGGACGTCAGCGTAGAAAGCGAAACAAACAGTCAAAACTTAGACGACAGCGATCGATCGAGAAGTTCTTACCTCGAAGAAACGGAAACCGAACTTAGTCAACTCGACAACAATGAGGATTTAGATCAAAATGACGGCACCGCTCGTCAAATTTTACAGATTCTAGAACAGTTGGGGCCTTCTGAGGAAGGGACTCATAAAGGTTGGATATCGCCCGATGTACGGACCAGGGAGTTCTTACCTTGTCGGTCTTGCGGAGGCCGCGTCCTCAGACTGTAGTCGTATAAATCATGGTATTGTGCCTAGAGATATTTTAGATAACAGTAGAATTATTGGGCACGAGCTGTCAGACATGTGACGGATTAGTTTGTGCTCGTCATGACTATACCGCAGGGTATCCAATACTACAGGCTCTAAAACTGGCTGGTCCTTATCGCGCCCCGATGGCATAGTCAACAATAGCGCCCTCGTTATTCGAAACATGCGAGAGGTTAACCTCTGAAGTTAGCATTGCTCGTTAAAACGGAGCCAGTGCAGCACTTCTACACTTTGAGAAATGAAGGAAATAAATGAGACCGAACAGTCGCAGTGTGAAGCGAAGCTACTTCTGCAAAATTGAATCAAATACGAACACCAAATTTCTGTCGTAAAATTGGGAATTTTTTTTTTCGCTGTCGACCTACTCCTTTATCCCTATACAGAAGAATTGTGTTGTTTCTCGTCACTACTGAGTAAAGAACTCTTTTAATTGAGTTAAACGCGAAGTCCCTGAACACGTCACTGGTTTTGGCAAATTCTCATATATTTTCCAAAAATGTTCCTAGTTTTTAGTTTGTAATTGTACAATCAGTAAACCAGAACCTAGAACTCTCCGAATGGTCGCGTCAGCTTGTCGCCATGAGGACAGGCTACCAAGCTACCTCTACATCGTCAAATTGTGGGCTTAGTCGGTACCCGGAGGGTGGCGGGAGAAGAGCGGATTTTCTTTTCTATTCAAAGCAGACCAACACACTGATACCGATACTCCGTAGAAATGTGTAAAATTGAAAAATGCGAGTACATGTTGAAATGAAATAAGCCGTAGAGGTCAATCATTTATTTATTGGGGATGCCTTACCTTGACTTGGGTTTGTAGTCAGGAGTAAATAACAGTAGTATGTACATGTACGTATTTATAGTAAGTACTTTGTCCGGTGTTTCTCTTTCAAAACAGTAAAAAAAGTTATCTTTTTATCTCATGCCTTGGGCGTCACTGCTAGTCAGAAGACGAGAAAACGTTGAACATTCCCACAGTATAGGTCCTTTTCTTCGGTATTCTTCGGATCACGTACAGTGGTATTTCCCTGCTATTGTGTATTGCCCTTGCAGTGCGTTTGGTGGGCATGAAATAAAATAGTTATGCAGTGTCGATACACCGTCAATATTCCATTCGCGACATGACATTTTACGTTGTCCCCTTTAAAGCCTTGTGTTAATTGTGACAAAGAAACTCAAATCTCTCGTGGAATATTTCACGAAAGCAGTGCATAACAAGTTTGCCGGTATACTCCATACTTTGAATTTAGCCAGGTCGGCTACAGATTAAATTATAATTTTATGGAAAACTGAATAAAAGTAGTTTTAAACTTAATCCACTGTTTTAGTGCATGTCCTTCACTTCCTTTCTAGCGAGTGATAGCTTAGGTAAATGAGTTGTAGCAATTAAGTAGCAGTCGTTGGGTCGTAAACAATTTTTCACTCTCGGTTTACTTTGCCTTCCTACGCAGTCCATTTCACCCTTGTGTGAAACAAACCGCTCTCTGATGGTAGAACTGAACAACAAAAAAGGCCAAACACAGGGAAAGGTCGTAGCAGCCCTAACAAAATTTCGGGTGAAGATCGCAGTTTTCCTGCGAGTGTGCAGGCATTCGAGTGGAAGGTCCTTCACACTTTCTTCAGTACTTACAGTCTCTTACAGTATGTTAAGAGATGGAATAAGGCTCTTAACGATAAAAGTGCACAATAAGTATACTGTTCTTAGGATGTAAGTTACAGTTCGCATATTGTGTCGTCTCTTACCTTGAACTCCATTGCAGGTTACTGTCGTTATTTTGTTCCGCTACTGAACTGTTTTTTTAGTAATTGGTTCTTTTTAACCTTTTTTGGGCAGTTGATTAGTTTTAGCCTGCTGGATAGGATGAAGAGAGTTTTGAAGATCTCTCAGGGTACGATACGGCAGTAACTTTTGTTTATGTTACAGTTGCTCTTCTTTCTGGGTTTTTTTATTTTATCAAAACTGCTTTCACATACCCTTGTGGCGCCCCAGATGCCATGCGTGCGCTCATGTATCAGCCACCACCATCGTCGAAAGACGACGACAAAACATCGCCATAAGGGAGCATTTCACCTGTAAATCCATCAGTGAAGTATATCGTCACTGCCCGACTCTCTACATTGGGGATACCGGGCGCATGCTTAGGGAGCGTACAGGTGAACGCCTTTGAACCATATGTGAACGAGAACCCGCCCGGTTTCCGTGTTGCGGAACATGCCTGGGACGGACTAGACGACATGGGGATTCGCTACGTAGAACAGTGCAAGGGTACTAACAACGTCAGACGCAGTCAAGAAATCGCGCGTGTCTTTAACTATGGTTGTGACTAGAATAGACACCTCAAAACTAGGTTGGACACAGCCAGTGTTTTTTTATATACATTTCGCCGATAAAAGTAAAAATATAAAATTTAAGGTAAAAAGCTGTTAAAATATGAAAATGTTTTCGATCTATTTGATCATCATCATAATGTTTTTTACGCAACACTCTGTTTTCTGTCTTAACTTATGACTCCTATCATGTATTTTGAGTGAACCTTATTTGGAGTATCCATTCTAGTCACAACCTTGTTTTTAGGTGCAATTTTCTTCCTTAGGTCTTAAAACTTAGGTCGTATAATACTACCCTGTCCAGAAGAAAAACCAACGCGAGCTTCACGTACTTGGAGAATCAACAAAAAAGCAGGATTGTTTTGAAAGGTAAGCTCTCCGATCTAAAAGTTCTTCAAATATATTGAAGTTCAAGTTTTTCATATATGGCTAGTAATAAGCTTAATACGAATACTGTTTACAACAAGAAGATTAATAGGACTAATAGCGCTCATTACAACAAGAAGATCAATCACTTTGTCTCTTTATTAAAGTGACGATGACACAGGTGTTAGTTTAATATTGAGATACATAATCATGGTATAGTTGAACTCAGTGGAGTGCAATTTGCTCTGAAATCATACATAAATTAACAAATCGCACCTTTTTTTGCTCTTTATTACATCCATTTTGAAATCACTGGTTAGCCTTACAATCTGATTGGCTCTCAGCAGTGTGATTTATTCCTAAATCGCATCTTTTTGTCAGCCAATCAGAATGAGACAGTAAAACAAAACAACCAATCAGATTTTAAGGTATTTTAAACTAACCAATCACATTGGAGGAAAATGAAAGGCAAAAAGGTTATTGTTTGGCAAATTTGGCAACTTTTGTTCTAGTAGTTCTTGTATTTAGGCTATTAAATTTTGCGATTTCAAAATGGATGTAATAAAGTGGCAATTGAACTTCGGGTCGTGCAATTTTGCGCTCGTTCGATTTTGAATCACGTGTATCATTTCTGACCAAATTGCACTCCACTCAGTTCAATTACCATTATAAATCCCATCTTTTACTAAGCCAATAAGAAAAAATCTTTTAATACTTGTATTAAGGCTATTAAATTGTGCTATTTCAAAATGAATGTATTAAAGTAGCAATTGAACTTCGGGTCGTGTAATTTTGGTCTGAAATCGTACTTGTGCAGTTTCAAATCACGTGTCTGATTTCAAACCCAACGCACTCCACTCAGTTTAATTACCATTAATATTATAAATTACAGCGCTGAGAGCCAATCATATTGCAAGGATAACCAGTGATTTCAAAATGGATTTAAAGAATAAGCAATCGAGAGGCTCTGAGAGGATTGTTGAAAGGCTGGAGCTGGAGAGGACTTACACTACTCGGAAAAATCCATGTGATCAAGTCTTTCGCTTTACCGAACGTCCATATCTTATCTTATAAAATTAAATACTTTATGATATTGTTTTGTTTGCATGGGAAAAAGATAAAGTAAAGCGCGGAGAATTTATTAACCCTATTGATAAAGGAGGTTTGAAAATGCCCAACATTGAGTCAATGATTTCTGCCCAAAAAATAATTTGTATCATGAGACATCTCTCCACTGATCCGATTAGCTGGAAGTCATTTCTGGATCTTTACCTTAAAAAAGTAGGGGGAAAATTCTTGTCACATTGTAATTTTAACTACACTAAACTACGTTAATGCTTCCAGTTTTCAACATTTCCCCTGTGTTCTCAATTGAACATTTCCCTTGTGTTCTCAATTGAACATTTCCCTTGTGTTCTCAGATGCCAGTCGTGTTTTATCACAATGTGATATACAGCTTAGCCTTCCTTATTTGATAAATAATGCTAAGGTTTTGCTGTGTGTTCACAATTGTGATGAACTGATGTTAACTGATCGTTGTATTTGTTATGGAAGGTTTACTCTGAATCTGCCTTAGAATAAACACAAAGACCAGCTGCGGAACCAATCTTTCTTCTTAAAGTACGGCGATCCTGAATACTATTTCCATACTAAAAGCTGTTAAGATGTCTTTTTTACCAATTAAACAAAAATTTACCAAAGAACAGGTATTTTGCCTAAGTAGCTTTGAATGTTAGCATTACGAGATCAACAATAGATAGCCCTTGACCTCTTCTGATGTTGCCATGGCAACATATTTTTTTCTAAATGCTGTTTAATAATAATTATGGGTAGAGTGTACAGACAGTTATGTAATTTTATGTTTTTGGTTTAAATGGGAAAGAGAAATGTAAAATTTATCCTCGCTATTGTTACGACTTGCAGTTAAACGCTGTGTACATCTTTTGAAATCATGCCTTTTAAGGGTCTTAAAGAGCTTTTCGTTCTCGATCATTCAGTTGTGTTTTGATTTTTGTTTCAGTGGATTCGCTGTACTTGTGGTGACGATCGAAGCCTTGGCAGATGTAGATGGATTTCCTGAAGGCGCTCCTATGTCAGTCTGTGTCTAAATCTGAGTATCGGCAAAGTTAAATTGCCTTCAAATCGAATGAAACTTCAAATTATTAGTTCACCGTTAACAGAGGGAAAAATAGCCTTGGAATAACATTAACTTGAGTTTTATCTCTTTTAGCTCGAAGTACTAGTGGTATCTAAATGTACTAGTACATTTAACTTGTTTTGAAA
>OMLO01005273.1_pt1 | contig 10839 bp, 6 predicted proteins | sample 1674811 | NCBI WGS metagenome assembly OMLO01 (sample SAMN06265003, study PRJEB25207) | coral metagenome | isolation source: Coral host | place: Mexico:La Bocana,Puerto Morelos, Mexico | collected 2008-11-13
GATTGAAATTTTGTTCTTGCGCGTATATCTTCTTCTGAAACCTGGACATCGTCATAAAAGGTATCCTGTCCAAAACCTTCTGGAATTCTAAAAAAAAAAAAATTACATGCAATCATTCCTGTATCATTTGTTTCGCCGGAGGAACTTTGACACCTATCAGAAAAAGAAAATTACAGTGACTGTTAATTGGAGAACTGTTATATTATCGTTTCGATTATCAACCTTGAACGCCTGTTGTACTTATCAGTTACCGATAAATTTGCCAATCGTTTTCAAACTTGGCATAACTAACAAGATTCGCTTTGTTTCATATCAGGAGAAAGCTGCCTTTTAAATCCTTTTTACCAAAAATGAACATTTAGTCATGCTTTTTACCATGTTTGTTGCCTTCGTTGTAGAAAACACCTTTTTTAAGCTGATTCTTGAAACTAGATTTTGGCAAAAACCTTAACTTTTCGTGACATTTTTACCATAGCGGTCTTAAAAGCTCTGGTGCTCGTAAAGATTTCAGTTATTCGCCCATTTCTTACAAGCTGACGTTTTTGTTACTCGTGGCAAAGTTTCCCAGGGGGGAGAGTACTCCCTTATATGGGCTATATAGGTATGTGCGGCCCCAAAGGGTATGGTTTTTCAGCCGTTTTGGTCATAAATTGGGTATCGATTTTAGCCATTTTGCCACCATTTTGGTCATAAATAGGGTATCGATTTTTGCACTTTAGTCTTCAATTTGGTTTCTCTTTTAGAAGAAGCTACTTTTTCATCACGCCCTCCTTCTCCCATTCGCGCTTTCCCTTCTTCTACCCTGTTTAATGCCTGCTACGCATGCTAGATAGAGCCAGCAGCAATTGCCCTTCCCCTAATGATCTAAGAGTCAGGACATAAATAGGGTATCAAATTTTTGGTCAGGTCATAAATAGGGTAGGGAAAATCGCAGATTTTGGTCATAAATAGGGTATGGGTTTTGGGAAGCGGGCCGCACACCACTACCAAATTTTTCTGGGAGTACCCCCCCGGGGCAAAATTTAAGCAGTTAATGCGAAATTGTGCCAAAACTTTGACCACCCTGGCAAAATAATAGCCAAAAAGGAATTTCTTGCCAGATTTGTTCTTATGATCTGGAAAAAATTAAGCTGATTTCCTTTATTTGTTCCAGAAATTGCGTTTTAGAATATCCCGTTTGCTTTTAGAACGTGTTATAAGTGTGACTGAGCGATTTAACGATCTAAGCGTGGGAGCGAATTATCAAAATTGTTCACACGTATCCACATGATTATGTGCGATTTAGCTGGTGGATACTGTGTTCTTAAAACGAACGGACACTGATCTTGAACAAAACAATCACGTATTTTACTTTCAAGGCGGCGAGAGATACTTGAGATTCGTTTATACGTTTACGGCTTTTAATTTATAATTCGATTTAATTTTCATGAGTTATAGTAAGCAGCCCTCAAGAATAACAAGTCTGTGTGATGTACGCCAAAACATGTTTGTGTGATTTATTTTTCTTACAGAAGGCGACCTCTTATCATTGAGAATGAAAACCTTGACAGTACTTTTGTGCTTTGCGTTTTTAAGTAAGTCTTCTCAGAAAAATCATGGTATTTAAGTCGAATAATGGCATAGGCGTACAGATGCCATCATAGGTGGGTGGGGGTGGGGGTGGGGGTGGGGTGAGTGACCCTCTTGCCCCAAAAAAGAATGCCTGAATACGTGAGTGTTGATATCGGAGTACAAATTGCAATAAAAACGTGAAACTTGAATTACTGTTCCCACCTCTAATTGAACCGTTTCATAATTTCAGAAAAAGTAAGTTTGAATTCTTGTATACTCTATGACTTTGATCGACAGCCTAAAACAATCAGAAACTTAAGAAAAAAGTTGAAAAAGGTTTTGTGGAGGGCCGTTCTAAACAGCTCTCAGTCTGCGGCACCGCACAAACCAAATTCTTCATCAGCTTTGATTCTCTTGTCATTGTTTTTTGGATCGAAAATTGCAAACAGGAACTAATTCCTAAAGAAATTAAACGGCTACTTTGCTTACTTTACAAACGAACCTTGGGCCTCACCTGTAGTTAGCAAAGAATTACTGTACCGGTTCGGTGGAATTTTCGAATCCTTGACTAAAATATTTGTCATTTTTCCCAAGGTTTCTGCTCGATAGCTCATGCTACTGGAAATCTCTGCCGTGGGGTGAAGTGCGAGGTCGACTTCACAACATTAGGGTGCTACAAAGATACGGTATAACCCACACTAGATTAAAGATACGGTATAACCCACACTAGATTAAAGATACGCTATAACCCACACTAGATTAAAGATACGGTATAACCCACACTAGATTAAAGATACGCTATAACCCACACTAGATTAAAGATACGCTATAACCCACACTAGATTAAAGATACGCTATAACCCATATTAGGTTTAAGTTATTAGATCGATATTACGATCAGAGATGTCCAGTTTATAAGAATTAAAAATGATAGATTCTTTGGTACTACCGTGTATAGCTGAATGAGAGTAGAGGAATTGGTGCGCTAGACGCGACGAGATAATAAAAGGATGCGTGCTTTTAAATTCTTAGTCCAACAGAGCTCTGCCCAATTACATTTACAACGAGCGTGATCCGTCCATCAAGAACTATGGTGGTAGAAAGATTGACTGGTTTAACTGGAATGATTACTATCCGGGATTTGCTTGCCGCTGTGCACGAAAGGCGAATGAGATGGGGTACGATCTTTTCGGCCTTCAGTTCTATGGTAAGTTAAATGATTTCATTGAGCGTGCCGCTTTTGACAATGAGTGCCAAATTTCTAAGTATTTAAAGGAGTATGTCAGCGTCAGGATGCGACCACTATAATATTCATTAAAAAAGGTTTTTTTTTCTGTAATCTAGCCAAAAATGTTCATCCGTTTTTATTTCAAATGATAATGGTTTCAGTAAAGTACCAGTAAGGTATCAGTAAGGGGAAAATTTGCCATTTTGCATAATTTTACGTTTTTAATTAAACGGTTGGATAAATCTCAAGGTTATCTTTAAAATAAAAAAAACTCCACGAAAAAAATATTATATCTCTCGCTAGTTAATGCGCCAGAAAGATTTTTTGCACATTAAACATGACTTAATTGAGAGTTGACATATGAATATATGACTAATCATCGCAGTTACACACAAATGAGGCAGAGTGTCACATGACATCAATAACATGCTGAGTTTGACCCTGGTTTGATACGCGATTTCGCGCGCTATAATCAATGCACGAATGTCTTCGAGCCCCTTTCTCTGCAAAAGCCAGCTTCTCTCAGCAATTTCTCAACAGATTCTGCGATACGCTGGATAATTATCTTGCCTAAGATTCTGCTTGGCACTGAGAGCAGAGTAATCCCACGTCAGTTGTTATAGTCGGTTATTGCACCTTTTAGAGGATTTTAAATAGTTACTCCTTTGGACCAGTCATGAGGAATCACATCACTTTCCCATATATCAGTAAAGAGTGGTGATGATACTGTAGCTGCTAACTCTGGATCTACCTTGAAGAGTTCAGCATTCAGATTATGTGGACTGGGAGTCTTGCCGTGTTTTAAGAATTTGATGGCGCTAATAATCTCTTCTCTGTTGGGTGGGTGTCAATATGCAGATCTGGCATTGCTTCTGGTATGCCCGCTTCGTCCAATGGAGTCTCTTTAAAATGCTTTGTCCAGCGTAACTCTTGCTTTTTTTCTGTGATCAAAAGGTTGTCTTGTTCGTCCTTAACAAGTGATGCTGCTGGAAGATGACACTTGACGCTAAGGATTTTAATGATCTTGTAACCTATACTTTGCTTATTACGAACAGCTGCGGCTTCTGCTTGTCCGGCCAGATTGTTGACATAGGCTCTTTTGTCTGCCCGCACTCTGCGTTTTACCTTCCGGGTGGGATTTCCTGTGCTGTTCCCGATACCTAGAGACGAAGGCCTTTCTCACCTATTGGTAATTTATCTACGTCGTTGCGCTTGTTCTCCATGTTTTTTTTCCCAACACTCCTAAGCTGAAGCCTAATAAAGGAAACCACAAGGTGATGATCGCTGCCGACATCTGCCCCACTTCTGACTTTAACATCTAATAAAGAACGTCGCCATTTTCCATCAAAAATTAGATGGTCTATTTAATTTTTATCATGTCCATTTGACGACCATGCATGTCAACTTGTATTTCTCGATGTTGAAAGAGTTTTCCACCTATGACTAGATTATTCACGCTGCAGAATTCAACAGAATTCAACAAGCATCTCTCATTATGATTCATTGTGCCGCACCCATGTGTCCCCATAGCTCAATCATTGCAGACGTATCACCCTCTGGCTCCACAGACTCATCATTCCAGTTTATTTGGGCACCTCATAATTGGGCGAAAGTATTTTCGCATTGCTTTGGTTTTGCGTTTGGAAATCTTCCTGCGAATTGAAGGGTACGACGAGGGCCTTTCTCATGTGTCATTTACACAAGCTTTTGTTTCACGGAGAAACTTTTTTAAACTACAGATGGACCCAGATTGAGTCCGCCTAGTTCGTGGATCGGTATTTCTAAGATATTGCTAGAAAGGTTAATTGGAACTCTTTAACATCTCTCTCCCTCTCTCTCCAGCCGTCCCTCCCTCTCTCTCTCTCTTAAACTTACCCGATAAGAGATTCTGGATTCGTATCATGGGTCATGGGCTTCTGTCGCATCTGTAATTCTAAAATACTCCGTGAAATCTTTTAATGGTATATGAAAAAAAAATTAATTAGCGCTCGTCCTGATATGCTGCATGTACACCTTTTCTACTGAAGACTTTAAACTAACTTGAGAAAGGGCCAACGGACAAAGCAAAGGAACCGGATCCTGGTGAATCTGATCAGCAAAATTTGGGATACAAAAAACTGAAAAAAAAACAGAAAAACTGACCGTACGGTCACCTTTTCTACTGTTAGTTCACATAGTTTTATGTTAACCTCTAAACAGCCTCGACGTACTCTTCGTACCACTTGTGACGTTGTTGATTTACATGTGACCAAATATTCTTGATAAGTATTTAGTAGAACATGGATCGATCTACCTGCACAACAGTCGGTTTTGGATATCGATGGCATTCCGATGCAGCAAACTGAAAATCGTTATCAGTTTTGGTCCAAATTTTGGCTTATGCGCATGCCCCAGATTAAAATATGTTTGTACCTAATCTTGGGAAAACTATAGTTTTGGTAAATGATTAGTTTTATTTCAGCTAAGCTAGGGACTAATTAGCCCCATGGAGGCCAAAAACCTGATTTCACGGCTGACAACGACATTTTTTGTGACAATTTAGGCTTTTAGGGATTATTTTTTTTAGCTGTTCCGATAAAAAAAGAAACTTGGAAAAACGAAACGTCATGTTTTAATATCGCTTCTTTTTATCCTGAAATAATTGTTCCGCGTTATAAAACATGAAGACGAAAAAAGAGAAATTATTGGGAGCTTTAACATTTTTCTTTGTTTTATCAATTTCTCCCTTCTATTAAAATTCGATAACCGTGTCACGCTCTTTGCAATTAGGGGAGTGTTGGGCTGGTTACAGTGATCAACACAACTATAAGAAGCACGGCGAAGATATGAAAGGCTGTCTTCAAGATTCTTATCAGGAATGCAAAAAAGGGACACGCCTTTGTATGGGTAAACGATGGCGCAACATGGTGTATCGGATTGGTAAGTACTGATATGTCAGTGTAGTCTCAGTTCAACATGTAAGTCAAGACTGAGTGAATAGAATACAAAATATGTGTACATCTGTAAGTGTTGAAAGATACACATATGAGTCATGCAATAAGATCAGTTGTTCGTTGTTATAAGTACTGTCCAGCAGGCTTGTGAAATGAACCAGTTTGATGCGCTTTTTATAAGCGTCCAATGATTCAGACGATCGAATAGATTTGTCGAGTCTGCCCTAATCCCTGGGCCTACAAGTAGGTAAAACCAAAATGGTTGTGGCTTAATCGCACACGTTTTGTATCCCCAAAAAATTAGTTTTTTCATAGCTGGTATTCAAGTATGAGAAAATATTTGTCGTTACAGAGGATACGAGCTGCCCTACTGTTTCTTTTGAGAAGGTTGGCTGTTTTAGAGATCTACACAACAAATTAGCCAGACCACTGCCAGAATACATTTCCAACGATCGAGACCCCACCGTTAAAACCGGATTCAGTGGAAAGCGAATTGATTGGAGAAACTGGGATATCTTTGTACCGGATTTTGCCTGTAGGTGTGCAGCTAAGGCCAAAGCCAAGAATTACACTTTCTTCGGCATGCAATTTTACGGTAAGGGAAACTATATTATCCTGAGACAAGAGGAAATGAGGTAAGAAAACGCATAGCCGTACCCTATGATAATCTTTTTCAACTCTTTTAAGCTTTCACGCTGTCAAAGATATTTTTAGTTTCGAGCCCATGATCGCGCCCGCAAAGGCCAATGGTCAGCCAAAATTAGGTTAATTGCAATTATCATTGGTAGAGGCCCATGTACGGGCGATGTGTTTTTCTCATAACATGGTCTCTTGCTTGACAAAAATCCTCAGTCACAGATTATATAAACAGTGATCTACGGTGTTACTATAACAATTTCACACAAAAACAATTAGTTATGGAAATTGTCCTAAAATGCAATGAGTTGAACTGGAATAATCGTTAAAAACCGCAGATATGTTCATTACTGTAAACAGACCTGTTGTATGGGAAGATATATGATACGAAAGTGATTAACAAACAAATTTGCCTTACAGGAGAATGCTGGAGCGGCCCAGACAGTCATTTGACATATTACAGGGATGGAATCAGTGGAACCCGCTGCGTTAACCAGTGTTTCGACCCCTGTACCGAAACCAGTCCGTTCTGCTCTGGAACGGGCTTTGCAAACTACGTTTATAGGATAAGTAAGGAAGATAATTTAAGAAAACCAGATATTCGTGTTAATTTTAAATCGCGTAAATCATTTATTTGTAATTCTTGTGACTATCGTCTTAGTTCTCGAGGTGGTTCGTGGGTAAAAAAGCCACGGACTCGTAATGTAGCGGTCCCTGAAAGGAGTCCGGCTCTGACTACCTCGTTTTGTTTTACTGTAGCCCCGTGTTCAAATCTACGCATTTAAATAGCCAACTGGTTTGCCTCCAGCCAGTTGGGATTGTTACAATATTATGTTCAATTTGAATTATTTGTTTCAGTTTTCCCGACCCCACTAGCCTTTTTGCTATAATATATGTAAATAAAGGTAAGATTTCTATTTATTTATTCACTTAGGGGACGGTTCGTGTGAAGTAAATATCAGTCCTGTGGGTTGTTACAAAGAAAACAAAGATAACCTCGCCATGGAACATATCTTTCATAACGAAGCTGCCCCAGACAAACCGAACTTCGCTGGAAATATGCTTGAGTTTAGTGACAATTATGAAGTGGACTTCCCTGAATTCCTCTGCAAATGCGCACGACAGGCACTCATAAAAGGATGGGAATATTTCGGAGTCAGGGAACTGGGTGAGGAACAGTTTCAGAAAAGCACAACCCCTAATGAAATGTCTAATTTAATAAGTCCCTTTTTTAATTCTGTAGTCTCAAGTGGCAGCCAAGCAGACTTCCCTTCAGTAAATCGTCGATATCATTGCCATCGATGCCATCATTGGTCCGTAAGCCGTCCTTGATAATCTGGACCATTTCTGTCCTTTGGTCTGGAATAGGTCGAAATCGCTTTCTAATTATTCGATACGATAAGATCCAGACTTAATAATATATTATAGCTAACTGTACCTCATTTCTTTTACGTAAGCTAGTTTCATAAACTTTATGGAAGTTGTATTTGTTTCTGTGCAATAACTGACGACGGGAATATGGGACGATGTCGATGGTGGCAGAATGTTCACTGTTATTTTTACCTCCCTTTAGGGCTTTGTGTGCACAGCAGTCCTGACATAGCGAATTATGACAAGTATGGTTCATCGGAGGAGTGTTTTGAGGACAAACGTTTCACTCAGAAGTGTTCTAGTGGCTCAAAATTGTGTGGAGGGCGCGATACTGAGGCCAACTATGTTTACAAGATAACCTTCCCAGGTTAACTGCGATTTCTTGATTCATATTTTGAATCTTATGGCGCATAAGTCCTTGCGTTCGCCCTTTCTCCAAAATTTATTGTAGTGTAGTAGTGTCCAACAAGCTTGATCGAGGTTTCAATTATTTAACCCATTATGAGTTGACGAATGCAGCTAATCAGAAAATATTTGTCGTGTGCTATTTGGGATGCGCCAAATACCGGCTTTTAGTATAAATCTACTAGCGTTCTATCACAAATGCCGCGCTTTGATTGGCTACGCTACCCACTATCTATTCTGTGATAGATAGTGAGTAGCGTAGCGGTGTGCCCTTGTTAACAAAATGACGGCCGCTTTTTGGCGTTTTCGAAGTGTCTGTGAAGAAGATTTAGATAAAGTTTTGAACGACTAGTAGATTTATACTAAAACAATAAGATTATTCGCCCTCGACTTCTATGCGTGATAGTTGACTCGGGCTGCGCCCTCGTCAACTATTACGCGATAGAAATCTCGAGCTCATAATCTAATTGTTTAATAGACTATATTTCCCAGGGTTTCCAGCTGGCGTTGACTGGTCTAGTAAAATTAAGTTTCGTAGAAGATCTTCAATTATGTCTTGACCCTGTTCAGACTGGTCCAGGGACTGGCAGGTGCCCGTACACATTTCAGCCAAACATTTTGTGAGTTTTCCAATATCTAAGTAAAAGCTGCCAAACTTTGCGCCTTTTTCTGAAAGTCATCTAGGAAAAAGTTTAACATAGCATTTCCTTGTATAAGGGACTTGAGATTTCCATATATTTTCGTTGCCAACTGTAATTTTATATGTAATATTTGGAGGCTAGGATTTTATTAATATATTCTGAATGTTTAAGTGGCGAAGTTTGGAATTTCATGATATAATTGCGCTGAACAAAGTTTAATAGTACTTTGGGTAGAAAACCATTGTTTATTCAGTATTCCGTGACTTCATGACGTCACGTCTCTTTGACAGGTGCTGAAGGAGAGTCCAGTGGCAATGGCCTGGATCGGGACGAACCAGAAGAATATCACAACCCAAAATTCTCCTCGAAAATTATTCGGCAAGACCACAGGCATCCTTGAAACGTTCATTTAACCGAAGATCAAATCAAATTTGTGGACATATAGGAATGGAAACGGACAGAGCAAAGGACCTCATCATTAATAAAAGATTTAAAGACTTAAATTAGATATTTCAAGGCTAAAGGGCTAAAGGGGTAATTGTAAAACAGCTGAACGTGTCACGACCTGAAGAAAAACGCTAAGGCAAAGTCAAGGAAAATGAAGTTAAAAAATCAGTTGTTTTCCTTTATACAATTCATATCATATCTGACATAGGGCTTGCATTGTAGACTTCATGGAATAAAAAATAACTGTAATTAAAAGGAAGCTCCGAAAAACTATATTCTCACACTTTTTTATTTGTGTAGGGGGAAAATGAAACAAACTAGATTTAGATTACGTGGACGATCCCTGATACCTACCCCTGTAAAGAAAAAAATGAATACACGCCAGTTTAGGAACATACAATTATTATTTATATTTCTGCATTGTGCAGACCTGGGATAGTGAATTCCCATACAAATATTCAACTCAACTGTTTCGGTGATAAAGCTTAGTAAGTAATTTTTTTTATCAGTAGTTTCTTGATTAGTTTTCAGTCTACAAGGCGTACAAGACCAAACTTTGAATCGAGTGAACACCTTAGATTTTACAAAGTACTGAATTGAGTTCCCACGTTTTGTGTCTGGTAGGGCCTTCGAGGAAGTAATCTGTTCCTAGTAGAGCTTCTTTTGACTGAAAAGTGTCCAAAATATTTAAACCAAAAACAATTATTTGAAAAATGTCAGGGTTTTATTAAAATGTCCCTGGCTTGTTTTCACAGGCAAGATCATTGTGATAAGAGCATAAGAAAGTAATAAAAAGGGGATAGCACTGACAACACAAAACACACGAGTAATAGATAAATGTTTTAGAAAGCCAACACCAATGAAATACTAGGCAAGCTTTTGAGCAAAAACATAATATCATCACGATAATGTTATTTTCACGCGTGAAAATGTCACTGTCGCGGTAACATGATAAATACCTTAAATTGTTGCTGTATGCTATAAATCTTCGCAAATGTTCAGAAATCTCTAAAGAATCTTCCGAAAAATCTTTGTCATTAGTATGTTTATATGATTAATAATATCCATGAAAAGATTACTAGATTCTGTTTAGCTGAGAGCAGTGCAGTTAAATGGTTACACCAGTGCAAAAGGTGTAACACTGGTGTGAATCACACGTCGCAATTCTGGAGAGATTTAGGCTAAGGAACAAACCACTTTACGCACCATTTACACCATGCGTTATTAAACGTGAAGTCGACTCGGAAACTCAACGCAAAACTTAAACTAGTTTTACGCCAATTCGCGTAAAGCCTTCTTTACATACCTTGACGTAATACGCAAAGTTGAGGTAAAGCTTGTAACGGAACCTTACCACTCTAAGTTTTCATGCTGCGATACATGGATATCTTATCTTATCACATCACACAACATCAATTCACATCAAATAAAGACAAGCTAAGACAGATATTATATCAAAACACATCATATCATATCATATCACACCACATCACATCACATCATATATCATATCATAACACATCATATATCATATCATATCACATCATATAATTGCCCCCGCAGGGTTTTGGCCCAGAGGCCAAAACCCGAGGAGGCACCCTAGGAGTCCCCGCGTGTATACATACAA
>OMLO01005274.1_pt1 | contig 10839 bp, 6 predicted proteins | sample 1674811 | NCBI WGS metagenome assembly OMLO01 (sample SAMN06265003, study PRJEB25207) | coral metagenome | isolation source: Coral host | place: Mexico:La Bocana,Puerto Morelos, Mexico | collected 2008-11-13
CAAAGGGTCTGTTGCATTTAGAAACAAGATGGCGCCGCTTTTATAAAGTGCGAACCGTTCTTCACATGTTATTCGCTAGGCTTCAAACAATACAAAGGAACGAATTTATAAGCAATTAAATTCTGTTAAAACTTCTTTATTTTCAGTTGCTTTGCGAGCCTTTTCGGGCTATCCTTAAGCAAATATGGTTACGTTTTTTCGGATGTAGAACGGATCTGCTTATTTCGAGGGAAAGCCTTGTCCTTAAGATTATAACAGACAAAACTTTAAGTGTGACTAGTCTCGCGACATGTAACTGAAGAATGGCGCGGAATATCGGTTTCACAAAGAGGTCGGCTGTCAGAACGTAATGTGTCAATGCGTAAGTTTATCGAGACTCTAAACAAATCAAAATTGAAATATCCTTATTTTCAACTTAACTTGTAATGTATTCAAAAGTAAAGCTACTCGTAACTCACTGTCGGCGCAGTTCATATCTTCAAATGATTGATTGTTTTATAAACAAAGGAGTTTGCAAAACTACACGTGTTCGCCTTAGAGATTTGAACGTTATACAAAAAGCGACGCACATTGAACTATTGGCGTTCGAGGTTTGATGTCATCTGGTTATCTAATTGCAACGAAACATCACGCGGAATCTTCACCGCTAGTGCCGGTTAAGAATAAAAGTAAAATTTCTCGTATAAACAACAAGTGTTATGTATCCTTTTCTGGGGGGATACTCCCAGAAAAATTGAGTCGGGGTGTGCGTGTCGCTTCCCAAAGCCCTTATGCTATTTAGGACAAAACTCGGCAATAACTTTCCTTACCTTTCTTTGACCTGACCAAAAATTCCATACTCTATTTTAGACCTAACTCTTAAATTAATACGCTCTTTCAGACCTGCCATTTAATTAAAGGGTGAAAGTTTCTAAAGAAACTGTGGTGCTGCGTCGGTGGGGGTAACAAGGTAATTTGGTTATATCAACTAAGTTCAAAATGTAAATTGGCCACCGTAACGAGTCATAAAGCTGACGTTTCGAGCGTTAGCCCTTCGTCAGAGCTCTGACGTTACGGTGGCCAATTTACATTTTCAACTTAGTTGATATAACCAAATTGCCTTATAATTTGTTCCCTAGTTCAGGCAGTGATATTAAAAGCATTGTGAAGAGCTTTCTTTTGTTGATGGTCTTATTGATTATGACTAGATAAGTAGCTTCTTGTAAAAAACCTACCCAATTTAACACTAGAGTGCGAAAGCCACACCCTATTTGAGAACAAAACGGCCAAAGTCGATACCGTTTTTCTGGCCAAAACGGCTAAAAAGCCATACTCTTTGAGACCAGGCCATGCACTAGAGCTCACCTAAGGGGTTGTTTTAGTGTATATACGTAAATGGAAGTCTGATGCTCTTTTGACGAAGGCTCTCGTTCCCTGACGTGTAAAGATGACAGAAAAGTGAAAGAACGCCATCTCGCAAGCCTAATACGAAGGATTGTACCCTGTCAAAACAAATGCATGTTTCAGGGTTTCAGAATGTGTCAGACAAAGGAAAGAAAAAATAGATGTAAATGTAAATGACGTTTCGAGCTGTTTCGAGCGGCACGTTCAAAGAACCTAACACCACGAAAATCGCATGCAAAATAAACTCAAATAGATTGGAAAGAATTTGGAAATAACCTCACCTATATGGTGAAAAATGTGTTTGCTGAACCCTTAACCCTGCTAAATCCTACTAAACAGACAAAGCTAACCCCTAAACCCTGCTAAACCCTTAAATGAAACCATTCATTTTATGTTTCGAACCATGCTTTTCCTTTCGAAAAAGAAAAGCGATAAAAGCACTTTACCTATAAATGCTTCTTTACTTGTTTTGGGGGAAACTAGACTGAAAGAGGTGTCAGAATGAGCTTTAGAGGTCTTTCATTTGTCATCTACATTTTAGGCCACAGCCACCTTATTTCAGGTGAGTCCTTTCTGAAAAAGAATCAAGTTACAACAAACGTGCCCCTCCCATTTTCCTTAATTACGTGAAGGACTAAATTGATCATCACATTTCGCCTTTCCCGTCTTGGGACAGAATCTTAAAGTTGTCAAGTCTTTTGAATCCAAGAATGCCTACCTCCCGACAGTGGAGGTATGAATCTGATCAAGTTTACTGAAAGGAAGCGCAAGTGTACAAGACTACACAAGCGTCTTCCTCACTACATTCCAAATGGACCTCAAAATCTACTCTGTCACATAAATTAATCTACTAGAGCCATTTGACTGAAGAAATAATTTACTTGAGGAAATGAAATGTCGAAAAGCCGTATTTTTAGGACTTTTTTCGTAATTTGCTACTGGTGCACTTTCAGTGAAGCCAAAGAGCATCCCAATGGTCGACCATCCCACATGGCCATCAATGAGGTCCATTATAATAAGCTTATATCTCTTAAATGAAAAACAATGGTTTTTTTAGTATTGCCCTCAACCACTGTGTCCAGCAGCATCATTGTAGCCAGTCCTTTGGTGTAGGGTTAATTTCAAGGCCCTAAAGCCGAGAGGGACTGGGGAGGACATGTCAGTTTACCTAATAGCAAAGGTTACTAACACGTGAAACACAAGCGTTGCCGGCCGCTTCAGTAGAGTTCGGTGATAATTGAAATGTAAGTATTCCATTACTGACTTGATGAACTATGTATTCATTTGGTCTCTTCGTGCAGGTGTCGATGGTGTCATTCCTGTGCTCCGCCCAGTCCATCGCAACGTGTTAACCAGCGAAGGTTCCAATGCGACCTTAACGTGTCTTGGTCGTAAGGTAAACCGCATCGATACCATGGTGTCATGGAAGTTTAATGGAAAGGAAGTACAAGAAAATACCAACAAGAAAGTTACTGACATGTTTCTGCCAAGAAGACGAGGAAATTTTTCTTTACAAATTACAAATGCTTCAGAAAAAGATGTTGGTAAATACACGTGTATGGCATATGTCGCTAACTTTGGTAAACCAGACGTTGCAGAAGCTATCATTGACTTTAAGTTATACGAGAGTGGTAAGCAAACGTTTTCAGCGACCTCGATAATGCGCCGTTCTTATTCTAGAGACCAATATGTTGTTTCTTTTTTTGCGTTTTCGTTAATGATTAACTTTTGGAGACTAGCGGCTTAAGCGCGTAATCTCGGTTTTCCTCGACATGCATCATTAAGCACTGACTGTTTTTACTCCTCCAGGACTGAGTACCAGTTCAATGCAAGTTTCAGCCGTGGGGTACCTCCACTGATGTCTATTGTCAATCATACTAAAGAAACCTCATCACTTGTGACCCGGGGAAAGCTTTTAACTTGGTAGTTTTATGTGATCATACAAAGTACCTGATTGATTCTTTTTTCTTTTTTTTTTTTGTCTTTTAACAAATTCAGTCCAGTGGCCGAGTGGAACATACGCTATTCCAATGCCGCTTAGTGGATGTCCAGTGTCAACGGATTTCTCTTGGTCAGAGGGTCTCCTTCGACAAGACACAGAGGACTCGAGGCCATTGAACAACTGGTCCAGCTCCTTTCATTTGAAAGGAGAAAAGGGAGACAGTAAAATTTCACAGCATTTCTGTGTAAAGACAAACAAGACAGGGAAGACGCAATGGCCAGCGGGAAAATACTGTATTTACAAAAAAGGAAAGTGTCCATTTGGTAAGGAACTGAAAAATTTTCCGCCATTTCTACACGTGTCCCTGTGGCTTAATTTACCCAAGGGCATGGAGTGAATGAAAATAGTTCCGTTAACGATTGCTACTCTCTTCGTTACACTATCCTGCAGGAAATTTTGGAGACAAGGGACCGTGTGCTAATTCCACCTCAACCATTCACTCCACACTAGAACTGTATTGCAATTGAGCATGATGATGTGGGGAAATCCAGGTTTGGGGGAAGGGGGGGTGGCTGGTACCTTGGGGTTCACGAATCAATTTTACCATATGAGAATTAGAACCTTACTGAAAACTGTTGCAGCAGAGACCAGCAATGCAACTTTATTTTAGCTAGAAAAAGAATCACTTCGGTAATTACAATGATGTATATTTCTATAATGTTTGACGTTATTTCTGCCACAGTATTCACGATCTTTTGACGTTTTTTAAGGTCTTTCTTCTCTAAAAGGAGAGGGGGTAGGTAGCCACTCAGTCGACCTCTCTCTAAATCCGCCCTTGGGTAAAGTGTTGGTTAATTGTCCAGATCTGTCTGTTCTCTCACATGGAGAAAACGAACAACACTGCGGGTCTAGTATCCTGCATAAGACTTCGGCACGTGTATGAAGTTGGACCGCACGGTCCAGAATCCAGCGCCCCATCCATAATTTTACGGTTCCAACCAACTCTAAATTCTGACGCTTTTCTCCGCTATCTGGAGTATGAAGCGGCTAGGATTATTTCTACTCCTCGCAGGGTTACCTCCAGCATTAAGTTCGCCGGTGCCCATTTATACATCTGGATGTAGAGAGGCACTGTGAGATAAAAGTTTCTTACCGAAGAACCCAACACAATGTTCTCGGCCAGGGCTCGAACCCAGACCATTCGATCCGGAGACGAGTGTACTGACACGGAGGGATCACTTATATTCCCGCAGGCCAGGGAATAGTACCTAGCAAATGGAAAATTAGCTATCGATTTGAAAAACATTTTAGAATGAACAATATTTTTTGCTGACAGGATTTCATGAAGGCTGGATCAAGTGGGACGACGAGGACACGAAAAATGATAACTTTGCCAGCGGTGCCCTTCCAGACGGTACTTACAGCAAGGACACTGTTATACATTTCTGTTGTCGGTCAGATGGATCAGCGGAAACACCAATCGAACTTCCCATGCGTGAACCATTCTTCCTTTTGAAACATACAAGCAGTTGCCAGGCAGTACTGGGCATGCGTATTACGGAGGAGTGGCTATTCTGGGATTGTGAAGACCGCGAAAACAAAAATTCATTCCATGGAGAAATTCCAGAGTCGTTTGTAGCAAAAGACATTAGAATTGACTTTTGCTATTATACCCTTCGAAATACATTTTGATTACGCCTTTCCGTTTTTCACTTTTAAGAAGATCAAGAGCACTGGCAAATTCTGATCAAATGCACCGGGTGTATAGCAGACCCAGAAGAGTAACAACACTTGGAATAACAAAACTCATCCTTACAAAAATGAAAGGGCGAAGAGAACGTGAAGAAAAAATAATTCAGTCAGTCAATCAATATTTGGGTTGTTCTTAAGCGTAATGAAACATACCGGAAAAAACCTTCGGGGCTTATCTGGGCTCTTACGATAAGTAAATTTTAAAAACCTCGTTTCTTTTATTTCTCTCTTTTATTTCCTCTCTCTGTCATGATTTTTTGGTGATGATCAGACATCATTTAAAATTTCAGCCAATTTTACAGCTGTAAGTTAAGTTTGTATATTTTAGATCTTACGAAGATCTTTTCCGATCACCTTTCAGCTATAAAACGTTAGAAGGAGCCACCTAGGAGGATCTGGCAGGGGCTGCTAACATCTTTTAATCAGTTAAAAAATGGTTCCCATGTATCAGCTGAAGTGCCACTATGTTCAAATTCTCGATGTTCATTTTTCTTGCATTGTCGTACTCAATAAGTCTTTCCTAAGGATCTCGCCAAATTTCAATCTACAATACTAAATTAGCACTGAAATTCTTAAAAAGAATAAAAAAACTTTAGCTCTTGTATTCGTGCAATTTTCCGCACTAATTGTAATTAATTTCAACCCGTGTGGTATTTTTGAGAGAATGACGTCATTTACTCAAATTCTCGACCAAGACTTGGAAGAAGGAAAATTAATGGCGGCCGTAAGTTCCTAAAAATATAGGTCCAAAAAACGTGAGTTCTAATGTTTGTAATAGATTGAAATTTGGCAAGACCTTTAGGGAAGACTTATTTTGTACGAAAATGTAAAAAAAGATGAATAACGAGAATTTGATTATAATGGCACTTTAAGCCCATCCAGATCCGCCCACACAAGCAAAGGTTTTTATATTTAGTATTTGAGCTAAACGGTGTACATTTATTAGCAGTGTAGGTGATAAGTGATTGGACTTCTTATCTCTCCGGTAATGTGATATTTCACTGTAACTAACTAAGAAAGCTTTTTGTTAAATAAATATTAAAAAAAATGAACTGAAAATTACTTCGAAGCGAGATTAACTGGCATAGAGCTATGCTGCTTTTTCTGTTTGAGCTACTTGTCTATTGCAAGGATTCCTCCAACTGCTATTTAGTAATATAATAATAATAATGATGATGATGATGATGATGATAAATTTTTTTATTAATAATAATAATAATAATAATAATAATAATCTATATTTCACCTTAATGAATAAAATACAATGCATAATTATATTATAATAATAATGAACTTTATCATTGTCCCCCCAAAAAGGAAACCATTCACTTCTCCGGTACCCATTTTTATTTTTCATCAAATAATCACGAAACCGATTTTGGCCGGGAATTCTCTGATAGCCGTGCGTGACATGTTTCGCGGAATTTGCGTATGTTTCGCGTATCTTGGTATGTTTGAAACTAAATTGCGCTGAAAATCTTTAAGGAAATAATCTTCGCTTTGCAAGGGAGTCTTTTATTTTACCTGCATTCCAGGGGGGACTCTTATTAGTTGCCAGAAATACTCATGCGACTCAAAAAAATGGTTTGAACCGAGGATTTTGCCGAGAAACTGTTGTAGTCAGACTCAACACAACTTTTTCGGCGCCGGGAAAGGGCTGCGCCTTATTGAAAATGTCAAAACGATACGCAGCCTTTTTGTTTTGTAACGCAAATCTTGGGAAATCCATCGTCCTGGTCTCTCAACTTCTGCTTTTACAGGGTTGTAAATTATTCAAAATCAAACCTTTTGTGTCTTCTCAAAAATCTGCACCTATCTTATCAATAGCATTCACTTAAAACATTCTAATCGAGTCAATCTCTTGCGGTGTTTTTTTGCTTTCTATTCATCCGTCGGAGCTAACATGCAAATCATTTTACACCACGGGTTGGAAACATCTGTACAAACCCCAATAAAAGCTTTATAGAAATACTCTTAACATGTCGTAAGTGCAAGAGAAAGTGATTTTCGTAAAGCAGGACAAGTTTTGTTCGTACGTACATAGATAAAATGTTTTTATTTACCAAGCGACGTAACACTTACACAGGCGCACAAAACGAAAAGTGCACTTTTTCGTGCAGCGAGAAAATAGAAATTTAATATCTCCTCAAGAGAGAGTTTCTATTTTCTGCCTTATTCATATGCAATTGTGAAGGTACTGTCAAGCTCTACAGGGGTAAAAAAATCCCAAACGAATAGTTCATTTGAACTTACATTTGACTCAAGGCCGCCATGTTTCTTTCACTTCCTTTGTTGTATCTTTACGAGATACGTGTTTCGCTTATTAATGTAAATACATTTTTATAGAAAAAGGCTGCGAAGACGGTTTCAATGGTCTTTTTTCTTAACATTACACCAAGGTTTAAGGATCAATTACTATGGTTTGCACTAACATCTTGATTTTCATGAGTTTTTTCTCGTCCTTATGAGGTCTGAAGCAATAGCAAGGAACATAATGAAGGAAAAATTAAACAGCTTGCCTCCTTTGTTTCTTGACAGCTTTGTCATTTCTTAAAGCGTACTTAGCAGAAATTGTAAATAGAAAAGGCATACATCTGGTGTTTGTTGGGTTAGTAGCTAGAAACGATTTCCAGTTTATTTAAGGTTAAGTCAACCAGCTTCAAACGAAATATAGTGTTTATGTACCTCAGCTCATTTTATTGATCAAGCTAGTAAAGCACTGTTTTGTTTTCAATTCAATAGGTTACCAGGAGTCATGGCTTATCTGTTTGGTTGTTATCCAATGGGAAATGCTCATTTTATTGACAACGCTTCACTAAAAATACGGGCCTTTGTTTTACTTTTTTAAATCCAGAATCGTTTGGAAGAACAGAGTTATGCGAAAGTTCGGTTTCGATTAACAGACTGTTCTGTTTTCACTGAACTAAAATTATTGCCTAACACAGATGTGAGAAGCTAGTTATTATAGGTTGGTAAAGACGTTTGTCTTTATCCCAGTCGTGTTTAAAGCCGCGCAAACGACCGGTATCGAAGAAGAAATTTGCCGAAGAACCGCTTGGAATCGAGAATTAATAGATTTATGGTCAATCTTTATTGATCAGACTAATTCCAAACAGAACAGGAAAAGGTAAGCTTAAAAGAGATTTTTAAAAAAATGGATCCAGTGACAATTGCTGCTGAACTTGTGTTGAAAGGTGTTTGCATATTCAGTATATATCGGACTCCTATCTGTTTCGTTCTCTGTTTAGACTGTTTAGATTGAAAGACTAAATTAAAATCTCGTTTCGTTCGGTAGCTAGTTTCGTAGCTAGTACTTTTAAATCTGCCTCCCGCGAGGCGACAGTAAACCGTCTTGTTACAAACGAAACGAAATAAGCGAAATTTATAGTTGAATTTTTATCGATAGTGATTTGCGGTAAAACACCATTTCATGAAACTTTCCATCTCAATAATGTCAATGTTTATCTTTCAGATCTTTTTCACTTAAGAAGAATTAACAACAAGGATATCATTGACATGTTCTAAATACAGTTCGAAACACTATAGTTGCGTTCTGTTGTGGTAAAAACCGGCAGGACAAGTAAGGTCGACCCTTTAAGGTAACTATCATTTCCTTGAGTTTGGTAGAAAAACTGATTGATGCGTATTTTCCGAAACTCACGAAATTTGGCCAGGGGGTGAAACTGAGGTGAAAAGGTGCTTTCTTTATCATTCAATTTCGGGTCATTTCTTTTGCTCTGTTCTAATCTTTGACTAGTTGGAAAATTTTATCTTCTTGCGATAAATTACAGCAAAAATCAAAATTAAGGAATCCTTGACATTGGTTCATTTTGCTCCCAAAATGAAATTATTTTCTTTTAGAGAGGAAACAAACGTCAAAATTCCAGTTCAAACTGAGCGGCATTTACCAAAACAGTTTGCAACCAATGTAGTGTTTTTCAATTGTTGCGCACATTTTCAAAATTTGCACATTTTGATTAATAGAATAATAACTGTTCAGGTCGTGATGACCTCCATCGCAAACAGGCAAAATGTAAAAAAAAAAGAAAAAAAAAACATGTCTTTCTTGGCTCTCTTTGTCTTTAGTTTCTTATTATCTGTGAGCGAAGACTATTTGTATTTTTTTTCCCAAAACCATAAACCAAGCTGTGATAACCTTCGGTTTTATACTGCCTGCAGAATAAGGCCTTATGCATCCGTTGGCGTGATGACGACTGATGATGACAGAATCGATATCAAATATAACCACTTGTTTCTCTCTGATTTGTACTGTGGAAATATAGAACAGAAATTCTACTCTCCTTATGCATATTTGATATTCTCAGTTCCATAGAAAAAAATCACAACAAAAAGCATAGTTTATTTAAATGATTTCTCATAAAGGGTTGTCATCAACATCCATAACCTTGTTTACATATTCTATATTTCTCTGCACAGTCGATAAAAGTCCAGTTTGAGTTCTGTTTATTTAATCGCCTTTTTCGATCTTTTTGGATTGAATTTCAAATCTCATTCTGTTTATTTACGAAACGCATTGACCGGCCGGCGGAAACCACTTGGACGTATCAGTTACAACAGTTAATATAGCGTCAAACGAAATAGGACATAATCTTTCCATCAAATAAAAAAGCACTCCTGGACAGCCGTGTATAATGAAATAATATCTCTTTAGTTGACAGATATGTTACAAGCTGTCCGTCATCGCGGATCGTCTTCTTCAATTTCAGAAGGTTGAGTTCAAAGTATGCTAGTTTGGTCGGTATTGGCTATGTTTTGAGACATACTGCCGACTGAAAGCCCTTTCGAAAAGCTTGATAACATTCTACCGACAAAGAGCGGTATATAACAGTAACAATGAACACTACAAGTGCATTTTTCAACATCTCTAACAAAACTGGAAATAGAATCAACAATACTCAAGAGATCCCATTTGGACAAGGGAACCATCTTCCTCTCGTGCTCCTGGGTGTTGTCTCCTGCCTCATCGTGTCCGCCAACTCACTAGTAATTGCATTGGTGTACAAAAATACGCAGCTGCGAACAATAACTAACTTATGTTTGGCATGCCTAGCGCTGTCCGATCTTTTATCAGGCCTTGTTGCCATTCCTTTGATATTTGCCTGCAATCTTTTGCCCATGCCAGATGGAATTGCTTCCTGTATCGCCATGGATCTTGCATCACGGTTTATCGCCATCTCGACCATATTGCATCTTCTAATTGTCACATTCGAACGCTATGTAATGATCATTTACCCTATGTATTACTACCGGATTGTAACCAAAAACAGAATGGCGGCCTCAATGACATTTATCTGGACCTTCTCTCTGGCCGTCTCGCTTATACAGCTGATTTGGATCAGTTTTGGTTCCACCGAAACTGCCAACGAACAATACAATGACTTGATCTACAGTTACAGCTGCTTTGCAGTGCTCGTGGTGCTTCCTTTATTGCTCCTTGCTCTCGCCTACAGTCGCATATTCCTAATTTTGCGAGCTCAGCTGAAGCGGATACGTCGGCAAGCAACTCATATTAGAGCCTCAAGGGGAGCCAGGCAAAAACGGGGCCAAAAGCGTGCCGTGACTATTCTCGGGTCCATGATACTCGCCTTTATTTTGGGTTGGTGCTCGTACTTTCTGAGCTCGATTCTCTTAGACGAGAATTTACTGATGCATCTTCCACCTGCCGTGAATGTCACTCTACTTTTCCTGAGGTATAGCACATCCCTTTTCAATCCGCTCTTGTACACTTTGTTTAAGGAGGA
>OMLO01005275.1_pt1 | contig 10839 bp, 16 predicted proteins | sample 1674811 | NCBI WGS metagenome assembly OMLO01 (sample SAMN06265003, study PRJEB25207) | coral metagenome | isolation source: Coral host | place: Mexico:La Bocana,Puerto Morelos, Mexico | collected 2008-11-13
GACGACCACGACGACGACGACCACGACGACGACGACCACGACGACGACGACCACGACGACGACGACCACGACGACGACGGCGACGACCGCGGCGGCGACCACGGCGGCGACCACGGCGGCGACCACGACGACGGCGGCGGCGGCGGCGACGACGGCGACGACGACGGTGGCGGCGGCGGCGGCGACGGCGGCGGCGGCGACGACGACGACGACGACGACGACGACGTCTGCATTTCGCCGGCTCACACTGCTTCCTCCTCCAATAATTCCGCTACTCTCAGCCCGAAAGCATGCAGCGCCGACATTCTCCACCACCAAGCCGCCACATACCTCAGTTTCAAGAACTACCGGTCCGCGATCTGACCAAGGGGAACGTGCTAGCTTCGTTATTTCATAAAGGAATGATGACAGGAATATTCCTATTTCAACGTACAAATGGTCCACAAAGATAATGATAATTGTTGACTTGTTTCAGACGGATAGCTTGTGATACCCTCCCTTTCTTAAAGGTTGTACACTAGTTAAATCATCTACAACCTTACTTCAGTGGATCTTTTCAACCATTTGATGGTTGAATCAACCCCCCAGATTTCACTGCAGGGTAGCGAATCATGATCATGTGCCTGTACGAACGCAAGAACACCGATACTGTTGATGATTCAAATTTTCCTGCCACAATGAGTTGCGCAAAATGTTAACAACTCAGGAATCACAAAGTCACGAATTGAATCACCTGGTCGTTCATTCTTTTGGGGAAAAACCCGCTCTAAAAATAACAACCTCAAAGCACCTGAAGAAAAGAAGCCTTGAAAAACCCAAAAGGTGACGAAAAAAGTCTCCGAACCAGAAATCATGGCCTACAGGACCAAACTTGCTCTTAGTTTCAGGGAGGGTATCTTTGGAATAGAGCTTATATATTGAATATCCATCTATCCAATTTCCAGGGTCTTTTCGATGGTCTATATCATCTACAATCTAGTAAGACTAACCTTGGTGTACGGGGATTTGGTTGGGGGGATGCAAAATGAAGAGGAATCCGTGATTGCAGCAACTATACGCTAATAGGCATTCGGCCCGAAGAGAGCCTCTCGCCTGATTTACGGTGTTCCCATGGAGTGAAAACAGAATGCGATCTTTTGGAGTGATCTTAGTCTTATCATCCATCTCTTCTATCGCATTTCTCTTACTGTTTGAGTCTTATCTCAACCAGTGTTTTAACAGGGGGGTACATGATATCGACCTGGAAACCGATACAAAAAAAAACAGATTTGAATAGATGTCAATGGTGATTTCCAACTATTTCCCAGGTAAAGATTTGCTTCATCGTCCAACTTTTCAAGAATCATCCTAAAAATGGATGGGGCCCCATCAGGGTCAACTGTGACGCCTCGAAATTTTCAAATATCTCTGCAAATTTTCTCAAAAAAAAAACAACCTGCCACCCTTAACTGGGCAAATACAAGGTGGGCCCTGCGATCGTTATGGATGGGGTTCTTTCACCCGATATAAACGGAGTGACATGGGCCCCAACTTCTAACGATCGGCGATCTCAAGCCTCGCAGCTCCTTTTTCTTCGTTCGATTTACCGAGTTGGGGAGTCGGGCGGACGCGCGTGAGGGTTGAATTCTCCACGGTTAAATTGAAATATGACATCCATCACTAGAGGTCAGGTCAACTTAAAAACAACCTTTTACTTCGGGTCACGTGAAATTCACTCAACTCACCATCAACCAGCCCCCAAAAGTTAGGGGGTCACAAAACTCGAACAAAACCAGACTGAGGCACTTCTCCGCCGCCTTCACAAGTGAGGTAGTCTCCCGCTTCCTTGAATCGAAGAGGTTCTCCAACCCCATCTGGGCGCTTGCATGCATTGCCATTGCCTTTGCCAAGCGGTTCGACTTTTTTGGGGGGAAGATGGGAACGCAACAAAACCTGCAAACCTGCAAGTGTGTTTTTTCTGGCCGGTTTTCTTGGGGTCCGAGTAGAGTAGAGTAGAGTAGAGTAGAGTAGAGTAGATTGGAGTGGAGTAGCGTAGAGTAGAGTGCCCACTGCTCTACTCTATCCTAGTCTAGTCCAAGCTATTCTACTCTAATCTTTTCGATTCTTCTCTACCGCCAGCACATCGAAACCAACAAAGTACCGGTTTTGTGGGAGCTCAATAAAATTCCCGGACCCAATTCTATAGTCTATAGTCTTCAACTTCTACTGTCTGCATGGCGATCCAAATTCTCAAAAAAAATATGGACAACTTAGCCGCTTACCTTAAGGCTATGAAATAAGGCCTTATTACAGTAAGGGAAACCAATGGTTAGTAGTCCCTGAATAAGGCCGTATTTCTTGGGAGGGGTGGCATTAGGTTCATGATTTTGAGGCCAAGGCCATTGAGGTTAGAATCTTCCCATGAAATTTCTCGCATTAACCCTGAAGGGAAGTTTATGAACCACGAACACTTTCGATGCAGCATTCGTTACCCGTAGTATCCGATCTCAGTTTTCTTTAAAAATTGGCCATTGATCATTGCGTTTTTGTTAATGTAATCCTACAAAAACAACAAAAAACGGCGCCCTTCGAAAAATTTGAAGTTCCGAAGCAAAAAAATGGAAAAAACCCATTGAAACAGCTCAAAAGTCCAACATTTACTAAGTAGCCAAAGAATCGCCAATTTCGACGGGAACCGTAAAATATGACACCAACCCGAACATCACGCCGGGAATGAAAATATGGGAATTTTCCCTCCAAATTTGTGGAACATCCATTTGCTGCTTGATTTGTCCCCCGGCAAATTACTGGATAATCCAACATCCATTTGTGAAATCGTCTTGGGTAATCCAAGAAAAATATTTGAGTGTTTTTTTTGGTTCCTGATCCCCAACACCCAAAAACAATCCCAAAAACCAAGAGACCAGAACATGATAAGGAGCCCAGCGGAAATCGTTCGGCGTCCGTGGGAACATTAAGCACTGCATCTTGTGGCAAGCATTGACAGTCTTCGCCGACACAAATGCCTGATCCCAGGTGGCACGGCTTTCGCGAAAACTGCTCGTCGTTTCACTGCGGCAATTTTTCCTCCAATTTTCCGTTTCCGTTGGAGAAAAGGGAGCGTTAAAACCCAAAGGCCATTCTTGGGTGTTTTTCGGGCGAAATTTCGCAGTAATTTTTTGTGCTGGATTTTTCCTTCGGCATGTTTGAAGTTGTTTTTTGATTTGTTTTGGGTTGAAAAAAAGGTGAAAAAGGGATCGTTATATTTGCGGACGCAGGGACAGCTGCGTAGAAGCTTCTTTTTCCAACGGATCAGTCCATGGAAGATACTGCGTTGACACCAATGGTTCCTAGGGGTCCCTTAGTTTGAGTCAAAACATCCATGATACAAACTGGTTCACTGGTCAACGTTTGGAATCAAGTGCACATCATCATGAACAACCCTTTCACAGCTCCCAATATTCTTGTTGATTCCAAAACGGCGTATGTCATTTGACGTTTGACCATGATTCTTGGCCACATTTCTGGCCTCCACGTGGTCCTCCTCAGCCACAAGTTTGAATCTTCCAGTTTGCATCATTCTATACAGAGACTCATTTGACCCTTTCACCTTGGCGAGACTATCGGCTATCATGTCTGGATGACCACCCAGCGAATCTTTCCTGAAAGACTATTCGGGTCTTCTCTTATGATCTGAATCTCGATAGCCGTTCGCTTGTCCTGACCACCAATTGTCTCTTTACAGAGATGGTCATACAAGCTCTTCGCATCTACGATAGCTAAGCTCTCCTTCAGCCCTTCAGATGAGCTTCTCGACGCTATGGCGGTCACCTCCTTGCCACTCAGTCTCGTAGGCCACTCTCTGATCGAAAAGTCTCAGAACTAGGATCCACAACAGACCCCCTAGCCCACGCGACAAACTCTGCGTCTCTGCTGCAAGGGTGCTGTTGACCACACGATGAATGCGGCCACTGCGCCACCAAAGTAGATTTGCTCGAACTTCTCGGTTTTCTTGAAGTCCCTTCTCATGGCTGATGATCATCTGACCTCCTTGGGAGCGCAGGTTGTCATTTCCAAAGGAAGCATCGCTGACCACGCTCAGCATCATCTCTTTCAGCGGCTGCACTCTAACCGCCAAAGCTGGGTTCTTCTTCAAGTTGCGGACCACCTCGTTCATCGCCTGAATGTCTTCCACCTTCAGGTCACAAAGACGAGCTGACATCAAGCTCGAAGGTCCAGAGGCATCCGGACGTCCTTCCTTTGAGAGCCAGTTAAGGGCTCCACATGTTGCCCTTGCTAGACTCTTCTCTTGTGGGGTCGCCATCTCCTTCTTCTGACTCGCTCTGCCTTTCTCCAGCGGCACCTCGGAGAGTCTTTCTTCTACGAATTTCTGCATGTCTATCTGAAACTCTCCATCCTCCATCTGCCGTATGCGGCGACCATTGAACATCGCCCCCTCTGGGCATTCTTTGAAAGTGACAAACTTCCAAAGACGAACCTTTTCTTCAGCAGCTCCAGTTGTTGAAGATGCACTTGATGTCCTGTCATGAACAGGTCATCCACCTCTATCGCAATCATGCCTTCCAGTCTCCTCGATGGTACGGCTTGTACAGGCATGGGTCCAGGTGACTCTGTCAGTGATTTCCTCCAATGTAAAGGGGCATCGACCAAACCATAGCATCCTGCTATATGATTCTCACTATCTGCTCTGGGTGAAGTCCATCAATGCCTTCACTCGGCTGCCTGAAGTAAAGTGGTCCTTCTTTCCTCTCCAGTGGACGCAGAATGCGTTCTTGAGGTCTCCAATCTGGGCACGCATGTTCTCGTTGGCGGCCAGTTGGAGCATCACTGCCAGATTCATAGTGTTCACCGTCACGGAAAAAACCTTTCCAGGGACAAAATGTCCGGGTCCAAGTCACCCCTCAGGCACAGCCTCGACTTCTTCGTAGCCGGAACTCCAGGTTGCTCTGATCGCTTGTATCTTCGGTCTATCTTGGTTGGTAGCACTCTTCTCTCCTTGCCGTGCTTCCTCAGGTCATTCACCACCTTCCTGGATTCCTCCAAAGTGAGTACTTGTACTGCTCCACTTTCTGCTATCTTGTCCCACTCGGCTCGGTCGGCAATTCTCCACCCCTCCAGATCTCTGGAACTCTCCTTCTTCATGTTCACCTCATCACTTCTTCGCTTCTCTGCCAGAAGGATCCAAACTCGTCTGGCGCTGTGAGAAGCGAGAGGTGAGGAGAGAGAGCCGGACCCTACTTGGCGGAGATTCTGATGATAGAGGAAGCAGAAGAGGATCACGCCGACTACTGGGAGATAGACCATGACAAAGGAACATTGACGAGGCAACATGTGAGAAAGAGAAAGGCAAAGTTCAATCCAGAAGACAGCAGAGATCTTCCAGTGAGAGCAGAAGAACTCAAGGAGGAGAGAAGGACCATCCTGCAGTTCGTGGACAATCGACCTGCAGTTGAGGAAGAGGATGTGTGGAAAGGCCGCGCAAGCAGAAAGAAGAGTGGAGCAGAGTGGAAAGGATGCACTGTGTTCTGTCTTCTTCAAGTCGAGCAAGAGGACGAAGATAGCAAGGAAGCTAGGACCTTCTTGTCTCTCGGGAACTCCGTCAAGTCGATCTGCCCTCAGAGTAGATATACTCTGACTGCCTCACGGTATCTCGGATCCTGCATCGGATCCCCACTTGGAATCACACTGCTCGAAGCCTCCTCCGGTACTTCGAAGTCAATTGACGGACCTGCGACCTCTGGCAACGAACTCGCTGATTCAGTCCTTCTCGACATCTCATCCTCTCCTTCAGGCTCCTCTCTTGTTTGAACCGATTCTCGGCTCGCCCTTCTTCTCTCCTCAAGATCTCCTCTGTCCTCTATCTCTTCCTCAGTCGTTGGCTCGTAGAGATCATCATCCTCATCGAACCTCACCTTTCGCTTCTCTCCTCTCTCCTCTCTGACATCCTCTGCTGCCTCTTCGCTCTCTTCTTCCTCCAGGTCAGGCCAAGGCTCCTCAGTCAAGTCCTTGTACCCTGCTTCTTGAGGTCTTCTTATTCTCATCGATGAGCTCAGCACATTCCTTGGGCGCCTCGGAGTTGGTGGCCAACCGGCATTGTTCTCTCACCACCTTACAAAGTTCACCCCACACCGTGATCCATAGGTTTGCACCATCCACAGTAATGCCTGGGCCTACCCAGGTGGGCTTGTTCCTGGCGTGGTCTGTGTGTTGAAGTTCTCCTGCTTTTCTCTTCCTCAGCTTGTAGACCCGGTACACGTACACATAGTCTCCGGCCTTGAACTCGACTGAGGTTCGAGCTCTTCCTCTCATCACCTTCTGGACTGCTTGACGTGTGTTCTTCTCTATGAAGGCCTTCTGTGCTATCCTCCTCATCTCACGCAGCCTTTCTATGTCATCCACCAGCGCTCCTGACACCAGCGTCGGGTCCACGACATCGTCAGACAAGAGTTCCGAAGCGCACCGGGGCCATTGTCCACTTTGCTGCACCGTTGAGAAGCCCGATCTGTTGCTGAAGCGATTCTTCGCCGCCTCGACCTCCTGCATGAGAAGTTTCAGCTCCTCCTGGTTAATCAAGACGATCTCCGATCTCGCCTTCTCCAAGAGCTCTTTGAAGTGAGCTCCATGTCTCTCAGCTCGTCCGTTCTGCCATGGAGCCCTGGCCCCAATCTGATAGGCCACCACCCCATGACTGGTGGCTCTTTGAACAAACTGGGCGGCAAACTCCTTTCCAGCATCACAGGTGATAACTTCTGGCAAACCAAAAAGTTCTCGTCCAGCTCGTCCATAGCGCTCTCCAGACTGTCTCTGGCTCCTTGTTCTCAATCAGCTGGACCATCTGGTGGTTGCTGCCGTAGTCGACAATGGACAAAGCTGGAAGGAGGCTGTCCCCACCTACTCATCGATCCCAACCACCTTGTTGGGCTGGTATGCCTTTGGAACGCTGGCTGGTCTGGTGGTTCTCGCACTGATTGCACACGTATGGACCACCAAGGCCATGTCGGGAGAGCTTTGGTGAGTACATCGCGAAGATGGACAAGAACTTTGCCAGGCTGCGGAAGGAAGGGGTGGACCTACCAGAGAGTGCACAAGGGTACATTCTCTATAGACACTTAGTGAGTTCCAAGGGCAACGTCTTCTGGTGTGGGCCGATGGAAAGTATGACCGGATGTCCATAGTGAAGGGTCTCTGGAAGTTGGACAGAGTGGTGAAGGAGAAAGGCAAGTCCAACTACCTGACTAACTTGCCGGAAGAGGAGGCCGAGAACTTTGCCGAGGAGCACTACTTGATTGCCGATGAAGAGGACGACGACAACTTCATCTACCTGCAAGAAGGAGACCTGCATGAGATCCTTACTGAGGAGGAGGTCATGTCGGCTCTTGCGAGCTATCAAGACATAAGAAAGGCACTCAAGGAGCAGCAGAAAGGCAGAGGATACTATGGCAACGGCAAGGGCTATGGCAAGGACTATGGGAAGTCAAAATCCAAGAGCAAAGGGAAATGGCAGCGAGTTCACCGTGAACAACTCAAGCTAAGGACAAAGTGCTGGAAATGTGACCAAGTAGGTCACTGGAGCTCGGAGTGCAAGAATGAGCCCAAGAGACATGGACCACCAAGTTCTGGAGCCTCGAGCTCGTCGGTGTCTACGGCAAGATCGGGCTTTTATGTGGCGAGCGGCAACTTAGATGGACCAGTAGAGGAAAATGTTTTGTTTGCCGACCAGGCAGAATCCTGCTTGTGGCTTAGAGAGTTTGTCGCCCAGAGGGCGAAGAACACCGACCGACCGATTCCTGAGTCATACAAGGCGGCCGCTCCACAGTTCTGTGGAATCAACACCATAGCAGCTCATGGGGTTGTGGATACGGCGGCTGAAGGAGGTTTGGTTGGAACACTAGCATTACAAAGACTTCAAGACCATCTTAGAAGTTTTGGGTTGCGTTGCAAATCCATTCCGAAGAACACTGCAGCAAAGGGTGTTGGTGGTCAAGCAAAAGTTGTTGGGGTTCCATTGATACCCCTCGGAATAGGAGGAGTAAACGGTGTGCTAGTTGTAGAAGGAGATGTTCCACTTCTGCTTCCAATCCGAATGATGAAGGGGTTGCGAACAATCATTGACTTGGATCAAATGAAGTTCATCATGAAAGAGTATGAAGTGGTCATGTTACAGTTGACATTACCAACTTTGAGAACGGAAGATTTCAGATGCCAGTCAACATTCCAGGATGTCAACCATCAGATTTTCAAGACTCGCATGGCACGAGAAGTACACCTTGCACCACTATAGCTATGGTGGCTCAATTCGAAAACCCCAAGCCTCGTGAAGATCCAACCCACTCGACTCGTGTTTGCAAACATGGGCTCATGGTGTGAAGCAACCAACACCAGGGCCAGAAGAACTTTGAGGAGGTTGCAAGGAGAACGGATGAGAGGAGCCTCATCCAGAAAAATCCAGGCTGGAGAAGAGAAGAAGGACTGGTGCCATTGAGGAGCGAGTTTCCCATCAGAGTGTGGGTGGAGCTCACGCATCGAGGTCAAGCAGAAGAGGTCTTCAGTGAGGATCGAACCAGAGGATTCAAGAGTGAAGAGAGGAAGAAGGCGAAGCAGGCTATGGAAGCTATGTTGGGCAAGGAGGAGATCAAGAAGGCAGTGGCTGAAGTCTTTTCACCTCCAAGGGTGGTAGAGACTGCAAAGAGGCACGGTCTGGCAGGAGGCACCAGCTTTGACTACGAGACCGGTTGGAGCATGTGGAAGAGATTGAAGGAGGAGGAGCCTATGCTGGTGATCCTTTGTCCTCCATGCAAAGCATTCACCATTCTTCAAGGACTCAACTTTGGAAAGATGGATCTCAAGAAGTCGATAGCTTTGGTGAGCTATGGCCTAGACAGTCTGGAGCTGGCCATGGAGATCGAGGAAGGTACTTCTTGTTTGAGCATCCGGAAAGTGCTCGATCATGGGAGGAGACCTCAGTAAAGGAAGTCCTGAAGCTTGAAGGTGTAAAGAAGGGAGGGCGCGACATGTGCGCCCATGGAATGCCTCCGGGGATTATGTCAAACAGCAGAAGTGTCCTTCGTGAAGTTTGCCTTCGGTGTCCTGGCAACCATCACCACGTTGCGCTGATAGGTGGTTTGGCTCACAAAGCTCAAAAGTACCCAAAAGGATTCTGTGAAGCCATCGTGAGAGGACTGAGGAGGCAGATGAGAGAAGACGGAGGGTGGATGAGAAGAGAAGGAGAAGGAAACAAAGTCGTTTACGTCTTTTTGAGGATGAAGAGGAGGAAGATCTAGACCTTGGACTTGAGGAGGAGGAAGTTCCCATGAGAGGAGAGAAGGCTGGCGTCCCTCTACCGGAGATCTGGTTAGGTTCATGAAGGCGGCAAGAGTCAAGGACGAGATCGTCAAGTGGACCTCGAAGAAGTTAGTCTCATACTCCCAAAGTCTAACATTCTTTTCCCAAACAGCGAATGTTGTCTCGGGATCTTCACCACTATACCCGGAGGCCGGTTCCCTGTCTCGGAACCCAAAACTGCCACCTTCTCCTCCGGTGGCTGCTCCACCAACACTTGTAGCCGCTGCGGTCATGGGATTTCCAGGGTCATCTGGTGACCTCCAAGGGATCTTCGCTAACTCCCTGAAGCGAACGAGTGCTCCGCTACCACTCCAAACGCAGGGACAGCTGCGTAGAAGCTTCTTTCTCCAACGGATCAGTCCATGGAAGATACTGCGTTGACACCAATGGTTCCTAGGGGTCCCTTATTTTGAGTCAAAACATCCATGATACAAACTGGTTCACTGGTCAACGTTTGGAATCAAGTGCACATCATCATGAACAACCCTTTCACAATATTACCAACCCAAAACAATGCAAATTTCCAAACTGCAAATCACGCAAAAATATCCCATGCATTTGCATCAGGATGATTTGGTCCCCTATAGATTCATATCACCCCTGGTGAAAAAGGAAAAAAAAATCCATCGAAGAATCACGGGCCCACACGCTAGTAATCATGCATAAGTCCCCTAACTGGGGTGGCCCGTCCAAATGGCCTTTTCATAACTTATAAATCGGGGTTACTAACTAATTACTAAGTGGGGTGATCCTCCAAGACACCCAATAACAACAACAAAATGCCACTAGTACCAAGGTGTGCACAAACGTATGTGAGGCACCTGCGAATAGTAGCTATTGATTACACCACCTTTCGTATAACTTTCCGCGACGCTTCCGCGCATCTTTCGCAACTGCAATTTGGGGCCACGCAAAACTGTTTAATAACGAGTTGCTAACTACTATGACCCACCAAGTAAAGTCTCATTGCTTGTACGGTTGTACCACGACATGTGGACCTGGGTTTTTCAACTCACCAAATTGGGGAGTTGCAAGGCATACTCATAAATAAACCCTTCATAGTTGAGTTAGTCAGTCAATACTAGAAATACTGCGATTGTGAATCACGATTGCAGGTTTAATTCCCAGACACATCTTCGGGTTCAAAAAACTGTTTGTATGCAAATTGGGTTAAACCTATGTAGGAGACTTGTGACCAACTTCGTTGGCTATACCTCTAACTACTTACGAAGTACCAAGCAGATTGCATATACTTTTCGAACACCCTGATGCTCGTGGTTTCAACCGGACATCGGATAAGGCATTGCCATCTGTATACAGTAAAACGTCATGTAACCACAAGTAAAACCGCCGCCGACGACGACCACCACAACGACAACCACAAGAACAAACGTCACAATGAGAACCATAAGCGCCACAGCAACAACAACAACAACAACAACAACAACAACAACAACAACAACAACAACAACAACAACAACGACAACAACAACGACA
>OMLO01005276.1_pt1 | contig 10839 bp, 10 predicted proteins | sample 1674811 | NCBI WGS metagenome assembly OMLO01 (sample SAMN06265003, study PRJEB25207) | coral metagenome | isolation source: Coral host | place: Mexico:La Bocana,Puerto Morelos, Mexico | collected 2008-11-13
GGCGCTCGGTGTCGCCTTGCAGCTGGACCCAGAAGATTGCTAGGTTTGCATCATTGTTTCATTGCTGGGAATGCTTCTCAGCTTGGCTGAGGATGTCAATGATTACAAAATCCCTGGCATGTGGTGACAGTTTTTCAGGGTGTCCCGAACATATTCGAAAAACTTATCTTCAACCAATTTTTGGGACACTCAACCGAACATCTTCCCATTAAAATACCAATTTTTTGCCTCACAAAGCTGGACTAACAGGTTTTACACGGATTGCTTGTGGATTGCAGTGGGGCAGAGGTAGCATATCAACCATGGGGAACGCATGAACGATGACGATTATGATGAGGACGAGGCGTGGATGTTAGGCATGCCGTGGATGGTGGCGAGCGAACTGCCCTTCGGCAAACCCGAATTTAGCAGTCCAGCAAATTTTAATGATTTTTGATGGGTTTTGTTGCTAGTGTATAGGCGCAACCCTCTTAGTTAGGGCCCCGTTCGGTTGCTTTTTCCATTGTTGTTTCAGGCGCTAGAAATCTGTTCGGAACAACGCCCCATTTTGGAGGCTCAAGCTGATGGGGGAAGCTTGTAGTGACACGCCCATGCGCGTCAGACATCCACCAAATTTCTAGACTGATGAGATTTCTTCTTAGAGTATTGCTTTTGTCCGGGCTCGCTAGACTCTAAACCAGCCAGAGCCACTCAGTAAGATAGAAGGGACGTGGCCCAGAGTCATGAACAGAAAACCAATGGAAGGTCTTTTGAGTTGAGCCCGGCACTTCTTGTTTATCATCAAGCCCCAGCCGAACCGGAAGTGTGATTGGGCACCTGCATTAGCAGGTTTGTGTCCCAATATGTGGGTTCTTGATTGTGGCTCTTTGGTTGCATGCTTTGCTGATAGCAACGACACATTCAATGTTCACCAAACATGTGGCCACACTCACAAAAACAGCACCCAGTACATTATTTGAACCATTTTGCATCAAGTCCAATCAGATTGGTCACGGTCCTGGTGACTGGAGAGTGATCAGTGTTGCCTGGGTGACAGCATCTTTATCAACTGCCCTGTGCCGAAGCAGCAACCCAATATATGTATATCAATACCTGTATAAGTAGATATATGAGTATTTCAGAAAGGCAACGTAAGCACTGATCAATTTACGTCTCTGAGATATGAAGTTTGATCCACCAAAGTTTTAACTTTTGGTCAATGACTTGAGTTTTGTCTAGTTTGTCTAGTTTGTTTTAGCGTCTAATTTTTCTGCTGCTTGACGATTTCTTAACCGACGACAATGAAATCCGCTCAGCTGCTGTGGGCGGAAGCTTTGAAGTGTCTCCTGCAGCAGCCAGTGGGGTCACCCAGGCAAACATAAGAGCGGCTAATATCTTTGACATTTGACTAGTACATGCCCAAAACAGCCAAGTTTGAAAGGAGGTTCATTTTTGAAACCAATATTTTTAAGCGGTCCCAAAAACCCCAAGGAGCGAACGCAATTTTTCCACCCCAGTCATATGAAACCAAAATCCGCCTAATACTTTTTGTTTTTTTTTTGAAGGTGTCAACTTGACAATATCGTTTTGAACAAACAGGTTTATTTCACAACTTTATAACATAAAAAACAACATGAAGCAGAATGCTCAATGTCATAAACAAAGAGCATCATTGACAGTCTCCTGCAGCAATCTTCCCATGTTCTCAATGGGCACAATGGCCACAGAAGAAGCTTCAAACTCCTAAATAGTTTCTGGCATGGAATCGCTTTTGGGGGAGTGTGAATGGAAAGGGTCTGCAAAGAAGAAAATGAAAACGCATCAAAAAAACTTTTGAACTTGGGGGTACAACATTTCCGAACAGAGATGTCGTGAACTATTGTCTTTCTACGGGGTCCTCTGTCTTGGCTTGTTGAGCATGCGTTCCGAAACAGGTTCATGGACCTGAAGTGCAAGCTGGAAAGACAGTATTTCCAAAAAAGAAAACATGAAATCCTGAAATATTACAGAAATGGAAACGGAACCTTTAGAGCCACCAACGTTTCAAGCCAAGTAACTGAAAACACAGGAAGCGTGGGTCGACACGAAACTGGCCGATCATAATCGACAGTTGAGAAACTGGTAACTTTCGGGCCACTTGGTCCCAGAGCAGTGGTGTGGTAGCCAAACTTCTGATCTTGCCCGCCATTTGCCGTAGCTTCAAATTAAAAAAGCCAGCTGCTTGATTGAAACTGTCATTTCCACGCACTTGAAAGGTTTTTTGCTGTCCGTTTCTTTCAGTGCCTCAGTCAAAGATGAAACGGGACATTGAAAATCTCAAAGCCAAGGTCAAAGATATCAACAAGTATACTTTTGGTAGAGTTGTAACAAAACAGAAACATATATACCCTGCCTTGTCAAGCATGGCGTCGGGGATGAGCTATTTGAACATACCTTCAGAAGTTCAAAGAGTACTGGGAAAACGACCATGAATGCTTCCAGATGTGTGGCTGCAGAAGTTTTCCACGACATCTTTTGGCACTGTGTGATCATAATTTCCAAATCATGGTGGCCAGCCTCCTGGGCGCAATCTTGCAAATGTATATATTTTCTTCAGGCTTTACGTATCCCAAAAACCCCACATGTTTGGCTTTATATTCCAATCCCATGCCGAGACGAACGTGGCGCCTGATTAAAGCCAACTTCCAAAGCCCTTTCCAAATGGCCCACTGAAACACCTGGAAGTACTTTGGTCCTTCCAGCCTTTGTTTTCAAGTCCACAACCAGCAGCGTAAGCAAAGGAAAGTCAGCCGTGCGCAAAAAAGGAACTAACTTGAGCGAATATGCTGACATTAGAAACTAGCTCAAAATTGGAAAGGAAACCATAGTTGCTAACTTTTCTTACGCGTGGAATTTTTACGCGCGATTGCAAACTTTAAACATGATGTAAAGGAAACCGTGGCTGTACACGGAAACAGGCATACATACAACTTTTTGCAAAACTTTTTTTTGCTCGAAGCGCAAGAACTTGAGCGTGGTTTTTACGCGACTTTCCAGTTCTTCTTTGCGTTTGCATTAACAGCTTCGTATGTCAGCGCCGAACAGTATCTAGGCGCGAATGATGTCATAGAACTCAAAAGTTTCCCTGACACCACTTGGGAATGCATGAGCGTTGTCATGGTGTGCACGAAGCTTTCTCCGCGATAACAGCTCAGATGCAAAGGTTGATGAACCGACTTAACCTCACAGCATGCACCAGCCAATGATGCTTGAAAGCATCGCACTGGAAAAGGCATTTGCTACTGTTGGCAAAGAACTTGTGCAAGGTGTGGTTGCAAGTTAGGAACTTGTAGCAGCTATCAACCAGGAGATTAGAATCATGAAGTGGCAGTTTCCACGCATCTGCATATTTTTGCCAAAGTTCATCTACTTGCAAGGCATTATTCAGCGCAAAGTTGATCCACTGGTGGCTATCATTGCTTGGGCCCATGCGATTTTGACAAACACGTTGAAAAGCAAACATGCGTGTTTGGTTCTGTATACGAATGGCCTTTAACTTAGGGCGTGACTTGTTCGCATTTTTGCCGCCGGGGCCGATGATCATACCTGAACAGTTTGACATTGGATTAAAGTTTCAAAAACTAGTGGTATACATGAATGTAATTAAAGTGGAGAACAAACAACAAACATCAAGAGAATGCAAACAAAATAGAAATTTTAGAACAAAACAACTTGGACAGCTTTGCTGTCAGCCACCAAGTGTGAGTTTGGAAATGCCGCCATGTAATCTGTGAGCTGACCACGCTTCCTCATTGCACGCGCAATCCACCCCACGCAATCACACACGATAATCAGTATGGAAACACAACAAAACGCGAAATTGAACAGGAAACATGAAAATTGAAACAGTTCAAAGAAAGCGCCCTTGAGCTCCTGCAGCAGGACAAACAAACGCTCCTCGACAGAGCCTTGATCCATCACTTGCATGATCAGGACCCATGCTACTGATCCTAACAGACGCTTGTCGGTGCCAAGATGCTTGGTATGCATCAGGTCTGGCGGGATGCAAGTCGGGCGAGGAAGAGATTCTAATAATGGGCGCGATTGCCTACAGGGCAGGGATGTCCAACAGGGACGCGGAGCGTTCCACCAGGGTTGTCCATGGAAGCGTTTAAAGTACTCTAAGTCCCTTTTGGTATATGCCACGATGCCGAAATAGCCACCAGTATCTTGGCCCCCCTCATTAAACATGTACTGAAAGCTTTTACTCTTGGAAGTATTGAAAAAATTGCTTGCAACAAGAAGATGTGACCATATGGCTCCTATGAGATGGTGGCCGTCACGGTTGCCTCTTGATCTTGCTACAAGCGAGCGCCAAGACAAAAACATGCAAGGTTTAGAGCCGCTGCCGATTGACTGTGTGACTGCAGCAGCTGCTTTTCGTTAATACCCAGCTGTAGATTTTATTGGATGAAAGCGCAGCAAAAAGAAGAACAGAACCTGGCTATGTTCCCGTCGCGAGCAGCAGCTCTAGTTCTAGCTCCACCCCCCCAACCAGCCCACAGGCAGCCCCTGAACAAGGGGACAGGCGAGGCAAAAAGCCTTGGGGTCAGGACAAGGCGCCTGGCAGCCACATCGGTCAGCTATTGTGGATGGAAAAGGGAGCGGCTGCAAAAGCTGCCAGTGAACTGTGATCAGGCAGCAATGTGGGGGAGGTGGAAAGGTGGAGTATGCCTTGGAAAAAAGCATTGAAGGGATGGGTGGTCCAAGGAGACAGCTTCCCAGAATTTTTCCAAAACATGATGTCCCCCACAAACAGTTCTTTTCGAAGGGCCAGAAATCCAAACCTGCTTGAAGCAGTCGTGGGGAAGCAAGAATGGTACAGTAGCAAGTTGTGAAATTGTAACTTCCTACTTTATTGCAGTTTTTCAATTGCAGCTGAATAGGTGTGGTGGAAAACAAAGGAGCAGGTAGCTGACGCATCAAATCTGGTTTGGGATTGCCAACCGCAATTTGAAATCATACGAAAACGAACATCAAGCGGTTTGAAGGTCGAGGTGCTTCCCAAGGACGCTAAAGTTTCCCACTCGTTGGCTTTCCTGTTGAATGCAGAGTTCAAATCTTCAGCTGCTGGCTGTGCTATTTGTTGCGCTAAGTTGGTGCTGATTTGCCCCCACACTCACAAGCTGATCAGCAATGCTCCCAGATTTTTGCGCGCATGTTCACCAGTGATTTTGTTTCGATGACCGACCCGTGAAGTTTTCGAAGTCCATCCATTGCAGCTTTGAATTTAAACAAAAAACTTACTGTGGTTATTTGTTTCAATGATCACAAACCCTGATGACACCTTCTGTCTGGGACCCAGATGTAGAACTACGTAGCAAATGTTTTTGGATCGCGAACTTGTGGTGTTTTCCGCAAGAAAGCTTTGTACTTGAACCAATAAACAGCAGCAGAAGTGACAGCCCCAAGAGACCACGTTAGTGCTGCTGTTTTGACAAAGACAAGGTAAAAACAAAGTAGGAACAAATCACTCTGAACACGCCACTCTCCGAAATGGAACGTGAAAAGCGAAATAGAAACACAACACTCAGAAACACTCAAGTCACTTTCAGAAATAGAGATGGGAAATGCGAAATAGAAACGAAACTCTCAGAAACACTCGAGTCACTCCCAGACACGAAAATCACATGGCAACAAAACATTCTTAGTTTTCAAATCGCTGTCAGACATGTAAAGTGAGAAAAGTGGAAACAAACAGAAGACTCTGAACCACAAAAGACATGCATTGATTCCAACATCAAAATCACACATGTACAACTTGTCTGTGAAAAAAGCATACGCTAACGCAACTCCAGCAAATCAAGCGCGAAAGAAAAAAGAAAAATCAATTTCTCACCAAAGGTTCAGGGCTACAATGTGGTGGAAAGCAGAGTCCGATCTCAAGCTGGAAGAACATTTACTTGTTCAGTCCTTTGTCTTTTTGTTGAACCATGAACCATTCACTGTTTTTGGCAGAGAGCCGTCGTTTGGTCAAAAACGGCAAAGTTTTATCAAAGTTTTGATGTATTTTTCAGAATTTTGAAGAAACTTCGATGGAATTTCAAAGTTTCGGTAAAACTTTGAAAAAATCAAAGTTTCATCAAGACGTTGAAATTTCACCAAAGTTTCTTCCAAACTTTGAAACACGCACCATAACTTTGCAACTTTGACGAAACTTCGAACATCTTACGCCAATTTTTGAGATTCACATGAGAAACATCCAACCTCAAAACTTTTCTCCAGCCCCAATCCCTGGAATGAAATTCCCAGGGTTGGTGCTCCGTCAGCGCCTCCTAGATCTCCGCCACTGCGCTGGTTAGCGCCAACCCAAAGGCAGAACCGCTGCGGCCTAGCCGCAGATGAAAAAGCCAACGCATGCGCCCCACCCCAATGAAGGGGTTAAATTTGGAATGTGGTATGACTAGAAAAAGGATTTTTTGTTCTGAAATGTTGTCAAAAAGCGTCACATTAGTGAAATGAGATGTGGACATATTCTATTCTTTCATGTGTCTATGTGTTGTTGATGGTGAAATGAGATGCTCAGTCGATTGCGTTGATGGTGAAACTTGAAATGTAGAAAGTTGCAATATAAAGTCGCCGTTTTTTTTGAATGTACTTGATCAAACAGGTCATTGCATTTATGATGAACCTTGAGTTTTGAAATTGTGGTAAATTCAAATTGTAATTGACTGATGATATCCTTTATCATTTTCATTTTTTCCACCAACAACATGCCTGAGCCATGAAATTTCTTTTCACCGTGAAATTCAGAACCTACCCTCTTTCTCTCTCTCTCTCTCTCTCTTTCAAAAGCGATCAGAAGAAAACATGTTTGCAGGTGGAATGGTCTGCCAGAAATGGAAACATTTTTGCAAGTGACAAGGCAAGCTCTAAAAACTGAAATGCATGAAAGAATAGTGATGCGCGCAAGATACAATGGAAAGTTTTGATGGATTTTGATTAGATCAACTTGATGAAAACAACTATGACAATACAGAAGCAATACAGAAACAATATTAAGTACGGAAGTGCGCAAGAAAGCGCATTTTCACGTGATGCGGTTTGGCGTGTGAAGAATATTTCTCCTCAAACTTTTTTCAAAAACAAATGGCAGTTCCTAGCCAACTCCTGCGCATACATTTCTGGAAACAACATCAAAGAACAGCTTTCATCGACTTACAATGTTTTTTTTAAATCCAGCCAGGCTTTGGTTTGTGCCATTGAAGAATGAAAGCTTGGTTTTTTCTAAAAGCAAACATATGTATATATTTCTACGCTCAGTTCTTTTTCTGCTGGCTAGCCTGCTTGCCAGCCTGTTTGTTGGCGCTACAGAAGGAGTCATCCGGGCGCGAACAATTAGGAGACTACAGCAAGACTTCAAATATGACGAACAACTACTGAACCAGCAACACGGCACACCTAGGGCGCCAAAGCATCAAACACTGCGCGAACCTACTTTTTAAACTACCACTACCAGAATCAACCTTCAATCGTTGATCAAGCAACTTCTACAGATGCAGAAGCGCATCAACAACTCTTGAGTGAAGCTACACCAAGACCAGGCACTACTACAGCACGATTGGTGCAACATTCCGGTTCTTCGTGTCCAGTGGCAACTTCATCTACAGCAGACCATTCCAGACCAATGCCAACGCCTATAAGACCGCGACCAGACGAGTCTACAAGACACACCAAGCAACAGCGGACAGACACAGCAATGGAAGCTACAGCAGCAACAAACACAACAGAAGCAGAGGAACGACCATCTAGGAGACAACGAAAAGCAGCATACTCTTACAAGATTGCATCAGTCACTTGATCAGAACATGATGATCTTGACGAACAAGCAGTTGTTACACGACTACAGCGCCCCATCATACGCGACAACGAAGGATTTGACCAAGAAAAGCTACAGAAAGGAATGAACGAAGAAATGGACCACATGAAGAAACACGATGTCTACGAAGAAGTGTCCACAGACACCGTAGACCAAGAGACACTGCACCGTGCAATTGACAGCAGATGAGTACACAAGAACAAAACGCCTACAGAAGTCAGGTCCAGAATTGTAGCAAAGGGCTACAAAGAAGGACTTTCGCGACATCTACGCAAGCACACCACTCTTTGTCATCTTACGTGTCCTACTTACAGTAGCATTGGCAAGATCTTGGAAGATCCATCTAGGAGACGTCTCTACAGCGTTCCTACACGCGCCGCTTGGCATCAGGAGGGCGCTACTCTCTGGCGTCTCAAGAAGGCAATGTACGGACTACGTTCCAGTCCGAAAGCATTGCAAGATTACTTTGCAACAAGCATAGAGGAACCTGGTTTCAGACGCCTACTCTCAGAGGCGAATGTCTACGCGAACAGCGCCAATGACGTCTACATCATGGTCTATGTCGACGACGTCAGGGTCACCGGGGATCCTTCAAAGGTGAACAAGATCTTTGAGACGATTCAGGAGAAGATGCTACTTAAGCGCACGGGCTACTTGGATCTAGGGGAATCCCACTACTTCCTCAGCAGACAGATCCACAACGAAGGAAACTACTTTGACATCAAGCTTGAAGACGGCTACATCGAAACAGTACTTCAAGAAGTCAACATGACCAAATGCAATCCAGCACCTGCGCCAGGTACAGCAGTAAACACATCTACATGTGCAGAACCACTCGCCCCGGACCAACACAAGGTCTACCAACGAGTCCGAGTAGTCGGAAAACTACAGTGGCTTTCTTTTACAAGACCATACCAAGGAATTGGCAAGAGGACTACATCAACCAACAGAAGCAGACTGGAAGAAAGCAAAACAGCTACTCCGATACCTACGTGGAACAAACAACTACACACAACAACTCCGACCGACAACAACACTGAACACAAGCAAAGCAGTCCTAGATTGGACGCAGATTGGGCAGGATGCCCACCTACAAGCAAGAGCACAACAGGGTTCTTAATCTACATCCTAGGAACACCAGTGAGTTTCGGTTTATGAACGCAAGCTACACAATAGCCTTGAGCTCGGCAGAAAGTGAGCTCTACGCAATCTGGAGAGGTGCCAGTTAAGGACTACACTTGAAAATGTTCCTACAAGAATCGGGGTTAGCATCAAAAGTGAACAGTCGCATACACACCGACTCTACTGTATACAGCAGGCAAAAGCATTGCAACCCGACAGGGTACATCAAAAAAAGCAAAGCACATCGACGTACGGTTTCTCTACACACAGCAGCTGACAAAGACGGCATCATCAGCGTCCACAAAATCCAAACTACAGGCAACACTGCGGACATCCCAGCTACTAAGTACATGTCACGTGAGACCCTTCAGCGTTTGCTCTGCGCTGCTGGTATCCATGCGCGCGCGTAGCCATGGCGGTACATCATTGACTTTCATTTGGCGCAGGACGAGATCTACGATACTTTTGGTACTACATGTTAAACATTGTGTACGTGATAATGAATGTCTACGCGGAATTGTGCACGTATGACCTCTGCTTGTCTCACTACCGCGCCAATTTTCCACTTTGGATGCACTACATGTTCTTTGGTGAATGTGAAGATTTTTGTTTTGGCTTGAAAGCCTACATGTTTGAGTCTACTCTTTGTGGCCGCTACCACAGCTTTTTCTGCCTACAAGAGATCTGTTCGAAAGCTTTCGCCGCTGATAGCTACAATGACCAAGAGAGAGCGCTACAGACAGGCTGCCGGGTTACCATGAAGAATGGAGATACACTCACCACTCCACTGCAGAAGTGGGGGGCTACAGCTCCACCTGAATCTATAACTCCTGCTGTGACAGAAGTGGATGAGGCTACCGCACAGCCTCCTGCCACTAGGTTTGCTGGAATTATGGAATTTCTTTTTGACTTCTTGTGTGCATGCATGGTCTGAAGGGGGCTGTTAGGAATATGCTACATCCCATGCATGTATTACATATGTACCTGTACAGCCTTATATATGCCCACTACACTTGGGCGCAACTAGGGCTTGAGCCTCCTGTCGTTTATCAAGACTACAAAAGCGCGCGCCACTACAGTGAGTTGATCATAGCACTACATTGAGCAGTGAGTTGCATTTTGATGAGAGAGAGAGAGAGAGAGCGAGGGAGAGAAAGAGGGGAAGATGTGTGTTGTGGTCCTACGAATGGAAGGGGTGTGAGAAAATCCTGGGGTAGGGACGAGGAAAGAGTAAACGCAGTGCATGGATGTTTTGTTGGTTTTACCAACATTCATTTGGAGATTAAGTTTGTTGTGTAGTGTTTGTTTGCCGCCATATCCAAATTTACAATGAAAATTGACAGATATAGCAACAATTTGCCAGTCATTTATCCCGTCAAGTGCATTGAGGCCATGCATCGGCCGATGCCCCTTGTGGCCCGTACAATGTTGCAATCCTCTGGCGACAAGGCTGGCAAACAAACACGCTGGCATGAAAAACATGAAATGCGACACGCAAATAATTCAAAACGATGCGCAAACACATTCAGATTCGCCAGTTCATATCATTTCAACATTCAAAATACCAGATGGGTTCCGATGTAATTTAGATACCGTTTCCTTCCAAAATTGAAGCAATGCAAGTCGCACCTTGGCACCCACACGTTTCATGAGTTTTTTCACCAAGATAAGCGTAACTATTAGGGCGGTCTTACTTCTCACACGGGCAGTGTTTGGTGCCACGTTTGGGTTGGGTTCTCTTTTGGTTGTTGTAAGGGAGGTGATTGGTGCCACAATTGGATCGTTTGCTTCTCTCTTGGTTGCTGTAAGGGATGTGAAATGGCGCCGCAGTTGCTTGTGATGTTGTTTGGGTTTCTTTGGTTGCTGTAGGCATGTGATTG
>OMLO01005277.1_pt1 | contig 10839 bp, 8 predicted proteins | sample 1674811 | NCBI WGS metagenome assembly OMLO01 (sample SAMN06265003, study PRJEB25207) | coral metagenome | isolation source: Coral host | place: Mexico:La Bocana,Puerto Morelos, Mexico | collected 2008-11-13
CGGCTACCGTGTTTGTTCTTGAGCCAATATACGATATCTGTCTGGGTGAGAGGTTCTTGGACACGCAGCTAGGGTGTTTGTTCGTGGGCCAATATACGATATCTGTCTGGGTGAAAAGCAACGCCATTCCAAGATGTTCTACTTTCACACAGCTCAAAATTAATCTGTCCAACTTCAACATGTCTACATGTTCAAGATTAGTTTCAAATAGCAACAAGACGAATGCATTTAAGTTAGAAGAGCGGCTGTGCTTTTTTTGATCTTCAACGGGCTCGGATAGTTCATGATTGCAATCCCTCAGGAGTGACTCAAGGTGGATACTACTGGAGTTTGCAGGCCTGAGCACGCAAGATTTGTAAACAAAATCTACACTAACCTATTCTTCTTTCAATGATGTGTTTCTTCGTGTATCAAGCTGTAGAAGATGCTTGGGCCGCATGGTCTGCCACTTACTGTGCAAAATCTATACTGCCGTAGGGGCCTCATCTTGCGGGCACCAAATCAAGCTGTTCTAGGTACTTGCTGTGGCCACACAACTGGCAGTTTACTGTACAAGTGGAGACAGCTCACTTGGCAGGCACCAAGTAGTCGCCTGTCACAATGCCGCCAATGAGGTATTGATCGTCCCTTGCCACGCGAGACAAAGCAACATAGGCAGCGGCACGCATGTGAGGACGATCTAACCATATTGTGACGTGGGGCAGAGTGGCTCCTTGGTATTTGTATACCGTGCCAGCATACCCTACCCGGATGGGGTAGTACACGACGGACTTTTGATGGCTTTTTGGCACGTCCGTGTCCGTGAATGGGTATACGGCCAACCGCCGATTGCTCTCTGTCATCACCATGAGGCTGCGCCGTTTCGGGTCAAAGGCTTCCACTGTGCAAACCATGCCATTGACGAAGTGGTTCTCCTTGTCGATGTTTCGCGTGAGGACAATACGGAGGCCTACATAGATTGGCACTTCCGCGGGCACCAGTGCACGATCTGTCCTCAGCTTGGCCATCTCTGTGTAATTGTCTTGGTTGTCCCTGAAGTCACCAGGCAGCTTGCAAAGAAGTCTTTTGTTGCGGTTGTGAAAGAGAACTTCCACAGCCAGAATGTTGATGGTGGCAGCACCGTGACGGGTGCACACTACGAATGTTGTTTGCGGGGCTTTCTTGAAAGTCAAGTCAATGTCAAGGGCTGTGGGCTTGTGATGGCCACTCCAGGCTTTGCGCTTGTAGCACAAGCGGTTGATGAAGCGGTTGCCTTCTTGGCCCATTGGCTTGTGATACCGCAAGAGATCAAGTTTGGCCTGGAGAACTTTGCACGTGCAACGACGAACCTCCGTCAGCGTGATCTGTTGGCAGAGGCGCCAATGCGGGTGGTCAGCGCTACTGTCTGGTGCAATGCTGGGCAATTGCCAATCGTCGCCCATGAGAAGGAGAAAAAGCCTCTTGCTGGCCGCGTTGAACATGGCAGTGATGCGGCCAAATTCTTCGGCACCAAGCTGCACCATTTCGTCGATGACCACCATGTCATATTCGGTCATCAGGGCAATGGCTTCAGACAAGGGTCGAAAGAAGAGAAAGGCCCCATGGCAGGTGTCGATGCAAATCTCTGTGTGCTTCTGCCGCATCCTGCAGGCCAAGGCACCAGTTGGCAACGCATAGCAAATCTTGAAGCCTTTTTGCACCGCCACGCCTATGAGATAGTCTGCCACAAACGTTTTGCCGGTTCCTGGGCCGCCGAGAATCAGCAACGGTCGGTTCAACTCCTCGAGCTTGTGGGCGGCTGCTTCGAATTCCTCAGGTTTGTCAGTGTATAATGCTTCGACCATGTCCACCCTTTCCAAGGCCGACGACTCGACCAAAGCTTGCCCTCGATTGAAACGTGGACGTTCAAGGTTGGCTACCGGCCCAGTGGGCCTGATGTCTGGCTCCGGCACCTCATCTGCCGACGAAAGCTTTCCAGAAAGGTATTGCTCCACGATCGCTTTCTGGGCTTCGATCATGGCCAGGGCGTTGTCGATGTATGCATCCTTGCGGGCCTCCAACTCCAACTGCTCTCGAATCTTGGCAGGTGAATTCCAATGCGAAGGCGCTGCCTGCAATGCACAAGCAAACAGTTGGTAACGAGGTGGAACTTTTTCCATCACCTCAGGCAGCAGAAAATCTGCAGCATCACGAAAAGGCACATGGAGCATGAGCCACTGGCCGAAATATTTGTCGTTGAATATGCTCACCGTCTCTGCAGCAATGATTTTTTCGCCAAACGTTGGGTATGCCGTGGCAAACTCACCTAAATCCAAGGCCGTGTCGGCTGCCTCGTATTCTTTTTGCAGCCAGCTGATCACGTCCCCAGCATCGTTGGACTTGCGCAGAAACTCCAAGAGCGTCATGTTGTCGCCTCGCCAGGCACTGTCTTGATAGAGCTGCACAAACTTTGGCAGAGGTTCCATTGTCGGCCACGGCGCCACGATGGGCTTCATAGTGCCGCCCATGGCAAAGTCCGGGAAAAGCTGCTTGAACAAGCTCATCACCATTTCGGGCTCTGATGGATGAAGGCACATGAGAACACGAAGGGCAAGTCCATAGCCAGAGATGTTCGTGTCTCCAAGAAGCTCGTTGTGGAACTCGCTGCTGGGCTTCACCCCATACGTTGCCACATAGCGTAGAATCAGCCCCTTCTGGCTCTCTGGTCGGGCTTGCGGTGCCAGGTTGTCCACATGGCGCTTGAGAACATCGACCTCTTCCAAGCCGTAGGCACGCACTCCTTGATCGTGGTCACGCTCGGAGTGCTCCAGCTGTACTGCCTCCTTGGTTGTGTCCCACCTCGACGGCTCTTCAAACACCGGCCATCCACTGCCCGAATAACTCAGCTGGTCCAAGATGTATCCTCTGAGCGGATGGTCTTCTGGAGGCTCCGTGGCAAGCAGCTTCTCATGCAGATTGAGGCAAGCCAAATCTTCGGCAAAGATCACGGCATGAAGATGAATGGCACCACGCCCATGATAGTCTTGGCTTGCTGCCTTGCGCTTGCCATCTTGATATTCCAACCGGGCCGCAAAATTGATGCGACACCGTCGCCCATTGCCATCTTCTGGGAAGCCTGCCAGGACGTTGTGTTGCCATGCGACGCCTCTGTCGCCTTGCTTTCGAGCTCCTCCAACAACCCATTCTCGGAGCAGCTCTACAAGGATGTGGGCCAGATGCACCGTTTCCAAGGTTGCCAAATGCGTCCGTGTCCGCAGCAGAGATTCCATTTGGTGAAGCAGGGCTCTGTGATACGGAGCGCTCCACTCATAGGGCGCCCAGGTCTTGAACATCACGGGGTGGCCGCACTGGCGCTGCAGATCCAGGACAGCAGCATGTCGAACGGCCCAGTAGGCTGGAGTAAAAGGGGCCCCTTTCATGAGAACTCTCATTGGCAAATGGGGCTGCACATGCCGCTTGGCTCCCAAGTCGCTCCAATAAGCCAGGTCGTGCGCAAATTGAAGCAGCTCAAACTCGCCGCTGTAGTCCAGGATGGGGCCAAGGGCCTTTTTCAGAAAAGAACGACGTATGCTGTTGCGGGTCTGGCCTTCTTCATCTTCTTCCTCATTCTCCCAAATGCTGCTTAATCCTTGGCGTTCCAAGCGTCGGGCGTCTGTGGCTCGCTCCACTGTCTCACAAAGGTTGCTGTTGAAGTACAGGTCCGGCCACAAAGCACACTCCACACCTGGAGCTTCGATCTGTTGGAGAGGGCGACGCCGGTCCGCCTGGGAAGCACCTCCTGGATGCCGCTTCAGGAATTTGTTGTGGCTGGACACAAAGGTTTTGTATTCCGACACGTTGCTCTGCATGAGATGTCTGTATGCTTTCTCTGCCTTCTTTTTCGGCTTGCGAGGTAGAGCCGCAATTTTCTCAGGCACTGATTGCTCTGCCCACAGCAGGCGCGCCATTGCGGTATGCTCTCGGTAGCCATGCAAGGGCCGTTTGTAAGGGCCCAAATCTAAGTCAAAGGGCCGAAGTGCTGCCACGATCTTCTTTGTCAAGCCTCTCAACTTCTTGGGCACGTCGTGGACAGTGGGCACAGAAGCTACTCCGTCTTTGGAGCACCAACGGCATGGCGTGATGCTGGGAGCCGCCACGCGACGAGTATCCACTTCTTTGAGGTGCCGTGGCTCCAAGCTGTAGCAGGTGGAGCAAATGTTCCAAGAGCCGGTCTTGCACCAATCCTCCAGCATCGTCGCCATGAGAGAGATGCCGGCGCGAGGCAATCCCGTGTCATTCTCTGCCAGGTCACAGACAGACGCAGCCAACTCGTCCGACATGGGGTTTGTCCAACGCCGGCCTGTGTGCTTCACCTCTTTAGGCCGTTCTGGAAAGAATTTTCTCCGCAGGCGGCCTCGATCTTCGGCCAAGCGTTTTTGATACAAGCGTTCTTCATCTTCCATCTCTTCATCCTCGGCTTCCGCATGCTCTGGCTTATTCTCTGGTCGCCGCAGTCGTTGCCGATGTTGTAGCAACTTCTTCCACTTCTCCTCCGGGGGTTCCACCACTTGGCGGGCTCTTGCTTTTTGGACACGTCGGGGCGCCTGGGCAAGCTTGTTGCGAAGCCGCTCACGAGGGCTCTCTGGAATGGCCTTCAAAGCTTGTTCAATGGCAAGGGAGTCTGATTCCTGACGCTTGCGAAGAGCGGCGACGAGTCGGCCAATGCCCCGTGCTGTGCTGGTGGCTTTCTGCATGTTTGCTTCTGAATAAAAGGAAGTTGGAAACCCCAGAGCTTGAAGAGGCAGGTATGCTCTGACAGTATCTGGCAAACGCTGCCGTGCTCGGTTGAAGATCTCCTTGTCGGTGCCCCAAAAGAATTTCAGGGAGCGGCTGAGCTGTCCACGTCCTTTGTTCGTTTCAAGGGCTGTCTCTAGGACCTTTTCATTGCACCAAGGGCATTGGCACGATGCATCGTGGTAGCGAGCCGCTGTTCCACTGGTCTGAATCGAGAACACGCATGGCAAGTCGCCTGATCCGCGACAAAGACCGCCTGACTTACGGCCTCGGGGCCCACTTCTTGGGCTGCTGGCGGGCAGTGGCTCCAACCTTGGTTTTGCCACTGCTTTGGCTTCGGCTTGGCGCTTCACTTTGCGGCCGCTCTGTACCACATTGTCGCCTGGAGCAGGCTGAGCCGCCGCAGCTCTGTTCATGTCGCTGCTGCTACTCGGCTTCTCAACTCTTGGCTTTGCTTGCCCTTGAACTTGTCTGGGAGCGTCTGCTGCGGGAGCCGCTGCTGCTGGCCGCTTCATCGCCATGCTTGGTGGTGCCGAGGGTCTATACGTATAAAATCAAAAAGAACATCTTGCGATGCATATCTCCTGAATAAAAAATGTCTTGATCATGTTCTGATGTTGGTTGCTATGTTGGCAATTAGTTGATCTGGCATGACATCTGGATGGTTTTTTTTCATGGGCTGTACATTCGAATCGGTTTTGAGCACTGCAAGGCATTTATGGCTCAAACATGCATGTCGAAGCAAACGCTGCAAATTTTCTGCGTCATGATTCTTGAACTGATTTTTCAATGCGTGCGGTTACACTTGAAACGAAATTCGAACCACATTGGGAACACTCTGCTTATTATTCCATTCACTTGCGCTTCTATTGTAGCTGTTTTGCTTCAAACACTCTCGTCTTCTGCGGGCTCATTTTCTCCGCTTTGCTTGTCACAGGTGTCTGCAGTCTATGATGGTGGGTCCTGTGCTTATGCCATGATGAGAGGCATTTGACTCTTATACCATTTCAACAGGCTTTTTCTCGTACTGGGCACTGTACAATCACCAGCGCGTTCAAATCTTGGAGCAGTATCGTGCTCAGCTACCTTCCACGTTCTGGCGCTGGCGCCGCAGCCGCTGTCCAGGGCTTCGGCTTCTTGATCTCAAGCTGCTTGAGGTCTCTGCACCGCTCAGCTCCAAATCACCGTCCGAATATCCATACAGGTCCATGGTTTGTTCGACCAATTCCATATGAAAACCATGCCAGAGGAAGCGTGCTGTGGTAGCGACCAGTTGTACATAGGTGTCCTCCGTGAGTTGGCGGTTGACCACTTGGCGCCAGCACTGAGGGGCTCCGATGTTGCCGCTTGCTTCCGTCCAGTCGGCCGCCGCATCAAAGCCGCGGGACCGAAAGGGCGTGCGAAGGTCTGGCCAGTTGTGTCGGCGCCCCGTTGGTTCTGACCATGGCGTGACGTGCTCCACACGCACACGCCGCAGCGGCTCTGGGCCAACGAAGCTATCATGGGGTCTAGCAATGATTGGAAAGGGCGCGACTGCTGCTCGGTTGGCCAGGGCTCTCACCGGGCCCAGCCGCCGAAGCAACAGTCTTTGCACATATCTCCCAATGTAGTTCAAGCCCCTTGCTGCTGGCAAAGGCCACTCAAGCTGATTCGCTTCTGCCAGGCGACGTTGCGTGACAATGGTCACAGAAGCCTTGGCACACATGCTGACACGGATGAGCATTGCCCAACCAAGGTAGGCTTCCGCAAGGGCTCTTGCTTCTTCCACCAAAGCCAGCATTGAGGGCCACAATCTTATTGAGACGGTTTGATGCGTAAAGATGCTTTAAACAGCAAGAATTGTGCCTGCATGTCTCTGGGCAAGCATGTTTGACAGTTTGGACGCCATCCCTTTGTAATCAAAAAAGACAAACTGTTCTGAAACGTGACTTTAAGTGACCTCGGCGAATACAGATATATATTTGGATGCCATAGCAACTGGCTGGAAGCTTTTGCCTTGAAACACGTTTGTGACACGAATTCTTTTTCTGCCATGCTGTCAAGAAAGTTCGAGTGCGACAATGGCGAATCTGTGCTCTGTGCCATGGTCCACGGCTCTCTGAATTTTTCATGGTGCTGTGGTGCTGTACTACTCAGAAGCCCGTTCGAATTTTTGGGCGCTAACTTAACTATGCTCTAAACCATGGTGCTGGCGTCGCAAACGACGTCCTGAGCTTGGGCTCCTTGAGCGCAAGCTACTTGGAGTTCCTTCGCCGCTGGGCGCCAAATCATCATCGGAATACTCATACATGTCCATGGTTTGTTCGACCAACTCCACATGAAATCCATTCCAGAGGAAGCGCGCCGTTGTCGTGACGAGTTGTGCATAGACGTTCTCCGTAAGTTGACGATTGGTGATCTGGCGCCAGCACTGCGGGGCTCCGACGTTGCCGTCGTCTTCTGTCCACTCAGCAACTGCATCAAATCCACGAGACCGAAAGGGTGTGCGAAGGTCTGGCCAGTAGTGCGGGCGTCCGCCCGGGTTAGACCACTCTGTGACGTGCTCGACGCGCACGCGCCGCAAGGGCTCCGGGCCAAGAAAGCCTCCATTGCGCCTTGAAATGACTGGAAAGGGCGTGTCCGCTGCTCGGTTGGCCAAGTTTGCCACCGGGGCCAGATGTCGATGTAAGAGTCTTTGGACGCTTCTGCCAATGTAGTTCCGGCTGCATACTGGTGACCATGGCCAGGCTTGTGCTTCTGCCAATCGTCGTTGTGTGACGAGCGTCACAGAACCTTTGCAACAGACACTGAAGCGAATGAGCATAGCCCACCCAAGATAGGCTTCAATGCGGGCCCGTGCTTCTTCAATCAAAGCCAGCATCATAGGATGTGCAAGTGTCGGGAGTGACTTCGAGAGGCAAATGGCTGCGCTGACTTGAAGTTTGCAAACTAGGGTATCTTATTTTTCATCTTTTTCACTGGCTTGAAAGTGTATACCAATTTATGTTATGCCTGGTTCACTTGCTTCAGTTTGCACATATCTTTTTTCGTAAATAGATGTATCTGTTCTCGCTTTCTTTACGTGAACTATAGTCGCTTGACTCCGTGAAAACTTGTTGGGCAACACTTGTCTTGCAGCAGAATGAGCTTCGCCTTTGTTTTCTGCACTTCTTATGGTTTGCTACGTCTCTGCTCAAGTCGTGCAGCGCAACATTCTGCAGTGCTGGCTGCATCATTGACAGGTGTATAGCATGTGCCATCTTTCTTGTTCAGCAACTGCCTTCGAAGCCTAGAGACTGCGACTCCGCGACCTCGAGTTGCTACCTGTGTCTGGGCTCGAAGCACTGTCATTGCTTGACAGATCCAATATTGTGCGTTTCTGTTCCGCAAGTTCCACGTGAAAGCCACGCCACAGAAAGCGGACAGTTGTTGTGCTGAACTCTGCGCACAAATCAATCCTTTGATAAGGTTGATGGGTGATGTGGCGCCAGCTTCGGAAGCTTGGCTGCCTGATCGGCCCAGCCATCGTCTCTTTCACAAAGTCATCGAACTCGGTGGCAAAGTCATCGAACCCATGCGTGAGGAATGCATCTTGGAGGCGGACGAAGCCACGTCGATGCCCTACGGGACAGGACCAGGGCGTTATGTGCTCTACGCGAACACGTCGGAGCGGTTCTGATCTCGGGCGATGGGTTCCATATCCCCAAAGCGCCGGCAAGATAGTGTTCGGTGGCACATTAGCTAGATGCGTCACTGGGCCCAAGCGGGCGGCGTACAGCCTTCGTATGTGATGACCAATGTAGTGGCGCTGTGACAAAGGAACCGTGCCCAAGTGAAGATGGGCTCTCAGACGCTTCCAGGTTTGGTCTGTCAAGATTTCCTTGCAGCATTGACTGTATTTTGGTAAAACAGCCCAGGCAAGGAGAAGCTCCACATTTGCGCTGGCTTCTTCGACAAGGAATGGCATTGCTAGAGAGACTCAACTTAGTGGCCTTGAGCTCGATGACTACGGATTAAAAGCAACTCTTGATTGAACAATGGTGAACCCATTTGCCTTGCTGTCGTGTTGTCCTTTTGGATGCCTTATGAAACTTGTTGGTGCAAATCACTGTGACCTCACGTGCTTTGATGTAACCTTGCAAACCTGCTTTGAAACACTCAAACTGAAGGCATTTATTATTCTTTTTGAACATGGATGCAGACGAATCCATCGTATATATTTCACTAGCTAGCTTCATTGGTATTTCTGTTCAGAAGCCAATGGCGATGACGATTGCTTGCCACTGCAGTGGCGATGTGGCTCCAGCCTGTGTGCTGCGCCGCTCAGAGGCAGAATTCCAGCGCATATACAGCGTAAGCTTCATGCCAGCGTAGACGGACTCCCATGCAACGTCTTCGGAGCTGCGTCTGCCAGGACCGAAGCTGCCTGCGCAGCTGTCCCCGCTGCGGTCGTAGGGAAGTGGCAACAGCTCCAGAAGCCAGCCAACGAAGCTGTCGATCTCTGTTTGCAGGTGAACCCATGGCTCCGGGCGGCGTGGGGAGGTAACATTCCACAGAAGTCTCGGATGGACGCCGTTGCGGCAAGCAGGCGTGTGCTGTATAAACACGATGCAGCAACAACATGGGCTGAAGACCTCTTCGCTTTGTGTCGGAGGCGTGAAGAAAGCGGCTGGATGAGTGTAGTCTGGACTGGGCGTTCTGGAAGCCATGTACTGTAGAAGGTCGGGCGTCCAAACGGTGCTTGAGAATTGATGGCTATCATGTAACATCTGCCAGCACATGTGGCACATGCAGACAGAGATCTTTTAGATACTGACTGCATGCAATGTGGCAAAAGAAGATTGACTAAAGTGACACCAACTATTATACATGTTTGTTTGCCGAAAGCACACCTGCAGCATCAAAACAATTCCAAAGCTTTCAAGATTTTGCGAAAGCTTCTTTTGGCTCCCTCACAATTACCGAGACGTGCTTCTTTTTGGTCTAAGTTTCAAGTCACCAAAGCTGTCCGTATGGTGTCTACAGATGGCGAGTGCTACAAAGCAATCTCACTGTGTGTGAGCTGTCAAACATTTGGAGACAAGATATTTGTGAAAAACGTTTGTGTGGCCACCTTCCAATGTGGGAGCCATAAGGGCTGCTCAACGTGTCACTCAAGCTTGACACCTATTTGTCTATGGCTGTGTTTTCACTCAGTCGGATCTTTATAACATTGCAGGACCAGGGCCCCATTGCACTAATTTGGGCCCATCTTCTCATCAGGGTTTGCGTTCAGGGAACTTTCTCCCAAACTGCTTTCATGCCAAGCTTCTGCATTAGCCACCAGCCGTGCAAGCTGAGCGAGAAACTGGCTTCCGCAGGCATTGCCCACTGTGCCATCTTCATTTTCTTTCATAGCAGCATGCAGGCTGTGCAACCTCGGATACAAGGCTTGCACTTCCAAAGGGACCATGTTCAACAAGTTGTCGAGCGCGCTTTTTTGCAGCTGGCCACCGGCCGCTGATTGGAAGGATGTCTGCAAGGCAGAAATCTGTTCTGAAAGCGCTTTGATTGCCGTTGGCGACCAGGCAGCCTTCAGCGCAGGCCGCGAAAAAGGCGCAGCCAAACTCCGTTGTGGTGCCATGCTGGGCTGAGGACATGTGCGATGGCCCAGGCTTCCATCAGTTAGGTCCACTGGCATGCCTGCGGCAGATGGCAGTTCCATAATAGGCGGAGCCAATGGATCCGCTCGTGGGCTTCGCCGCGGCGTTCTGGGAACAGGCAGGTGGCGCATCTCATGACGTAAGCTCGGGTGCAAGTAGTCTGGACTAGGCGTACGAGACACCATCGATCACGGATGGTTGTCGGCCCACCTTTTTGGTGTTCTTTTGCCTTGAGGCTTCAATGCTACCATGAACGTTTATATTTACATACGTTTGCAGCTGTGGCCCTAAGAACATGTTTGTTCAAGATCAGCAACGTTTAGATGAGTAAAGAAGGTTGGCAAACTTTTGTTTTCGGCTCACACTTCTTTTCATTCATGAGGCTGCCCTGTGCAAGATGGCGACCTCAGTGAACCTCAATTTAACATACATTTGCAACCGTGGCCCTAAAAACATGTCTGTTCCA
>OMLO01005278.1_pt1 | contig 10838 bp, 7 predicted proteins | sample 1674811 | NCBI WGS metagenome assembly OMLO01 (sample SAMN06265003, study PRJEB25207) | coral metagenome | isolation source: Coral host | place: Mexico:La Bocana,Puerto Morelos, Mexico | collected 2008-11-13
ATATTTCAAAACTCCCCAAATATCACTCGCCGCGGCGGCTCGTGATATTTTGGTGAATTTTGAAATATCACTCGCGGAATTTATCCCAAATACCCCTAGAAACCGTGCTATTTCCTATACAAAGTAAACGACAAATTCTTCAGCACTGCATTGCGCATTATTATTCATGTTCTCGAGACTTTCTATCTTTTTTTATCAATTCATTCTATACCGAATTTTTCTACACGAGTGCTCATTCTTTGCGAGACAACGACATTCTCCTTTAAAATGCTGAATCGCGACTTACTTTTAGAGACAATTTCCGAGCCCAATTGCTTGGTATACAGTAATACCTATTCAAGATTCATAAGGCTTTATAATATTCACATTCAAAGACGAAGCGTTTTAGCCAGATTTCATTACCGAGTGTAAATAAAGAGTTTTAAAAAGCGCGAAACCAATGGAACTCATCACGGAGAGTTACAACAGAATCGTTAAACAACTCTTATTTCTGAAAACCTTATTTTGAAAACACGAATATCGTCCTTGATAACTAATTACTCTTATGCCCTGTTGGTGACAGTATACTCTTATCTTCGTTTGAATTCTCATTTATTTTCGATGAAATCTGTTAGTAAAAGGTTGCCAACTAACAACACAGATCTGAGCCGCAATATTATTTAACAGCGCTCTTTTTATTACCGGACACGCACTTAAAGAATGGTTGTCTTGTATAACAAAATTGTCTAGATAGTTCAACCTCGTTCCCAGGGTTCTCTACCTTCCTACCTCGAAAAAGTACTTCCTTTAGGTAAGAAGAGAGAGGACCCTGGGAACGAGGTTGTAGATCGTTTTCCTACGTTTTTATTTGAAAAGACCATTGATTCAACCATTACTGTTGTTTTATTATTTGTACATTTGCCCATTTTTACTTGAGAATTGCTAATGGAACTTTATTTATGACATCACATATGTAATTACTATACCTGCAAACTTTTTCTGAGTCAAAGGGGTGAGATTTTTAACCGGAGAGTACCAGGATTTCCGAACACGACACAAACATATCCGAAATCTCCGAAGACGTCCGAAGGGTCCGAAGACTTTCCGAACAATTCTGAACTTCTAAAAAAATATTCAATGCTCCACTTAAATACTCCGAAATCGGAGATCTCGGGTACGTGCCATCCGGTACTCATTTACTTTTTCAATTTTGTCAAGTTTTCGTTTTTCGATGTGGTGTAAGTTTACGTCTTTTAGGAAAGAGTTTCAATTCAAGCTGCTAAAGGAGTAAAGCTCATATTTTTCATCCGGGCGTCAAAGAGAATTTGGTCCGTAAGCGCGAATTAACGTGAGATTGAAGTTTTCTGCTCGCAGGCGTGTGAGTTGGCAGGTATAAATTACTGAAAGAAATCCCAAGTTACCGTATACCTTCAGAGGTGTCTCACGTCCAACGATGTTGCGCGTCCGGTTTAAACTGTAGATACCTAAACCCCCATATCAAATTAAAGCTTATAGAACCGGCTATCGAACTATACCAAGAAGTTTGAAATAAAATGAATTGTAGAATTTCTTACAATCTCAAATTCGTGCATCCGAATCATCTTTTGAAAGCTGTAAGTCACAGCGAATTTTGTTTTTCGTTTATTTAATATAGTTAAGGAGATTAATATTGGTGCTGGCAGTGTAATTATTTTCTCACTAAATACGTAATTCTTTTTATTATCTAGGCAGGTGCAAAAGCACATTCAATCAATTCTTGCACGATATATTGGATAAAGTAAACCAGGAAGTTCAAGCACAAGGCAACCAAACCAAGCCTATGATTATGCCACACTGTACTTGGGCTAAGTTCGGTGATATCCTGGCAAATTCTGGTGCACGTTGTGCTGGCTTGTTTGATGAGCTTGTTAGTTTCTTTTCGATCATGAATATGTATTCTGCTACCAAGTTACAAGTCAGTAATACCAAAGAATATCAAGACTTCCTTCAAATGCACGCCGGGAAAGCAAAGACCAGAGAAACAGGTATGTTACTCATTGCAATAAGAAAAAATTAATATTAATATTAAAGAAGTTTTTCCAATCATGGAATAACAAGGAATTATAACATACATGCTGAAATGAACAATAAATCTGCGGTTTGAAGGGTTTTAATCGTGCTTGAAAATGAAGTTCTACAATATTAATTGTCATAATACCATATTTATTACCACTAATTGAATGTTGCTTTGATGTTAGTTCTAATAAATAGGGACATACAAGATAGGAGAACTGAATAAAGAAAGAATTGCACAAAATGCCAAACAATCATACTTCCTATAATAATTTTTGCAACACATTAATATGTGTATGTTATTTTCAAATAAATATAAACTAGGCCAGTCACTTCAGTTGACTTTCAAGACAAATGGAATTGTATAAAATAGTGTTTAAAGAAGTTCATTCATTTAGAGCAAGCTAGTATCTCAAAAAGTGCATAATTGCAAATCAACATTTCAGATGTTAATAAAAAGGAAAATTTCCTGCATTTACTCTTTGACTAGTAATACGATTCTCAGATGCAGTTCCAAGAAAAATAGTATCCCTTTTGCCACAACACAACAACCAAGAGTTAACCAGCTAAGGGTGGAGGGAGGAGATCAATTGATACATTTCTCCAAAATAGTTCTTGACATTTTGAGTTCCTGAAGGGACATATCATGTTCATGTATTTTGAGTAATCCATTTCCAATGCATGATGATAATTTCATCAATATAATTCCCATATTGTATTGATTTTGGAATAACTCTGACACTATACTTATTAAATAAATCTGGCCAATTAAAATAAAACATTGGTAACCAGTACTCATCCATGCCTGATTCAATACCATGAACTCGAAAACTTAACAAATTCTAAATTCATACATAATTTTGTACAAAAATTTGCAATTAACAAAATGTGACAGAAGCCATTCAAAGACCCACTATTTGCACACACTCACATTATATGTAGCAATAAAACCTCACACCATATTACCTTTACCATATTTATGTAGCTTTTTTCTGGTACTACATATTGTTAATTTTTGTTTTTTTTCTACAGTTACTGGAAATGCAAACTTCGAAATGAATCAGACTTCATTTACACTGGTTGGCTTTACCCGGCCTCAAGAAGCATTACCAATAATAGAAGATTTACAGAATAATGCCAACGGATTTACGTCACGATTATTATGGTGGTTCCCCACACCAGTATTCTGCAAATTGAGAGACTCAATGTTACAGAAAACAGAAACTGAGAAAGTGAGAACATTCTCTCAACAGCTAGGTAACTTTAACTTCAATTGAATATTATTAATAGGTCATAACTGATATAATTATTATCTGTTACATCTAACCAAGAAAATATAATGAAAACTTGCCAACATTAAAATTCTCCTGCAATGCCATCTTAATTAGAGAAAGTTCTGAAAAATATTAATTAAAAAGAATACCAAAGGAAAATTCCTTTCGTCTTTTAACAAATTCCCCTAACTCATAAAAGGGAATGATGAAGAGAGTCAATAGCATTTATATGTGGTATTTGGGTTTGCAACATCTTAGAAAGAGTTCTTATTATAACAATTAATGTTACAACAAGCCAAAGCTAACAAATCATCCACAGCTATGTTCCTAATATGCAATAAAACACTACTTACATTACATTAAAGCACAGCTATTGTTTAAAATATTATTTTCTTCTGCAGTCGAAAACAAAGTCCCATTTCAAAATTCTTACATAATTTTCAATTTCATCATCTGTATCATCCAACCATTAACCTAACTTATTTTTCTGTATTCAATTTGGTATTTTAATATTTCAATAAACTTTATTTCTACAGTTGATTTCCTGGTGCAATTATACATCACGGGAGAAACAACTTATTCAATTGAAGATAAGGGCAAGATGACCTCAGTTGAAGTTAAAAGAAAGACGTTTACCCTGAACCAAGAAGCCATTGATTGCTTTGAAAAAATTCACGAGGACTGGGAACTTGATGATGATGCCCTTGTGGGAGGTGAGAAATTTGCACTGACAGTAAACAACTACATGTATGTATAACATTTCAGCCATAACAGTTTGCGACAAAAGAAAATCCGAGTTCAATTTTATTTAATTTCAATTACCATAGTACAGTTAAACCACATGTTAGTGACCTAGAACAATTGACTTTTTATATTTGTATTATTTATCATCCACTGGTGACCTTGACACCATGCCTGTCCCTGATACTATGGGATCACTTATTAATTATAATCATAATGCACTATATCTTCAATATACCCAAACATAAATCTATTCAAAATAAAACTATAAAATTTATATTTCATATTAAAATATAGCTGTAGTTGAATTGGCCTGTGTAACAAAACAGTTACTTACAACAGTACACTAAATAGCAAGATTCATAATCAACTTTAATTGTGAATGTGCTTGCCAAAGGGAATCCATCCTTTTCATATCATTCAACATCATTGACAAGTGATTGACATAAAAACTTTTTTTCCTAGTGATCACTTACTGACAAATACCAAATAACTTTAACAAATATTGCAATTGTATTATATTCTAAATTAATTCCGATTTATTTGCAGGTTTGTACTCACAAGGAAAGTCCCACATCCTGCGATTAGCTGTACCAATCCAGTTGCTACTTGACTTTTGCAATGAAACAATGGATACTTCCACAACAAGTCAAGGTGATTCCAGGCAAAACCCATCAGCAAGTGACTATCAAGATGCTATGTCCAATGAACGTGTACCACATGAGGACAACAGAGGATCTTCAATGGCAGAGTCTGCACCAAATGATGAGGAGGACACAATTGTGACAGCACAAGCAGTTGATGTAGCATGTTCAATTGTCAGTTCATGCCTTGCACAAATATGTATGTTCTATCAATATTGAAGCATTTTATTGCCATTCATATTTATTTACACCATTCCATTTTACTTAGTGATAAATAACACAAACTTTTTTTCAGTTACAACTGTGTAAAAACTTAATAAATGGCAATCTTAATTAACATTCCCCAACATATTAAACAACGCAAATCACCTTAATTTTTTTGAACTACATACACGTAATTAGTTCCGGGCTAAACCACCACAATGAAAACAGACCCATAATTGTTAACTTTTAACAAATTGCATCCCTGAGTCCTTTTGTACTGCCACCAAAAATTAAAGTTAAAAACATCAAAAGAACTAATGTCAGTATGTAGGTCGCTGGAGTCAAAATAAATAATCAAAAATAATTTGCACTGTTCAGTTTTTAGGTTTTGTAAGGCGATACCCTGTTATACATGAACATTTTCTACATATTTTTTGTCAATTATTTATTTACCCTTAGAAAATATAATTAATTTCTTGATGCAGGTGCACTGAATGGCAAATCATTCATTACCAGTGGCACTGAACGTAATCAAAATGATGAAATGGAACCTGACACACCACTTAACCCAACTGTTACAGACTTTGAACGGTTGCTTGGAAATGTCCTCCAGCAACGAGGAAGGGTAGTCAGCTTTACATTACTGAACCAGAAAGGAGTATTTCGTAAACCAACACAAGGAATCAGTGGAAAAGCCCTAATGTTGAAGGTGTGTAACCTGGTATAACCCCCCCCCCCCCCAAAAAAAAAAAAAAAAAAAAAAAAAAAAATAACAAAAAAAAAAAAAAAAAAAAAAAAAAAAAAAAAAAACAAAAAAAAAAAAAAAAAAAAAAAAAAAAAATCTTTACCCACAGTATTAATTTTGCATCATATTTTAACAGGATGACAGTTAAAAAACAACAGAATGACAACAACAGATGACAGTTAAAAAACAACAGAATCGTACACTGAGGTTTCATTTTAATCAAGGGTCTTCACAAGACAACAACTGCACAAAACTCTACCAAAGCAATTTGTAAACAGAAGACTTAACCATAATAAACTGGTTTTTTTTCACCATGCACTTACAAGCATCCAACAAATTTCCCAAAAATGATAGCTGAACTGATATTATTTAATAAACATTATTTCATAACATTGTATCCAACCACCAGTCATGCTCTAAATGCAACCAGCTTACTATAGATAGAGCTACCCGCAAAGCAAATCTTATGTCACAAACTATTATCCAACAAGAGGTTAATCACTGTTGATTGGCCCTTACCCTGAAATATGAATCCTGATAAAACAAGAACAAACTCTGAATAACTGGGCATAGTGAAATGTCTACATCATTTTCCTTTTTAACACATTCCCTACTAAAATACATTTCTTTTTGATACTTTCTAGGTGGCAAATGACCTACCAGCTCTTCTCCTTGGCAATGTGGAAACCTTCACCATTCCAGGGAACAAGTCCCAGGTAAAGCAAATGATATATAAAAACATTACTTTTTGACATTGATGGCTATTGTTTGCACTGAACTTTGGCAATCCATAAGCTATCAAATGCTTCGTTATAAATATCCAAAAAAATTTCACTATAATAATAGATGCACGTGTACTAAGCTATAAAAACGAGTAATCAACACATTTCAACACATTCAAGCTGACGTCATGAAGTGATAGAAAAAATCTGAATGCTTATCAATAGAAAAAATTGAGTGCTGTATCTCAATACAACCTTGTTGCAGTAGAATTTGTCCACTTAATCGAATTCTGTATTTCTGGTTATTTGCAGGTTCATTTTTTGGTGAAATCACCTGTTCCAGAAAATCATGAGGAAAAAATGACATTCATACAAAGATTGGCTTCTGTTGGAGTCAACCTTGAAAATTACAGAAAAGCTTATGATGCAAATGATGTAGAGAGGTTATTAAATTTGGCCAATGCCCACAAATAAACAAATTACAAAAATTAATCTACTGTCACTGACAACTACTGTCTTTCATTCAATGTTACTCAATTCTATACAACTCTACCATCAATAGGGATTTATAATTAATCAATGAATATATTTCAGTTAAAAAACAGGCTTTACAAGGAACATCATTTCCAAACGTTCAGAAATTCCCCATCAACTTACTGTTTCCCAATTTCAACAACATTTTATTAATGACTACATGGTTCATAATTAAATTTTTATAAAAAAGGAGGCAAAAACAAGGCAAATTTGGAATGCAACACATTAATTCAATTCTAAGAATTTTTCTTTTGATAATCAAATAACTTATTTTGCAAGGATAACTGAACCTATTCTTCCTTTTACATTTCAGTGACAAACACTTACAAGAATACAACTCAAGAAAGATAACCACCTACAGTCCCACTAAGAGACCAAGACAGGAATAACTAGGAGAATGACAATCTTGCCTATAACCCAAACAATCTTTGACTACTTTTGAAAATCCAGCATTTCAAACACCTTTGCATGAGAATCTTTTCAATTTTTAAAAATGTGGAGTAATAAATTAGGGGACAAGCGTTCTGCACTCAAATGGAATTCAATATTCCAGGAAAGGAGAAGGCTGCTGAAAAGCCAAAAAAAGCACACAAAAGCCAATTGATGTGGGCTTAGTATTTTTAGAAGGAAAACACACTTCTAATTGTCCTTAAAACAATGTTCATGTTTACAGCAGTGAAAAGCCTTTCAGAATTCATACCCTAGTAATTAACATTGAAAAGGAATTAGAATGATTTTATTAAATAAACTACTAAATTACTTTCAAAACTAGTCTTATTCTTGTATTACCATTACAAAAATGATACATCTTAAAAAAACCCATCTTAAAAGTGGAAAAAAGAGGAAACAAAAAACCCTCTATTAAGCAACACACACACAGCAAACACCACATTAGAGGGGGTGAAAGGGGTTTTAGGTGATTCATGATTAAGTGGTATTTATTTTCTTGACGATTGAAAATGTTGAAATTAAAATCTGTGAACTCTGAATGTCTTGCTTATCCTTAAAATCGATTATCCGTTACTCGTAATTTCCATCATAATTTTTCTTGTGAAAATAAAGATGGTAACTTAGAAGGTGATAAATTTTTCATACAAGTCACTGAACTTTAGATGAGCTTTTAAGAAGCATTACATGCCTCAAAACACACTTCAAAGTTCTAAGAAGTTTCTTTTACACCTATTGTTTGGAAGCTGAATTACCATAATATACATTTACTTTTTAATAAAGCGAACTCGATAATAATAAGCACTCCAATGAAAAAATACATCATGCAGTGATACGGATTACTATCTGTAAAAATCGCAATCCATTTCCACTAATGGTAGTTTCGGAAAATTTCGTGGCTTTGTTTGACTTTCTGCCAAATCAACTCAAACCACTTGTCCCTACACTCAAGATTCACTAGTGATATGCAATTTACAACTGTAAAACTCATAAGCCATTGTTTCACGACCCGTACAAGTCGTATGACTCGTACCACTTGTAAGACACCCTAAGTCTCACTAATCATATACAATTCACCAATTGTACGACCTGTAGCCATTGTTTCACGACCCGTACGACTTGTAAGCCATTGTTTTACAACCCGTACGAGTCGTACGAGTCGTACGAGTCGTACGACTCGTATCACTTGTAAGACACTCTAAGTCTCACTAATCATATACAATTCACCAATTGTACGACCTGTAGCCATTGTTTCATGACCCGTACGACTTGTAAGCCATTGTTTTACAACCTGTACGAGTCGTACGACTCGTATCACTTGTAAGACACTCTAAGTGTCACTAATCATATGCAATTCACCACTTGTACGACTTGTAAGCCATTGTTTCATGACCCGTACGAGTCGTACAAGTCGTATGGGTGGACTGATGACTTTTACGACTCGTATCAAGTCGTGTATATTGGACAACCCTGGTGTCTGTGGACAGACTACCTCTAAGACAGCTGAGAGAGCAAATTGTCACAATCAGTACGTCAGATTGCTTTTTTCCTGCAGGTGTATTCTACGTGCAACTCTACTCAAAGAATTCTGCCTGATTCTTTTTCTACAGACCTCACTGTGTATAATCCGTCGTTCTATCAAAACCGTAGGCAAATATTGAATCAATAAGCCCCCAGGCTTGTAACATATAATTATTGCCCAACGTGACGTCATCTAAATTTACGCAAGTTACTTAGTAACATGCACACAGCAAGGCAGCATTATGATAAGAAAGCTTCTACAAAAGCACTACTTACGCTTAGTCTTCGACTGGCTAATCTTTGTTTCATGGCTTCGATAATCCACCTGAAAATGAAAGATATATTGAAGGGTCATAAGAAAGTGAATAAGGATGGTTAAAATTAAGATTTAGACCGATTAGGAACTATGCGCCTGAAATCAAGTAGTACACTATCAGTGGCATAGCCCTTAGTTCAAAATATGCCGGAGAAATTTGAATTTGCAGCGTCATTTCTCCGGTCAGACCAGCTGTCCATGCTGCTCCGTCACGAAAACGGAGCTTTTCGAAAACGATTTTCTTCAAACCGGAGGAATTTCACAATGTCGGCTTTGCGTTTTAGTGTGGACAGAAAACATGTTGAAAACGACGCTTTTTATAAAACGAGTTGTTGTGATAATCTGATATTCCCTGTTAAACGAATTTTACTTAGACACAAATCCAAAATAACCAATGATTAGAGTGTTTTGAACAGTACACGGAAAACAATTGATGCGTTTTCAGAGTGAAATCTCCGTTTTCGCTGTAGTGTGGACACAGCCTTAATTGACACGTCCGTAATAAGAAATGAAACATACCCTATTCTGATCTTCAGCATTCCTTCAAAGACTTCAGGCATAGTTGCCACAAACGCAGCCAAATAAAGAACCATCTAAAATTTGAGCGCAAGAAATATAACACATCTAAGTTCTTGTTACATTTTTAGACGATCGAAATCTTACACCTCTCAGTCTAGTTTTCAAGATCGCATCTCTAAACTGCAAAGGGAATGGGACCAGGAAACGAAGATGTTGTGTTCACCGCTAACCTCTTGTTGAAGTACTGCTTCTCTGACATCATGAGGACTGCAGAAGGAATATAGAATTTTCTGCGTAAAAAGAGTAAACAAATTAGTCTGTTTTAAAACTCGTAAGCTTTCAATATTAAATTTAAGCCCTGCCCCCCCAAAAAGAACTAGTATCCCTTCAAACCTCAGTTATTGCCTCATGTCACACAGGGGATGAAGAGGTTTAATAAGTTAGCGACATGTTAATAGGATTAAAAAGTCCCTCCTTTTATATTCTGAAGATTACCTGGATTGCCGCAGGTGTCAGTGGTTCGTATATGACTTTCTCTTCATGACCAAACACACCAATAGTTACCTGGAAGGGATGAAGTAAATGGCATTTTTTGTGTGCGTAATGTAATATCATCCTCTTGCATGGTTTGGTAATAACTTACGACTCCACCGAGACTGATCTACTGCATTCTAGAAATCCTTGGTTTTTCGGTAGAAGAGATCACGACACTGATCATCTTGTAAGGCTGCACCACGTGACTTATTTCAGTCACTAGCGCAATAAGGATGCACAGTGACCACAACTTCATCTACTTAAATGCATTTCATCAAGTTCAGAAAAAGGAAATCACAACCGTGACAGTGTCAGGATATCTGATCTTAATTACCATAGATTTTTTACAGTTTTTATTCTCTATTTTCTCCTTAGATTTAGCTTCGATTGAGAAGACATATCAAACACCCAAGACAGTGTTTGACCACATTTCAAAACATTTCAAAGGTCGTCAAAAATACTCCACTGTGTGTCGTATTTCAACTCTGTTCTCGGTGTTTGAATGATCCTGGTAAAACACTTTCTCTTGTTACGACTATTTTGCAGAATGCGAAATAGGAGTTTAGTGAGCGAGCGCGAATTCACTCGCTTGGTCGATCGGTCGGT
>OMLO01005279.1_pt1 | contig 10836 bp, 6 predicted proteins | sample 1674811 | NCBI WGS metagenome assembly OMLO01 (sample SAMN06265003, study PRJEB25207) | coral metagenome | isolation source: Coral host | place: Mexico:La Bocana,Puerto Morelos, Mexico | collected 2008-11-13
AGGATTTGTTTCAGAAGCCGGGATGAAATTTCAGCCCGGTTGGCCGGGCTGAAATTCGCCATGTAATCAGGCCCTAAGGGTGAAAGTTTCTAAAGAAACTTTGGTGCTGCGTCGGTGGGGGTAACAAGGTAATTTCGTTATATCAACTAAGTTGAAAATGTAAATTGGCCACAGTAACGAGTTGAAAAGCTGACGTTTCGACCGTTAGCCCCTCTGACGAAGGGCTATAACCTATCTATAACACCTCCCGCACGGTAGTCCGACGCTCTACCAACCGAGCTAACCGGTCGGCGGGAAAAAGGGAGAAAGACCGATGGTGATGACAAGGCCTTTATATTGCCCCATTTAAGGGGCCGACTCTCAAGAGGCTGAAAACTGCTTAATCATATCTGTGAAAATACAAGAACTACATATTTGAAGAAGTTGAGCAAAATAGTGTGATTTGTCTGTGGTGGGCAGATCAGTTATTTCCCAAAGCCCAAGGCTAACTGACAAGTTACAACATTTTGAAACATTATTTCATTGGATGACCAAGCTTGTTTTCATTTACTGCCGACATCTTGTTCGAAGCTCGGGGACGCAACCTGCCATTTCTTTTGCACATGGTTAAAATTACACACGAGCACACCATTATTTGTGGGTCACGTGGTGGGCTCTCAGCCAATGAAAAGAAAGGAAAAAATGCATTTGAATGATGATCACCTTTATTAAGCCTATTTAATGAAGCTCCCTATATTTATTATATATTGCTGACATATTTTAGATCTATAATGCAAACGATCCTAATAGCGATACCAAAACATATTTATTACATACTTATATACTAAGTGTTAATAAGAGAACACTTAATTTTCAAAAGAACATTTTCGCCTAATGCAAGACTTTCACAAGGAATCTTCAATCAATAACCTTCAAACATGATACAGCATATAAATAATTACTTAAAAATAGTTCACCTTAATAGCTGAATATTGAAATGCCTCTTGCAACAAATGATCTTTTCTCAAAAATTAAAAAAGACAAGAATAAGTTACTCTTTTTATTTAAGAAAAGCTAGTTACTGTAGCTACGAGGGAAAAATGCACTTCATTGGAACTTGGCAAGATGGTTCAAAATAGTGTTATTAAGAACCAATGTCTATGGCCTAAAATTTAATTTGTCTTGTTTTACAAAAAAGTACTTAATTCTTAAAACACGCTATGTTTCTAACCTTACAATACAAGCAAATTCCTACTCCCAGCAAGAGAGTGAGAAGTTTACAAATGAAAACGGGTAAAGTTTGATGACATGACATACCAGTAACAAATATAGGTATGGGTTATCTTGCCCTGTGGAAGAATGGGGTGTGTCACAAAAAATTTCTTTGTGACAGACCCCTTTGTCCCACAGGGGGAATAATTGAGCCCAGCCAAGACAGCTCTAAGACACCTCACACAGACTGAACCTCGCTTGGAATAATTTGAGTAGGAAACAATCAGCAGCTTAGAAACCCCTATGACTTCTTGGACGAGTGTCAAAAAACCCTGAAACTAACATAAGATAACAGCAGGGACAGGCAGTACAATTCTACTCTTCCAGTCAGTAAATTCAATTTGGAGAAAATTACAGAGACATTTGAAGTAAGAGCCATCTTTGTTATCACTAATACAAATACTTAGACACGCATTACCACTAACATTTCTTTTCATGGATATCTTGGTTAAAACAGACTTCAGTCCCTTTTGCAATGGACAATTCTGACATATTCAATTAACCACCATTACAAAGGGGGAAACAAAGGGGAAACACAAACTACAAAATTCTCAAAACAATTTAATTACCGATCCTGTCAAGATACCAAAATGTAAAGTTTGAAATGTGTACGCTGCCTTTCTCTCTACTGAATGCCATATTTAGCCCGAAATTATGCCTTGTGGATAAGAAACCTTCTAACACAACAATACTGATGGGAAGTGGGTTATGACAAAATTTGAGAGGGCTTTAAATATTCACAATTAAAGAGTACTGCTTGGACGAGTGAGACTACCTCGAGTGAGACTACCTCGTCCTGGATTGCAAGTGCAACCTTTGTGAGATTTCGTCTTGGCTTATACTCATGTTCATTTTTGTCCCTGCTATTTCATGGTGTCACACTATTGCCTTTTTTCCTCGAAAATTCAAGGACTACTGGTAAAGATTCAAGAGTTTTAGGCAGAGAACTGTTTTTTTCCAGTTGTATGGACATTTGAAGGCCTGCATGAACCACAAATATCTATAAATGTAAGCCACTGTGTTGAGCAAATCAACATTCAGTTACAAGGAATTTCTTAGATATCAAAATTAATGACGAAATTATTGTATATCTTGGATAATATGTCCCTACAATGACAAAAATGTATATTTCCGTTATGTTTTCAAAACATCTTCAAAATTGAAGCTTCACCTCACTGTCAATATATGCAGAGTATTTCTTTGCCAGGCTACAACTTTTGAAGATCAAGCAAATGTATTTTCAAAGAATTGAATTCAAAGATTACAGTTTTGCTCTCTTAGTTAAAAAAGTAATTTCAACTAGCACAGACTACATACATAAATCAAGAGCTTATTGAAATGTACTGGCTAATAGAAATTGTTCACTTCAAAAGAATGGCCAAGGAACCGAAAATGATTAATGCTACTACTTCAAGAAAATTTATTGGGTATTTTATTTGCTTGCACAAGCAAGGAGACTACTCTACATAGAAGGTACAAGAGTCTGGCACCATTCACAAGAGGAAAAATAGTGAATCATGAATCACAGAAATTTAATTTTCCCTTATCAGGAAAATAAGCAAGTAAGACACATTTTTTGATAACCTCTTACACTAGAAAGAGTGTTTAAAGAAAGCAAAACTGTGAAAGGCTAAGTAAAGGATCCTTATTACAAATTGCATAACTAAATCACTTTCAATAGAAATCTCACTCTACCAATCTGGAGCACTAGGGTCTCAAAATCCTGGAGAATAGAGTGGTGAATTCATGAATATCGATTAGTAATTCAAGTTCTACATGGTTCACACATGGCTCCAGGTCACAGATTGTGAAGATTAATTCCAAATTCATCATTTTAAAGAAAATAAAACCAGCTAGTCACACATCACAAGAATTACTGGTAATCACAAGGGGCTTCTGTTCAAATCCTTCATACATTTCAAGCTCTTTTGCTCTATTTTTATTGGCCACCTTGCAGTTTCTCTGTCAAATTCGGTTGTCAAAAATTTAATGATATGTTACGACCAAGGTCACAGAGATATCCAGTTTTTTTTTCAAGTTGTCTTAGGAATCTTGGAGGTGGGGGACTTCCACATAAAAAGGATGGCATTGCTTGTTGGAAATTTAGAAAAGAACCCCTAAGATGTACTAAGATCATGCTTTTTGGGTGTGGCTTGAAATTGTTTACACCTCTAAGAAGTGCCATTTCAAGAAAACAAAAAAACAACATCTCCTGTCATAATTTTTCCACTCAATGAACTAGAAGGTACTGTAAATGCTCCCATTGTGGACCTTTTGAGGCTTAACACCATAAAAGGTATCAAAACCTTGAAGGTCTACTGTGCCCGTAATAGGAGCAGAAAGAAATCCACAGGGACAACAAGTGCAAAACAGCCCGATTACATACATAAAAGGAAATTTTGAATAGATACCAGCCTACTTACAATACATAGCAGATTCCAAACAATTTTTCAAGCAATAAATAATTACAAAATAAAACTAAACCTACAAAATTTGACCCAAGAAATTGGCATCTACATTTTTAAGTCACTGCTAGCTAAAGAAAGAATCCATTTCAGTTCACTCATCAGTGGGTTAAATTAGTCTTTTCCAACAAAACTACTTTCAACACCAAAAGGGTTAAAATAGGAGAGGATAATTTAAGCTGCCTGCAGGGACTTCCACAGCAATCATGATCACCTGCATAGATTAAGAAAATTTAAATTAAAGATTGTTTTATTTTACTTTGGGGTTAATAATTACAAGCATTATTACTCTACTACAAAGGCTGAATAGAGTGATTGATGAGCAATAGGAGAAAAGTGGCTAACGGTAGGCATAGGTGTGTATTGGATGACTGATTACATGATGGATAAGCTTTACTCAACTCTGCAATTTTGGTTTTGGTTACTGAAAGTAACCATAAAAACATTGTACAAGTTCCAGATGACCTTGATGACTGTGTTATTGTGAGGATCAACTTACTGATATAATGAACTGACAAATGCACTCACATGTACATGTACCTCTGTGTTTACAATATCTTCAATCATGTTACAAATTACAATGTTAAAATTGAACATTAATGACATTTCTTTCATGTTTTGCTTAAGAGTTTTAGACAGAGCTTTCCACACTTGCATACCGCGGTATTGTGCCAGCTCCAGCATCAGTGTTGTCCAAGGTTGAAGGATACTGAGAATCATCATACACCATTGCTGTACGTACAGGGGCTAGCAAGGAATTGAACACCGCAGGAGATGCAATGGCTCGCTGACTACGACCATCAATAACGCTCCTGAATGCATTGACTACTCGTATCTGAGTACAAATATGACAACAAAATTATCACCACACTAAATGGAGACATTATGTAACATAACCAATTCAAACTTGCCCCTGAACACCTGCAATTCTTGGCTTGCATGTGACGTCATCATTATCTTAAATCCAAAATTAAAGAGCCAATAATGTTTTTATCCCCATTAGACATGAGAGGGGATAAATATATATTTGTGTACACCTTTTCAGCTGAGTAGCCTGCTTCGTCTGGAAACCAGCGCAGTTTAAATTTCAGAGTTGTGGCGGTGCGTGACATAAAGCTGCGAACGCGTCCGTCAAAAAAACATATTCTTATCTCCTGATATTTAGTCATTTTAGAAGTTAAAGTATTTGGAAAAGTGCTTGTGTAAATGCTTGTTTCTTCAGTACAGATAAACAGTCGTCTAGATAGCCAAAGTAGGTTAAAGATGATTACGTTATATCAACTAAGTTGAAAATGTAAATTGGCCACCATAATGAGTTATAAAGCTGACGTTTCGAGCGTTAGCCCTTCGTCAGAGCGAATCAAAGATGATTACACTATTTTTCGGCCGCCATGTTGGTGTACCACATTGGTACACCAATATGGCTGCTCCATACTGGGCTCTACAAATTTGTGCAAAATATTTCGACGAATATCTGAAGTTACGAAAAACGCACAGACTTCAAACTTGGAGAAGTGACTTCTTTTTTAATCTCCCATAACAACACAATTTCTTGACTTTTTCTACCGAATGGTTTTCAAATTATTTTTTTATTCTGTTTTATTGCGTGACAGTGCAAGCCAAGAATATATACATTACTGTAAAAAAAGGAATGCAAACAAATCTCTGAGAAGTTTGACACATTATCAACATGGCTACTGTTTGAATCAAAACAAAATTTAGGGCTGTTATTTGCTTTGCTTGTTTCATGTCATTGCTTTTGGCCCTCAATAAGTCTCATGTGTTGTGTTTAATGTAACAAAGAATAGTGTAGACAAACTCTTCACTGGATTTGTACTCATTTCTTGATTCTATTGTTATTACACTGTTCACAGTCCCCTATTTTTCCGTGAGATCATAGATGTTGATTTGAGGTCCATCTTGGTCTCTTGATGCAAGCGAAACTGGGGAGAGTACAAAATGCTCATGGGTACAGGTGGTGGAGTTAATAACATAGAGGAGAAGGGGTGAAAAATAGGGAGACTGTAACATCTTCTTTCCATATCAGGTTAGCAGGATTAGCTTCTCCAGCAGTGGGAACACCTGATTGGTCGAGTGGACAATAGAATTTATTGGAGCATAGCAGAGCATTGAGAACTAGTGACATTCATCACTTGGGGTCTCAGGCTAAAATGGCATCGATTTCAGAGGAATTTCTACCGAATGCTTTGATTTTGATCATCTGTCTGCGTTTTGTTTTAGAGGTTAATGCTAAATTGTGAGCAAAAAGAGGATGTTTTGTATCTACTTGAAGGAAAAGATGTTTTAGCAGTTCTTGCACCTGGGTTTGGAAAATGTTTAATATATCAAAATTTTGTTGAAATTTTAAACAGGTTGATCATGAAGTGAAAAGCTTCTATTTTTTCAAAGATGTCTTGGAGTAAAAAATAACAAATTCCAGGTCATATACACGTTGACGGAGCAATTTTTGTAGAGTTGGGTAACATGCTCTTTGTGCAAGCACAGGAATATTTTTAATCTTGTAATCCACTTCAACGCCAACACGTATTTTTAAAAGATCTGCTAGGAGAATTTTGTCAACTCCAGCCCTTTGAGGGATTGAGGGATCTTAATTCAGTCGAAACGTACTTGTTCTTTCCACTGAAATCACCAGCTTGAATTTTAAATTTTAACCGAGAGTCAGAGAAGAGTTCTTGTATTCTGCATTCAATCGACTCATCTTATTTTTGTTGTCTTCATTATTCACACCTTCATAGTGACATGTAATCAATATATTTCCCAGCTCTGACAAGTGTTTCCTCCAGGGGATTGATTTGATTAGCAAAGGTGCCATAAATCAGCCATGCCCCTTGAATACAAGTCAAAGGGAAACTGTTACAGTCTTCCTATTTTTCTGCTTGCAGTGTCCCCCACCAACCCTACCCATTGGTATTTTGTATGGTTCCAAGTTTCACTCACATCAAGGGACCAAGTGAGAGGTCCATTGAACTCAATAATTGGCATCCATGATCTCACTGAAAAATAGAGGACTCTGAACAGTCTAATCGTTATTGATAAGGATAACAGTTTACATTCTGAAGAATTTGCCACATGTTTCAACCAAACATGTTTTGAATTGAAATGAAAGCCATATGCCAAAAATCTACAAAATGCTATTGACTGAATCCTTTCAATTGTCATCTTGTTTCATTACATTTGAACATTCTTTGTTTCTGCAAATGTTCTGTACCAAGGTGACGGCAATAAACTTTTAATACTTAAGGGCCACTGCATGGTACAAAAAAGAAATCAAACTTACTTGAATATCTAAATTAACTTACTTGATGTTGTAATCTTGTCAGGCCACGTATCCAAAGTAGACGAGCTTTGCTGTCCTTTGGTCCATCAGGTTCTACAATTGTAGCAAGAGGAAGCTCTTTTGTGCCAAAACGACACAGTTTAGGAAATGAGTTTTTGGGAATTGTAAGAACAAGCTGTCCCCACACCAGCTCAGAAAATCCTAGGAAGATACACCACATCCATTCTTCCCAGCCGAGGCCTGTTACATGGAAAGCTTTCCCAGTCAACTCAATAATAAGTATCTGAAAAACAACAGTGTGCTGTATTACAAAAAAGCGTCAAAATTAGCGGGAATTACTTACCGGTAATAATTTGTTTAAAAGATACAAATAGAATTTAGCTACTTTAAAGTGATGACTTCCTTCCACAACATATATAAAATTTTGGTTATCAAATCAAATCTAGATGAACAACATCAATGTTGTTGAGTGATTTGTAACAGCCTTCAAATTTCATGATTCAAATCAATCAAAGTCTTCAGAAATTAGACAATGTTTCAAAAGACAGTCAGTTACACCAGACAAAACTTTAGAAAAGCTTATCTAATGTAAGCTCAAGTTTGAATGTAAAACTCTGAACAGTTGAGAAATATTTTGAAGACATTCCAAGGCTTTGCTATATATGGTGACAGTCATGAAACAGTTTGACATTGCTATTTTCCATAGACATAAGAGAATAATAATAATTATTTGTTGGTGTGAAAATGGGAAGTAATAAACCTAGATATTTCTACAGCAAAAAAAAGCTTTGAATTATTCAGCACTGTTTTCTTCCCAAGACAGAAAACCTATTCAGGCAGTCCAGAATGCAATCACATTCTCCAGGAAAATAGCACAAAGCTGATCCTGAATTCCCTTAGTTCTGACAGTTGCTCGCACAAATGGTGGCAAGACAAGTTGTGGCTTCCTCACATTATTTTTGCATTATGTGCTTGCCCAGATTTATTTACTGGGGCGATCAGGGAGACCGGAAAAGCAGCAAGGTCAAAGGTAGCTGCCAAAGGTACTATAAGTGAATGAAATGCTGGTTATTGAGGTGTATAAGTAGTCCATAACAGGCAATCAAGTACAAAAAAAGAAATAGCTCTACTACATACATCTTATAATGATATCTTATGCTTACCTGCACAACAAATGTTCCAGCCATAATAATAAGAAACACAGGGTTGTGGGAAATGCCGGCAAAAACATTTCTTTCGCCATGTACTTTACGAGAGTTGATTTCATTGAAGAGCTGCATCATAACAAACGTATTGAACACTATACTTGAGTGAATTGTGGGCTTACAGCGTGTTGTCTCTAAATAACCATCTTCAATGTCAAATAAGTCATCTGCCAAGAAGACTAGGACGAAGAGGACTATCAACTGATAGATGGCATGACCAAGGATATTCCTTATCATGGTGCGCGAGATGAGTGGTTTGGTGCGGCCATAAGGTTTCCGTTGTAACAGATCTTCTGTTGGTGGTTCTGTAGCAAGGGCCAGTGATGCAAATGAGTCCATGATAAGGTTTACCCAGAGAAGCTGTGTTCCAGTTAGAGGGCTTACCTACAATTTAAAATTAATCACCACAAACTCACTACAAGTGACTGAAGAGCACAGCTTGAGTAACACAAGGTAACTATAAAAAAACGTATTACAGTGTGACTTCTTGAACTGGGCCACCAAGAAGACAACTAACCAATCAAAACATAAAATCAGTAAAATGGACTGGTAGCCTCTTCTGATGGCAAGTAAGAGTTGGTTTGATGTGAAAAGATCTACACTGTCAACTCTTCTGCACTATAAACAGGGCTCAAAATAAAAATTCCTTAGTTTGCCACTTGGCAGCTAAGTGGTAAAACATTATCACCAAATGCAGATTTTTTAATCATCAGATTATTAAATCAAAATTCAAAAGTGATTAAAATCAATGGACGTTGTGTCTGAACAAACTGGTTGTGAGCTAGTGGGGTGGGATAATGATTTATGAAAGGTTGAGAATGGAGTTATTATATTAATTACCACCAATGTCATTGATAAGTGACCCTGAAATCAAAACTCTTTCAAGCATTTGGCGATTCACTTCTATCAATTATGCGCTCCCTTTATGGTATTATTTTCAAAAATATCACAGCCACTGTGTAGGCTACTTCCTCAACATGGCTACTCTATATTCTTGAAGTTTATGTTCACTAGTGGTATATTTGCTTGTGTAGGGGTTTAGCATCAGCATTATAGCAAAATTACTGTGTGTGGGGAGATTTGTGAAGAAAATTTGGGAAGCTGGGTAATCAACCGTCGATGAATAAAAACCAACTAGGTTTTCATCTGACACTTTTCACATTTGTGACTGATGAAGTAGGTTTTCTCCAATCAACTGTGGAGGTTTTTCTGTATTCACAAATTTTCTTCACAAATGTCTTACCCTCATGCAGAAATCTTGCTATAACACAGACATAAACTCCTGCCTGAGCAAATACACCACTCGCTGATGTAAACTTGAAGCAAGAGGCTAAACAGTTGCAGCCACATTTTAGGAAAACAAAAGTGGGATTCATATAGCAACATATTAAGAAGACATGGTTGAAGGAAGCAAATCGCCAAATGCTTGCAGGAGTCTTGATTCAAGGGTTGCCTATCAATGAAATTGGTCGTAAATAATGCGAGTTCACTCATATGTCTGAACGTAGCAATTAGATCAACTTGTACTATCAGTCTCCTCCTACTACAGCTCCATTGTGTGACAAATATGACAAGAACATCTAACATCAAAACAGTTCCACAAATGCAAGAATGAATCAAAGGCCTCTTTGAGGCTACAACTATTTTGCACGATGAAGTACATGCTTCAGTATATGCAGAAAAGATGAAAATATTTTAGCTTCGTTCCAAAAATAAATTTCTTTTTTCTGTCCCTTAGTTAAACCTCTTTAAAAAGCTTTAATCACTGCCCTGACTCTGCAACACAATAATGCATAATGCTCTAGAGACATACACGCTTTGCAGACCTATGTATTAAGTTAGCTCAATGTGTTGGTATACTGTATTGGAAAGCATAAAGGGCGAGAGTTCAACACAAGGGCGGGCAAACCCACAATCTTTTTTTTTCTTTTCTTTTTTCCCTCCCACGTGATTTTTCTTTTTCCCTCTAGAAGTTAATAAGTGCTTCCCATTTAAAATAATTTATTATTTTGCTCGATATTCATGCATTGCATGTATCATGTTATTAAAACCCAGGAGCCCGCGTTCATTTTGTAACTAGGACAACAAATGCTTTCTAGGTTTTTTAAAAACAATTCAAATAAGAAAATGCTAGCAACACAAGCTGTTGACATACATAGCTGAAATCTATCCAATTATTATTTCACAATGTTTCACATTTGCCAAACCATTCCTCAAGTCAAGTTGTGCATTGGTCATCGGAGATAGAAACAAATGTTCAGTGTTCTCACCAAGATTTTGCCTTGGGGAGTCCCAGGACCCCCTCCTCTGAGAAATAGGGCCCCTGTAAGAACATCAGGGGGACAATGTTACTCCAAATGGTCTGCTACATGAAGCACCTACCTGATCCAATATGGCGCTCAACATGTTTACAATTCTATAACGGTGCATACACCAATCTTCACCGCGTATGTGGGAACAACAAAATTAACGGCAATAAAATTAAAGACTAGATCTTTTAATAACATGTTTTTTACTCATTTTAACAAGCAAAATGCTGGGGTGTTAGGTTGACCATTAAAACTACTCCAAAGTCCCTACTCTAAAGTCCGTTTGACAAGTAGCTTGCCTCTGCGCC
>OMLO01005280.1_pt1 | contig 10836 bp, 4 predicted proteins | sample 1674811 | NCBI WGS metagenome assembly OMLO01 (sample SAMN06265003, study PRJEB25207) | coral metagenome | isolation source: Coral host | place: Mexico:La Bocana,Puerto Morelos, Mexico | collected 2008-11-13
GACCTAACGGCTCAATTCCAATTAAAATTTGTCCTTCGAAACGTTGTTCCAAAACGGAGAGCAAAATACCGTCTTCGCCGCCGCCATTGCTATCGCCGTCTTCACTGGAAGCCTAGGGCTCGCCTTAGTACGGCGCAAAATCACCATTAAATACATAATAATCTTCTCCATCACTGCTGCATATTACTGCTAGTCTGCCAAATTTTGCGGAACTTCACCCAAGGAAACGCGGGAGAATTCGCTGGCAGTTTTTCTTCTTCTGCTCATTTTTACGTCATAAAATACCCAAAAACAGTGACGTTTTCCTCCGAACGCGTAAGATCTAAGAGTAAGGTCATAAACAGGGTGTCAAATTTTTGGTCAGGTCATAAATAGGGTAGCGAAAATCGCAAATTTTGGTCATAAATAGGGTAAGGGTTTTGGGAAGCGTGCCGAACACCCCTACCAAAGTTTTCTGGAAGTACCCCGGGGGGGGGGGGGGGGGGGATTGTGCCACAGCAAACGCAGGAGTATTGTTGGGTATGCTTCGCAAATGCTCACCAAATCGACGCCTGAGACCTCGCCCAGTTTCACCGATGTAAATATGGGTGCATGTGCGGCAGGATATGCGGTACACAAGATTTTCCGGAGTGCAGGTGAAATGATCGCGGACGGTGAAGGTGCTTCGTATCTCGGTGAGAGGGTTGATGAACTCGCACGTGTGACACCGAGAGCGTTGACATACACGTGTCCCAGGCTGCTTAGTAAAAGATTTGTCGGTGGAGTGTACCAGTATGTCTCTTAGGCTGAAGTTGCGTTAGTATGCCACAAAAGGTGGTTTTGGTCTCAGAAAATTTTACTTGTGCTTATTTATTCCAAATTGCACTCAAAAATCATCGAAACATTTACAGATCAGCCCGACACGTAGACATGTTAGATGAGAAAAGAGATTTTGATTACTTGAAAGGTGAACAAGATATTTGCATTAAAACCATAATACCCAGCCAAAATACGGCCTTTAGGTGTACCCCCGCCTAAACGACTGACAATTGAGAACGAACTGCCGTCGTCGAAATAATTAAAATAATTTCCGAAATAAGCTTAACATACGCAGGAAAAATACTTGGCCTTTTCCATGATGCCTTCTACCTCTCAGTGTCAAAAACCATTCAAATGAGACAAATGGCCTATAGCCCTTTTTAGCTGGGGGTTGTTGCCAACCTCGTTCCCAGGGCTTTTCCCTTCACCTCTGGGAACAAGGTAGGGTTCTTGCCCCATTTCAGGACATGTGATGATACTCTTTAGAATTCCTACTTTCGAATTTTCAAATAGTCGTGTGTATAAGAGTTAACGATTTTGAATGGATAAAAAGAACATTTTCCATTGAATATCACGTGATCTATAATGGCAAACAAACCACCCAAGCTGAAAAGGAATTTTATAAAATAACAAAGCTAGTCATTTCAAGTGCATCCATCATGACGTCGAATAAAGAAAATATGACCTGCACAAAGCAAGCAGCCCCTGGGAACATCCTAGATGAGGTCATAAACTACCCTTGCTTAATCTAATGCGGGTTCATGAAACTTGCTCCACCGGCTCAATGAATTTTTCACCAGATGCCTTATGACGGCCAATCCCATGAGACTCATGAGGGCCGTTTTTAAAAAAGTCTAAATGCAGTCCTCCTAGGACTGTTATGTGCGCTAATGGTAGTGCACATAATAGAGATAGAGATAGAGATACAGATAGAGCCAAGGTAGCCGCCCTGACCATGTCCGATAGACCCATCAAAACGAGGCTAGTTGCTAAACTTAGCAGCAAGACACGACCACAGGGCGTATAAAATATTCTGTTTTTTTACGCAGTATGTGGCGTAGTTTGACAGTGAGAAGTAGCATTCTTTACTCGTGTCGTGTCTTACGTCTATGCCAGCTAAAGAGCAATTTAACTCAGAAAAGGATTCTTCGAATTATCTTCCGTCAACTTTACATTGTCTTACCTGTTACTCTTGTCTTTACGTCGGTTGTGCGTTTCGTCTGATTTGGTAAAAAAATACCGTATTATGACAAGAACGAAATCTCGCTTCGAATCCAAGCTGAAGCAAAGTGAGCGAACGTCGGAGCGTCAAAAAAGGCGGGAAAATAAATGGTCACCGGTCTCCTGTCATATATCACCTTGAACTTGTAGGCGGATCAGGGGGTGGTACCCACGGTCCGCACTCATGCAAAACAACATGCCTATTACAAAATGTCAGTTTTCAAAAACTTCAATGGAAGGCGTCGTTGCTTTTACTCTTGACCTGTCAAGCGACTTATTTTATTATCAAAGCCTGAATAATTAGAAAGGATTCTTTGGGAAACTGCTATCTAGAAGGCCACAAAACCGCACCCCAAATTACAGCCATCTGAAATAGGCCGAATTCTTTCGTAATGAGTACGTGATCCATTGGTTTGCCTGCTTTATTTCTCTATATAAATACCCGTTATTAAAGAACTTGTTTGCCACGGCAAACATGGTAAACAATCCCATCGAGTTGTAAACACAGAATACATTAAAAATTGCGTCGACTGTAATTTAGTCCACACACAGCAGTGCACGTGCATGTGACCATGCCGAGTCTGAAGGGATCATGCTGAAGTTTCCAGCTTGCGAATAAAGGCAGGTGGCAAACAAATCTGCGGGCAGTGGAGCTGTTTAAGAACAGTCTGGAAACAATGAGTATCGGTAGCAATAATCAATTTGACCTCGAGGGATAAAATTCCACAAGGTGTGATTGTAGCTCCACTTTGTTTATCTGTAAAGCTAATCTACCTTATGAATTGGGTACGTCACGAAACAGAGAAACCTCTGCTGGACCTTTTGACAAAGTGAAAAAGAAAAAAACAACTAAGAGGACCAAAAGCCAAAAAACAGGTCTTGTGCTTTTCCCTTTCATCGTGAACAGAAACAGAAAGATAACAATGGTATTTAATTAACAGCACAATGGTGGCGACATGCCATGTGATTGTGGAGATATTGATTTTGAAGTATGGACGTTAACATGCCCACTTAATTATGGCTTCAGTCCAAGACCGAGGGTCTCAAGTACTGTTGACATCTCTTCCACCACAGGCTTGACAACTGTTGTAGGTCGTGTTAAGTGAGCTGACCCACCTCGCTCTCGAAGCCAGAGAACTGGTGGATAAATTTTACAAAGCTGATCAGTTTAACTTGGCCACACCATTCACACTACTGGATTCACCCGAGGCTTGTACACGAAAAAATCCTGAATTTTTATAGGGCTTTTAGCAGGAATATTCAAATACTTCTGCTCCGGAAGTCCTACATCCTTCAAGTACTTTGAAAAAACGAACAATAGTGATTAAACATAAAGTATACATGATGTAAGAGCTTACAATGGAAATACAAGATCTTATCCTCAAGAACCAAATTCAGTGAAACTACGTGCGCATGTGCCTTCGTGTTCAACGGTTCGTGACAGCGACACAAGTTCCCTTTTAATTTTTGTGCTAACACTGCAATATAAATGCCACGTTTTGTAGACATTTCGGCGCCTGGTAAATTTTTATACCTTACTCACTGTTTTAGCCATGAAACACACCCACAAAATCGCGACCGCCCGCAAATTGCTTTGCGTGGGTTTAGACTGGCTTATGCGAGAAATGATATTTTTAGGTTTTTCCGGGATTAAATGGTAAATTTCGCATTCTCCGATAAACGGCAAACTATAGCTCTCTTTTGGAAGCTTTCGTTAATTAGTCCATACACATAAAGTAAACATTCCCACGGATTTCTGGAACAAGGTGTTAATGATCACATTAAACACGAACACACCGCTGCTCTTGTATGGGTTGAACCTGACAGAGAGCTATTTTGGCGTCTTCTAGAATCCAGGGTGTGATTATGGTTTCGGTTTCTAGTTGTTCTTTCGTTTCCGAAAGGAAAAACAAAAAGACCCCTGACACTTCGGGGTGACGTAGCCCAATTAGAAGCAAAACAAGCCTATTGTAAGCTCAATTGTCCTGATTTTCCATTGTGTCTGCAACTGTCAATCACATTAACTCTCGTTGGTGAATGACAAGTGATGGCATTTAACACTTTGTTTGCTTTTGCACAGTGACTAATACCATAACAATAACGTCAACATATCGAACTGGTTTTACCGGGTGCAGTTTCAAAACAAAACCTCTTGCCACGGGACACTCACGCAGTTTCTACTACGCCGGCCATACCACCGTAAAAATGAAGCAATTCTCAGTTCACTGTGTTGTGTTTCTGGTGGTCACTAACTTTCTGATAAACGGAGCAGTTGTCGTAAACAGAAGTGAGAAAGGTTGGTAATTTTCATGTGCAACACGCTTTTCCTTCTTTCTCGATTTAAGTTATTAAGTCGTTTTGTTCTGTTTTCAGATTTTGTTTCGAAGCGCGCCAAAGCTCGCCCCACGGAGAATTCGACATCAGAAGCAGAAACCGAGAAGTCTTTCAAGGTAAAACTCACTCGAAGAGAAAAATGCTGCAATCTGGGGCGAGAAGTTGCCAAAATAGGAGAAACGTGTAGTTATACGTCAAATGTGGACCGTATCTCGCCCGATAAGCACTTTCACCAAATGAAAACAGCAGTGTGGACTCGTCGTAGCCACCCCATCAACAAACGTCTCCTTCCAAAGTGTAAACCTTTTAAGGTTTTCTACGAGAAATGCTGTCGATACGAGTACTACCTTATCGAAGCTGATCTCCTCAGAGCCAGGATAAAAATCAAGCGTTACTTGAAGCAAGTCAGGAAGAACGAAGTCGAAGAGGACCAAGGAAGTTCTAACGACGAGGGAGGCCCTCCGGTCGAGCACGGGATCTCTCACAAGAGGTACAAAATTTAATTCATGGAGGTACTCGTATGAAAACTACAGACAGCAATCAAAATACTGACCTTTTAACTCGAGGTACTGAAGTTTTTTTTTTAACTTATCCTCGGTATATTACCATAACATGTAAACGTCATGTCTATCTTTACGTTATTACTATGACGTAGTTTAGAATAATAACGGAGGCATTAACGGGGAGGTCCTTTAAGTCCTCGAGGCAATATTAAAGACTTCAGGATTTCAAAGAATACTCAGTATCTATTAATGAATCTCACTGCCCTTTTTGCTTGTAAATAACTCTTTTGGCAGCAATGTATAGTTTAAAAATAGCAATGTGTGTCTCCTCAAGCTACAATATATGGCCACAACAATAAAAAATACTTAGGCCTTCAGATCAGAGAACTCATTCTCCTAGTTTGTCTGTTTGATTGTATTACAATAAACTAAGGGAAACGTAGTTGTAGATTAGTGAAGAGTACAAAAGAGTTATTACGCAAAGGAAAATCGCATGTATATACTTCCTTTTCCTGTTATTTTTCTTACATTTATACATTTTGTGTTGTATTATTTTCCTTGACAGAAGTTGTAAATAAAAGACAGACGAATCATCTGCGTCATGGTCGTTTGACTCGGCAGTTTTTCCCACGCTCTTGCAACTATTTTGTTTGGCATTCAAAAAAGTGATTAATTTACCCCTTTCCAAAGGTCAACAATCAACACTGTGTAATGGCAACTCAAAAGAACAGATTAAACACACGAGGATTCTATTGTTCATTGTCTGCTTTAATGCATACGATATCGATACGGGCGAGCATAGTAAAGTAATCCTGTGAAAGGGTTCCCACAAAAATGACGAATATAGTATAAAGTTCCAAACTGTTTGTAATTAGCAGGGAGATAAGCTCCTTAAAATTATCAAGCGACCTTCACAGATATCTTAATAAAGTTATAACAGAGAATAAGTCTAATTTGCCTCTGGCGTTTTCAAGTTTAAATTCTATTTGTGTTGCCGACTTCTAGAAAGCTACAATTAGTTCTGAAAAACGCCCATCAAATCAGAATACAAGTAGATTAATCATCTGTTATGATGAGTTGACTAACGATGTAATCTGTGCTTATCTCGACGAGTTCTAAACACTATGGCGTACAATCCGGATTTTTTTCACATCGTAGCACGTTTAAGATAGCATTTGCGGCCAAATGGATCCAAAGGAGTAGATGCTCCCCGTACTACATTCCACCCAAACTCCCACGCCTTGTTTGTACAAGAGACAGAAATCTCGATCAGTGATAAGGCAATTAAACCAAAGTCGCCGAGGCATACAACTGCTTTGAAGCAGAAGATTCCGAAAGGTCAATTTTCGTGAACGCTGCGTGCAATTTTGATTCATTAGAAACCAATTTCCAACCGGAAGACCACTGACAGAGCTGAGCGGAATGGCTTCATTGAGCGTAACGTGTTAAATAAGTTAATGCTTCGACTACTTCAACACCGAGTGAGATCTTCCAATCAGTTGAGGTCATGTGCATGCCCAACATTTGCAAAGTTCGTCCATGACCAGATTCTCTCTAATAGGAAGACTATGTTGGAATGTTCTAGGTACCATGTTTTAAATACAGGAAATGTCTTCAGACCTCTTCAGGCAATTCCATAGAAGAGGACGTCGGATTATGTCCATCGCGTGTGTTTGCACGCCGTGGAGTTTAGTAGATTTGCTTCATTGTATTATGTTGCCAGTAAAGTCTTCCTCCTTAATTCATCAAAAGTGAAATCTCCGAATTTCTCATTAGCTGTCCGTCAAAAAACGACAAGTTTTGATTGAAGTAAAAAAAGGAAATTTTCCGGTCAACAGTTCACTACTTTCGAATTGTGAAAATCGCACCTGGACACTTACTTTTGCTTTAAGTTTCAGTTTCTCTGTGTTTTATTTTTTTTTGCCATGGAGGTCAGTTTGTCGTTCGCCTTGTTTTCTTACTTGTCCCTTAAAATACCTGCAGGTCGCGCTGTTCGCTTAACACTAACCCAGGATTAAAAGTTAACAAAAGTATTATTTTTTCGTGTATTAAAATGTTTTTCACTTCTTATGTTTCAACTATTTGAAGATAAGCCAAGCTCAAAACCGAAGGACAAACGACATAAATAGGAAACAACACCAAAAAATTACAAAACTGAAATCAAAATTCTCGCTGATCCTGGGTTTGCTTAATCGCGCTTTGAGGAACCCGACAACCCGAGGGCTTAAATTCTTAAAATCCTTTCTGACGAACAATCCTTTCTGACGAACAATTACAAAAACCTGATGGCTGCATTGCAAGCGTCGACTTTTGGGTATGCAGGGGGAATTTTCAAATCGCTTCCCTCTTACACAAACCTGGTAATACAAGCTCCCACGTGGACGTGCAGAGTCCCTGAACTGGTCATCTACACGAAACACGTCGCCAGTTCGTGCCGAAACCCTACAGCTGGGGTTTATTTTGGCATGCTTTTCAAACTTGGGATAATATTCGAGTTCCTCGACGTTTGTCTTGGTTGCTATTTTATGTTTTAAAATACTTAATCACAGCAAGCTTGAAATATAATGCGCGGCACTGTCATAAGCTATGAAAACAAACGTTTGCCCTTTTAGGTCTTTTTACAGTTACTCAAGAAAACACTGCAGCGAGTGGATGCCGATGACCTTACACCACCCAACCGGAACCCAAATCTCAACTTAAAAGAAGTACCGAATATTTACCCAGAGATTATACCAACGTTCAACTCAATCTTGATAAAGATGTGAGGTTAAGGTATTTTTAGTAATGTTTGGCAATCGTCTTTGAACAAAAGGTCGGGAAAAGAATGAAAGAATGAAAAGAATGAGAACATTAAAGATCACCTCTATACGCATCAGACGTAATGTTCATGCAAACCGTTTTCAATTTTGTTCAGTTTTCACCATTCAGACTTGTACTCTATGAACCTGGTGTGTTTTCTCCAGTTTTAATCCATTAGTGGATTAAAAATTCCAAGTCCAGTTTAAAACCAGTTGTAAGTTCTTTCCGATACTCTTCAGAATGAAGAGTCGGAAACCTTAAAGAATGGGGAATTTACGTAAACGCTATTCAATGTCTGCAGTTGTAGACAAAGATAAACAGACAAACTGTTTTCCAATCATTTCTTCAAAAGATAAACATGGCTTTACTCCCATATAGCGTTATTTTACGTTTGTCAAAGGGCGTGAGACCGGCTGTGTAAAACAAATCTGTTAAAAGTTTTATTTTACGCAGGTAAAGTCACGAAAACTCGCGCCCGTTGACGGACGTAGAGTAACATCTAGCTTTAGGAAGTGAATTTCACCTTTTGAAGGGGTACCAAGCTAAACCTTTTCCATAAAGCACTGAATTTGTCTCTGCCATTTTAATCACATCATTTTCAAAATAAGAAGTTACGCTAAGTAATCATACAAACAAAAAAATGCAAAAAGATGATGGCCCGATGATGGATCATAAACCCATCCCTGACACTCAAAGAACTGTCAGCCACGGAGAAAAGCTAATCTGATGGAATGAAAAAACAAAAGATTTCAAAAAGTAATCACGCGCAAATTCCGTTTCAATCTCTTTAGAAGATTGCATAACAGGCTCGTTATATAAGATTATACTAGTAAAACAGATGGCGACATCACACAGTGTCACAAACGTTCAAGCTTAAGTCTTTCAGGATATATAGAATTATTCCAACGAGAGAGAAAGAGGTACCAAGAAAGACTCTTCTTCAGACGCGATGACTTCAAATGTTCCGTCGATGAAAAAGTTAAAGCCTCTTGCAGTTTGATGTGTTAAACGGATGAAATCAACCAAAACATTGTCAGCTTTTAAATGCGTTACTTCCGATCCCACCCCGCATATCATAACTACTAGTTTACAGAGTAAACGGCGGTCGCGCTAAAATTAAATAGAAAATTATCTAATTTTGACCGGGATAATTCGGCATCAGATTCCCGGGAAAACACTCTTAGGCGGGAAAAAAACTACAGTTCGCGCCACGTTTGCTTGTTTGCTTTGCTGTGAAATCTTCCAAATTCTAGAAACGCCAACGAAATATTCTAGTGCCTGTTATAAGATCATAATTGGATGAGAAGATTCCATGGGTCGGAAAGACAATAGGCGGGATGCAAAATTGAAAGTCGATGAATTTTTATCATTTAATTAATTTCAGGGCTGAATATCACGTAAACATGCTACGCTTTTTAATTCATAGTACACTGGGCCATCCAGTTTTGAAGACAACAAAAATCGGTTAGCAGCTTAAAAGGGCATGAGTGAACTAGACAGAAGAGATATGGACTCAATCTGATCTGTGGCGGTCCGGTGGAAATCATCCTGGCTAAGTTTTTTTTCCGAGACGACATGTTTGTGGTGTTTTTTTTTTTTTGCGGTCATCAAGTGTTTTTTTTTTCGCACGAGGCTCCAAATCTAAAACACGCCAGACATAGATATCGTGTAGAAATTGAACAGCAATTTTCTATGCCTTCCTCGGAATTTTTGCACACTTCCTCGAGAAGTGCTGCTCTACAACATCCAAAAAAACATTTCAATTTGAAAATGAGGATGATTAACACGGCATAAAAGTGCATTACAATCCGGAAACCATTGTCTCAGGTACCCTAAGAATCTGAAATTGTGTTGCAACACATAATTCCTTTATTGGATTGGTTATAAGCTAGTCCACAGAAAACGGATACGCCCACCGGGGAGCGGAAGGGCACGTTTACGTTCCCGAGTAGACAATTTTGTTTGTTCAGTGTGGTCAACGAAACACCCATGACCTCGAAATAACTGGACACACTTGGCTATAGACTGCTGAAACAAAATGCCTCTTATCTGTGCTTCTGACTTGTTCTTTATGATTGTCGAGATTTCACCAGCAGAAGAGAACAAAATCTGTCCTGTTGAAGTTGAAGACATCAGATCAGTGGAATGATAGCGTGATCAGGCAGAGTAGGATAAGCGAAAGTTGATACCGTGACTTATAGCAGTGTCAAGACAATTATGGTAAATTTATTTCACAGCTTAAAGAGACAGCTGTATGCATATGCAATCCAATAAAAGTGCAATAGCTTTAGATCATCTTCTTTAACAAAGAAAGCCGGCTATATTGTACATCTTCCGTCTTCTTTATGCCCCTTTATTGGATTGCCACAGACATCGGCTTACATCAACATGTGGGTGGTTTTAGATGGTAACTCCTTGGTATTAGTCTGTTTCCCTTTATGAGCTAGTTGTGTGTCAGTTCATTCTGTTCTCTAACATTGACCTCCAACTGTAAAAAGGAGCCCTCCAACTGAACCACTGAGCTCTTGTACTTATTCTGGGTGGCCTCAATTTCGGACGCCGTTCAATACAATTGAGTGTATTGTTAAGGGGGCAACAAGTTGTTCGTAAGAGCCTCGTGAACGTCAAGCTTAAACTGCTGCGCGCAAGCTAAGCAAAGAGCATATTAATCATGCCACCATAGCTTAAAAGCGCCAAGAACATGGCGACGCCTTTATTGGCGAACATTTATTTCTTTACAATGAGCTATAGACGCCGTGAACAATCAGTCTTCGTTAAAAATGTCTATACCAATGACCCAGCATCAATTAACACAGCAAGCACGCACATTGTGGAGCTATCACTGAACGATATGAAAACAAGGTTAGAAGAGTTCGTCCAAGCCCGGCATTGTAGACACATCGCCTGCGGCTGACAGCGAAGGCTTACCAGAGAACACTCGTTTAGCGACCTGCAATGACGGACGTCGACGATCAACATGAAGCAGATCTTTGAAACACAGCCATTAAAATGTCTCGTCATTATGGGTGGGGTGAGACCGCGTAGTTGGATCAAAGGGCATAAAGAACGGCACATACTTAGGGACATGTTGCGGAGACGTGAAGCCCGGGGGGGTACTCAAAAAAGTTTTATACGGGGAGGCTCCGCCCCGAGGTCCAACCCCTTACCCTTTTATATACCA
>OMLO01005281.1_pt1 | contig 10836 bp, 5 predicted proteins | sample 1674811 | NCBI WGS metagenome assembly OMLO01 (sample SAMN06265003, study PRJEB25207) | coral metagenome | isolation source: Coral host | place: Mexico:La Bocana,Puerto Morelos, Mexico | collected 2008-11-13
GTGCTAGGCTGTATCTCATATTCCAACGCTCCAACGCGCGCTCGTGGAATAATAAAATTATCTTATCGTGAGAATTATGTAATGGTCAGTTTCTTTATTGTCATCACTTGTCTGACTAACAGTGCACTTATTTTGTTGAAAGAAACAGTTTATTTGAGTGTTTTGTGCCACATTCCTCTAGGTATTACAGACTGTCAATGAAGGAAAGATACCCGATTACCAGGAGCTAGAAGAACGAACTGATAGTGAAGGTGAATTTCGTCATTTACAAGTTACGGGGTGTTTGTAGGATAGTCACCATGTCATCTTGGTCTGCCCCTGTATAACGCTTGTTAAGTGAACTAATATCGGGAAATTTATATATTATGTATATAGATCTGTATATTTCAGTTCTTGGTTCCGTTTTGTTTTTTTGTTTTTTTACCACGTTTCTGGTTTTTTCTTCTCGCTCTGACAGTCATTCTGCGTTTACTGTTTCTTATCGCAAGGTTTTTTACCTTGTTATATCTGCGGTGATGGGTTTACACTTTGTAGATTACAAGTGTAGAGGTACTGGTTAAAAGATCCAGCACTCTTGACTCTGTGGTTTCCCTATGTAAGAAATTGAATCCTTGAGGATCACAATGATAACGTTCTTGGGCCGCAAATGCTAATATTTTCTAAAAATTTTAATTTCAGATTCGTCTGATTCTTCTCACCATCCTTCTGTGGATTCCAATCTAGATTACGAAGATCCGCCCTTGGAGGCAATTAAAAAGAAAATAAACCCTTCCACACCAAGAAAAGAAAAAATAAACGATTTATCTTCAGACATGCACGATTATGACGAGCCAGAGGGTATAATCGTCATATCAGACCACGAAGACAACCAGGGGCAGGCGATAAAAGACAATATTGACTTTCACGATTACGCAGATCCAGATGATACTGATGAAGATAACACAAAATGTCACGTGATAGTTAATGAAGATGCTTCTTGTTACCATGACTACGACGATCCCGCTGAATAAGAATGGGGCCCGTAACACTGAATGGGTCTATGGTCTGCCGGGTTTAAGATTCATTTATTGGTCACGGCATCTATGATCGTGACTAGTTTTGAGCGTGACTAGTCATAAGGGTGACCTCCTGTAAGCGTGACTTTATAAACATGACTCGCTATGCATGACTTGCTATGGTTAGCTGGATTTCCAACAGTTCGTCTGTCCAATAGAAGAACAAATCCAAGCAAAAGAAAGGTTCATGGAATTCAAAAATCTTGTTCGATCGGAATTTCGACACTTAAGTTGCCTAGGAACGTGACATAACCTCCTGGTGACAAGCTGACGCTATCGTTGTCGGAATCTTCATGGTTTTTTCCGATTTCTCAGTTAAATTATCAGAATTCTTCGTCTCTCAAAGTTCCGTACGAATAAAGCAAGTATTTTTTCCTCACTAAAAAGCGAGCATGGTTTAGTCCACAAAGCTAAGGTATCATTAATAGGTGTATATTGCTCGCTTTTCACGGACGTCTCGTACACAAACTGTGGTTGAGGGTCGAATCTCACGTGAGTGAGGGGAAAGACTTGCACGAAGAAAAAGTGTCAATTTTTCCTTGAAAACCCCAACAAAAAATAGTCACTTTTGGTGACAAGGAAAGTTTCAACTTATACATGCTGTTTTCAAATATGAACAAAAGTTATTTAATCGTTAAAGGAAAATCTATACATCTGGCAAAACAGCTTTCCGTTTATTTTCGGTTTTGTCAATAGTGTACATATACATGTACCTGCTTTGTTAAGAGTAGAAATTTATTGTACAGGCCAGAACTTACTGTTCAACAGAACAGACTAACTTAAAGAAATCAAAAACATCGTTTTAGGTGTCCTTAACAAGTTAGTACCTGGTCGTCTTTCTTATTACCCAAACTGAGGTTCACAATGATGACGTAACACTACAGATCTGATTGGTCGTGGCTTGCGCGCCAAAATGTGTGACAGAGAAAACGACCTATACGGATCTACGTAATGCTTACGTCATTAGAATTTGTAGAAGACGTTTCTGTAGAGGAACAATTGAGTTCGAATTGAAAGATGGCTAAATAAAATTCAAATATTCATGATTTACAACTGTCAGTAAATAAAGGTCAGAGTACCAAGTAGCTCTGACTCAGAATTAAATAAAAGCGTCATTTTCCTCCCCCTCTCTCCCCCACTCATTCCTCTCGGCTATCGTCCACCCTCTTGGTAGAAATTTTGCTTGTCTCCCAAACCTTCCTCTGCTTAAAAAATTAAAGATGGCAGTGAAACATTTTTCCACTTTTACTGTGATACCACACCATGTGACCACCATCATTAGTCTAGTTGGTTTCTTCTGTCATTTTCGTATTTTAAAAACGCTAGAGCGGCAACAATTGTATGACCGAAAGGTGGTCACATTGCGAGATTAACGAGGTAGACTGCAATATGTATTTCCTTGCAATTTTCTATTTCTATATGTGTTGGATCAGTCTGAATTCTTTCCTTGGCTTGCGCAAGTTCTATTTTTGTACAAAGAAACCCAAAAATAGCTGTGACGTTCTTCCAAAAAATAGCTTCACTTGTGATAAAAATTTAGTGTCGCGAAAATCGAAGAAAATTACAGCAGTATAAGTTGCATTGTTACTGAACTGAAATTCACAGCTCCTAGTTGATGGTTTTCTTTGTATAATTATTAATCTTATCAACTGTCTACATAACCAGGTATTGATAATGTAAGGAGAAATAAGAGGGTCCTAATGAAGGCGAAAACAGGGGGGGGAAGGGGCTATCTGAGTAACCCATACACCGTACATTTTTGACCTTAAATTATTTCCAGTTACAAAAAATACGAACCTACTCGATATCCCGCTTAATCTGATTTTCCAATTTCCCATTATTTTCTCCCGATATCCTGCATCGACCCTAATAGGGGCTCAACTCATGGGGTGTGAGATTGATGGATGTCCGCTTCAAACGCTGTGATCACGACTTAATTTTCTCCTTCAAAAGGGAATCCTCAAGGTCCTGATTACATTAAGAGACAGATCTCGAGAATTCTAATGCAAAGTCGTGTCAGGGAATTCGGAATACCAGGCGAATTTAGATCACGACATCGAAAGAATTTTCCTTACAACTCGACTATTCCAGTATCAGATACTATACTGTTCACATTTTAGCGTCAACCTCCTTAATTTGGCGACGACAATACAGAGTTGCTTAAAGCTTCTCTTGTTGTGAGGCAATGTTGGTTCCTGACAAACAAGGTCGAATATATTTCCAATATACTTTAGGAATTGAAATCGTGGAGCTTTTATAAGATGAAAAATTTTCTTGCTAAATCAGAAGCGAATTAGGTGAGATCATCCCTGTGGTCACGTAGCCCGTTTGTTATTTTCTTCGGAAAAGCAGCGGTCCGTGGTTGAGATATTTAAAACATTGAATAAACAATAACTCAACCAATAAATATGACAAGTGAAGTTTTCAATCAAATTGACGATATTTAACGTGTGACTGATTTGTCGCGTCAAACTGCGTCGATGTGCATCTATCGCGTTGATGGGACTTCATAGTCATTACGCCAGCATCACGGAAAGTCTAACTTAATTCAGCGCTTTCTCATATCACACTACGTCAGTGCCTTTGAAACAGATCGAGCAGGACGGTTCGCGTGGAAAGACTATTAAACTGTGGAAATCAAAACGCCAAATCTAATTAACTCCCGGATCATGAGGTCAGAAAGTGCTACAAAAGTCAGCTGCCTATTTATTGTGATTTTATCCCAGGCAATAACAGTTACCTGTCAAAATGAGACTATTCCTACAACAAGTCCTGAAGGTGAGTGGCAAACGTACAGTATTTCGAAATTTACATGCATTTTGTAATATGTACTACATGTTTGCGTATTAATGTGTTCTAGGTTATGTAATTTAGTTTTTTTTTCGTTAACCTTTGCGCAGGTAAGCTTACGCAACCGAAAGTTGAATTTTGGTTGTTTAAAATTAGCAGAAGCGCTGATACGATCAATAAAAGCACAATACGGATACACTCAACACCTGGGCTCACTGAATGCAATGACAACGAGCTTATTAGGTTATTCAATGCTCAAGCTCTGGTTTTGTCTCAAAAATTAAAATGGTCGAGTCAATGTATGCCTTTTTTTCAAACTTCTTCGTCGAACCTCTCTTTATAAATATTGGTTGAATAATTTAGAAAAGAACTCTAGCTACATCAATCTTGTTATGTTTGCAATATTACAACATAAAATGCATTCTTTCAAGCTCCAAGTTAGCTATTGTTGTATTTTTGAGGGTCATTAAATCAACCGCAAACTTGTGCCAAAATAATTATTACTCAAACCTATTTTCTATGAGGAACATATTTTTAATTTTAGAAAAATAAAACTAAAAGCAATCAGGTGTGCATTTTTTGCAAATCTGATAAAAACTGGACATAATGTCACATGGCTTACTTGTGCTTCAGAAGAACACAAATAATAAGGAACAATATTACAAACAAGTACGTTTTTCTTACTTTCATGCAACACTGAAAAGCGGACAAAATGACGCACACTAGTCTTATAAAAGTTACTGGATCTACTTTACTCGTTTTTCACACAGGCTGCAAACCAGGAGTTACTTTCATATTGTGTAAATTCAGCCCCTGTTGAAGACGAAACGTGTGATGCTTTTTATCAGACAGTTTTCGAATTAATTTCTGAGGTCTCGTTCAGACTACGACGGAGCAATTTGATAAAACAGCTTTATTTGTACGGTTAGGCACATTGTAGAACCACACTAAACAAAGCTCTTAAAACCGGGGGAATTTGAAAAAGCCGGCTTTTTCGTTTTCGTGTGGACTGAAAACATTTTAAAAACGGAGCATTTTGAAAACTATGATCTCACGATAACATTTCCCTGCCCGAGTTATTTTCAAGCACAAATCTAAAATGACAGGTGTTTGTTGCGTTTTTAAATTTCCTGGCGTAACGTGGGCTGGAAAACATTTGATGTGTTTTTAGAGTGAAACATTCATTTTTAAATTTCTTCGGCAATATGGACGGGCCATACACTGGTATAATATTTTTATAAAAATATCTCTTTTCAGTTCCCATTTCAGACAAAACTACAAGCTTTTCATGCGCGTTTTAATGCCTTCTAGGGTCATCGCTCGTGTATTTGAACCTTGTCAACCTTAATTACCAAAGAACAAAATTTAACGTTATTTAAAAATCTAGTTAAAATTAGCCATTAGTGTATTCCAAATACCGACCAATATTCTCATTCTTGTTGTAATATCAAGTGTCTCACAGACAGATTTATTATTACCGCTAATACTTTCCTTTAGAGTAGCCCTAATGATGCATAATCATTTTAAAAACGAAATACGCTGTGCTTTTCTTGCGTACGAAAAAAAAACGCGAAAACTTCTTAATCTTAGCTCAATACCTAAATATTGTGGTTTGAAATGCAGTTAACTAGCATTATAAAAGATATGTAACAGTTTTATGACTTCTACATATCGCACCGGGCCGTGTTTTGTGGAAGTATGAGGGAAGACTGGGTTTGAGACTGCAAGGCACCACTAACTTCGGCAATACTGTAATATTATTTTTATGAGCTTTTATGAGCTGTTCATACCAGCTAAACACATGATTGATCATCGCAGTTATACACGTAACTTAAGCAGTTGTAAAATTAAAGCCTGAAAAAAATTCAGACCTGAACGGGATTTAATTTAACAAGTGTTTCAGTTGTGTGTATAACTGTCATAATAAATCATGTCTTCACATTTTTCCGGCGCAGTTCAAATATGTGATATTTCATATATTCATTTGCATTAAACATCTCTAATTTAGCCAGGTTTAACAAAATGAAAATCAGCGATAGAAAACTTTTAGACTGAATTTTACATATGGTTTTACTAAGCTCTAATGGGTTAATTTTAATTAAATCCATTTTCACTGCACAGACATTTGTGCACCAATTATAAGCCATAAGAAAACATACATACAATACGAGTCACACGATTTATTGCCTGGCTTATCGGCACCTTGAGTCATTACGTCGTCCATCCACTCAATAAAATATCTCACACGTGGTTTCAGACATCGTAAACTCTTTGATCAATTAGGTACTCTAGTATAATCCAAGCCGTTATTTCATTGAAAGACAAATGATCAACATGTACGTTGCACGTGCAAATCACAAAAACGAACATGGTCGATATGACAAATATCTGTTTGTCATGATTGTGCATCCTAAAGACCAAAGATAATTAGGACTAGAGAGGAATTATGAAACCCGACAGAGTTATATCTTGTATGTATTTGTTCTCTTTCTTGGCTTGGACCGTGCACAAACACAAATTGCTGTTTACTTGAATGAGGAACTGGCCAATAGAAACGTTTTAGTTACGTAATCCATGCATTGTGTTTGAATTCCAAAACTGAACAAAAGATTGTGCACGGACGTGGGCCTTCCAACGTAAATCTTGACATCTTTTTCCACTCCTTCGATGTTTGCCGGACTTCATAGCTATTCCTCTCTGTTAACTTTGATCTAACTTACAAGGCTATTATTGTTAAAACGTATAAAAAACTTTGCTTAGGCGCCCGGAATTTTAAAATCGACTACCAACCTCTTTAGTCATGCTTGTTCCAATGGATGCCTTATCATAACGTTTGGTTCATTACCTAATCAAAGCAGAAAAATCCTTAAACAGACGTCAGTGGAAGATCATTTCTTTCAGTCAAACGTTTATTCTCCTATAAGTTCCATATTATATCGTAAATGTCGCCAGCGATACAAAGAACTTGGGTGAAAAGATTCTAAATCTACAAAGGGCCAAATGTAGTGAAAGTGGGGACAAAGCACGCTGAACTGAAGTGGATGACAAAGTTCATCAAATTTAATTTGTGACAGGATGTGTAGCATCAAAATTGCCATTGTGGTCAAAGTTTGGATTTTTCCATTCCTCCTCAGTTGTTTTTTTTCACTTGTTATTTCTTCGCTTTCTCTGCTTATTTCTGTTATTTCTTTCTTTTCTTTCTGCCGCAAGATCACAACGAGTTTATAGCAAGCTGTACTTGACCATGATATTTCCAGCCAGGACTTTGTCCCTTAATAATTCAACATCTCAACATACTGCATCCGTTGTCGTCAATTGAAGCAATATATAATACTAAGTGCAGCATTGAGAGCGTGTATGACATTTGTACACCGCAGATGTTTTTACTGATATCGCATATCTATTTCCATTACCTTTACCATAAACAAGAGTGATCTGTAAGCTTAACTAAGCGCTGTTTAGGCCTAAATGTATTCTGCAGTCTGCAAATGTCATACACCGTCTTGAATATATGACCTTGGCTAGCTAAATAATCAGACTCCTACCTGCTGGGATACGCGGCTGGGATTTTTACTCACAAAATTATATTCAATTTGCAATATTTGCTTAAAGAATGAAGGAAGAAAAATCCTCGATAAACTACAATGGCACGCTTAAATGCACTCGTACAACGATTGGGATCTCACACCCGGTTACGCTGCCACACATTGCTTTTTAACTTCTACTAGAAACTGTGTAGCAGTCTTACATTTTTTGAAGATCTACCGACGCTTATAGAGGCACAAACAAGACCAAGCTATATTTCCGATAAAAAAAGACGACTTGAACGTCAGCCGGCAGCTTCCTTGATCTTCTAGTCTTGGAGCAATGGCTCACGTAAGAACAGGCATAGGCTTAAGAAACTGTTATTTCTGACGCATGGGAAAGTCTTTAAAACTGAATGACAGTACAATACTGAAAACTAATACAAAGGTTGAACATGAACTGTGCAAGCCTTCCTTATCTTGCAGTCAGTGGTATAGTATTATTTTTTCCTTAATCTTTTCCAGTTCTGTATCAACGAAATAAGTAAAAAAAAAAGAATGAATAAGCTTTAAAAGAAACTTTCTTACTTGGAGGGCAGTTTTTCGTTTTGAATTTCTAGCTTTTTATCATCATTATAGGATTTGAGTCAACGATTCTACCATACCATGGCACAAAACCATCAGCCTCACAGCCACAGGCCACACTGATAAGTACAGATAATACCATTATTGCAGAAGTCTCAATCGTAGGCACCAGTGCAGATAAATTCAGACTAAAATCCCATCCAAGCACCCAAGCTTTAAAATCAACGTTAACCACAACAACAAGAACGACAACAATATCAACGCCAACTGCAAGCCTTGTAGACGTTCATTTAGCAGGTTCACATACTGGTTATTCCGAGGCACAGGTGGATGAACGTTTGCAAAATGAAAAGACCTTAACACCAGCGCTAATTAAGACGTCACATCCGGTTGTGAAGTCATCGTCTTTCGAAGAGATGACGTCATGGAAAGCCACTAAGGATATCCAACAGATGGAGATACCTACACGCAAGTCCACTCCCTCCACGTCATCTTCAATCAAAGGAGTTATGCGATCGTCAGAGGTTTTTAAAATTGTGGCATCTCTGCCCAATAAACAAGAAACAACATCTGCCGGGCTGTCATCCCAAGAAAAGAAAATTTTGTTTTCACAAACCAAGGAAGACTTGACAAGTTCCCTGTTTATGGAAATCGAATCATCCTACGTCCCTGAACAAATTTTCTCTTCCGAAACCAAGGAAAAAAAGACATCATCCAAAGCTTTGGAAATCAACGCATCCCCGATCATTATGGAGCAAGAAAAAAGTTCCTCTCTGTCAGCAAAGCCAGTAATGTCGACTTCGTCTCCAATAAAAAGAACTTTGTCTTCTCATAGCACGGAAAAAATGATATCATCCAAAGTGTTAGAAATCGAACCATCTCCTATTATAAAGGAAAAGCTGGAAACTTCCTCTCTGTTTACAAAACCAGCACCGTCGGAGGAAAGCGTGTCTTCATCAAAACAAACGGTGACACCTCAACCTACGAAAATGATGGAGTCCTCTGGAACTCTCATAACCCAGGTTTTTGGAACTTCAATTGTACCCAAACATCCATCGCAGGAATTAGAAGATATGACGTCACTATCACTTACGAAATTGATGACATCGTCACCGTTACTAACTTCATCAGAAGTTATAAGATCTACATCAGGGATAACATCAACTGAACCCAAACATTTAGAAGATGCGACCTCACTGCACCCAAAGAATACGATGCTGTCGTCACCAATGGGTTATCCATGGCAACTCATGGAAGCCGTGTCATCATCACAAGTCAACAAGGAAATAACATTATCTCTATCCCAGAATTCCTCACTTGAGAACACCAAGACATCATCCTTGATAACTAATATTGTTACTTCATCTAAGTCAATAAAAGATTTGACGTCATCTCATACTCTGATATCTACACCCTTCAACGAAGTGAATATCGTGATATCAGCTCTAATTTTATCTTCATCTCAAATTGCAGATTTGATTACGTCATCTCATCCCATGACCATGAAAGCTGTGACGTCCTCTGCTGCTGAATCAACAGAGGAAAAAGAGCCATCCACTACAGAGATGACAGAACCTTCGGTCGAGGAAAAGACGACAACAACGACGAAACCTCTTACCACTCCTGAAGCACCTACAGCGAAAACGACAACACCATCAGAAATGAACACTTCTGGCAAGAAATCAGTTACCATGACAACGTCACATTCCACCCACCCTCCTGTTCACCCTAGCGAACCTACGCACCATACCAAACCCATCCACCCGGGCGATGGCACTCATCATGGGGACAAAAACACCACAAACAAAACTCATGATGGTCACGTGGTAGACCGCGGTCCGCATAGCACTATGGGTTATCCCGATGAGCCACCTGTGGTAGAAGCTTCCACCGACGAAAAAGATGATAGCAACTGGCAGATTTCTGTTTATGTGGTTTGTGCCTTGCTTATTGGGATAGTATCGTTCGTCGTAGTTATGGTTGTGAAAAGCAACCGTGAGTTGAAGAGGTAGGCCTTGTATTTGTCCTGAAAAAAATTCATATATAAACTTCAAACTTCCTTGTTATTATGTGCTATTTACAGAATTTACATCAGTATCATAAAATACATTTAAAAGGACAAGTATTGGTCATCTATGGCTATGGAAAGAAAAAAACGAAATGTGCTTGGTAATCAGAATAGCCATTTGCTTTTTAACTGGTTACCACTATGTTAAGCAGACATTTACTGAAAAATACATTACAAAAAATATATAAACATTACATAGCTACAAGTGACTAACATGGACTTTTTTTTAAGAATTTAAGAGGTACTGCTTATACCGTTTCTAATGGAATTATGTCGTATTCTTTTAGTGGGGTAACAAGTCATCGCAGCATCGAAGCGTAAAACTCTGATGCACCCTTTTTCTTAGGCCTTGCTCTATCAAGTCCAGTGCCCCTAAGTCTTATGTACGTTGGGCTCCTTCTTGGCGTAGAAGACACAGCACACGTCACAATAGAACACCGCCTCACAAAGCTATTGTTTTTATTGTTTTCCTCGTTCTTTTGTCCTTTTGTTCTCTGTTGTTTTACATCAACTATGTCTTCTACCCCAAGTAAGGGCCTTACGTTGCAGCATGCATTCTCAGTATGTCAACATTTAGATTATGACCTGCAGAACTGATTCTGATGTGTTGACCACTAGAGCACTTAGAAGAATTACTGAAGTTAATAAGGAATACATAATTTTACGTCATTTTTATTTTTCAGAAGGGCAAGTCTCAGGGAGCGAAAGCGTCAGCGGCGTCCAGGTAAAGACTGTATAATTGAAACGTAATATAAATGAGGTTTACGAGGATTTTAAAAGAACGAAAATGTTCACCGCCATTATAAACATCATC
>OMLO01005282.1_pt1 | contig 10836 bp, 6 predicted proteins | sample 1674811 | NCBI WGS metagenome assembly OMLO01 (sample SAMN06265003, study PRJEB25207) | coral metagenome | isolation source: Coral host | place: Mexico:La Bocana,Puerto Morelos, Mexico | collected 2008-11-13
GGTGACCCCCAATTTTTATTTCATTTCTGAAACAAGTAAGTCATTATCTCTCCGCAGTAGAAGTTTAAAAGAAATCTGTCCAGTAGAAAATTTTCGCGCGAACGTCCTTAAATCCTGCTATGTCGACAGAAGGACAGGGCAAGTTTGATGGGCTTAATGGGCTTTGGGTGGACTTTTGGATGAACGAGCGATGTATGAATTCAGATTGAGGCTTGCAAGCAATCCAATCTGCCGCTTGCAACAGTTGCAACATCAGCAAATATGTGCCAATACTTGGCGACGTCAACTAATCACTGCGTCTGCGATATGGCGCAGAAACCATCATCATTTGGTGGTGTATCGAATTTCTAAATACTTTTCTGGAGAAAAGTTGTTTTCGAGCGAGGATTTCTCCTTCAGATTATACATGTTGTCTGTGCGAGCGGACATATTCATTTCGCCTTGGGCGAATAATTGTTAAATACTGTGAAAATACTCACAGAAATATTGAATTCATTGAAAATGTCAGCTGAACAAACAAACGCCGTCTTCGATTTTTCGAAGCTAAGGTTTGGATACAAGGGATCTAAGTGCATATATTTTTAACGCTTTATATAAATAATTGGTGTGTATATCTCCGATATTCAATATTGAATATTGTGCAGTTGAAGTTTATGGTTACGACGAATTGGATCTAAGAGACGGTTCATTGTTTATAAGGGAGGGGGGTTGGTGGGGTTTGGGATGCACCATTTAAAAATCGCATGACCTTCCCCCTCCCTCCCTCAGCTCACCAATTTTTTCGCAAGGCCCAAAGAGTACACTCTGACTGAAAGCATCGCTGCTTCTTGCAGCATTGGTGAAAGACACTCCCACAGCAGCACAAGCGGCGAAGAAGAACTCGACGACATTGAAGATTAAGACGAGTTTGCAGTGAAAATTGTATTCGAAAATAACAGTGTTACTTTAAAGTTCTCTTCAGTAGCCCAAAACGCTTTTTGACGCCAACTGACATTTTTTAAAGCAGAAAAAACGTTTGTCATAAATTTGTCGGTATTCTGCCTTCTATGTTTGCTCTATAGCAATTTTTTAATATTAAAAACATTATGCCATTCAAAGTTCTAATAAAATATTTTCCGTGACCCCCCTTTTCCCTTATATAGGCTTAACGCTTTTTGCCAGTGGTGATAATGTAAGCTCATTTATTACCGTTTCGTTTGTATAGATTTTTTCAATTTTAACTTAAACAAGACGAAGTCTCAGAGCGGTACAGAGGTTTTAAAATGAAAACTGCTAGTTATGAATAAGACCACTGAGTTTTAAAATCTTTTTTGTGTAGCAAGCAAATGTAACGAGCCCATCAATGGTAACTTGACACTCGAGTCGCGCATTGCAGTTGGCCGATCGCCGTCGACACAATTATTGCGTGTCTACGTCTCGTGTTTTCTCCTACACTTCTTTCGTGCTCCACCGCTTGCTGTGTGCTTTACAACAGAACAGAGCACAGTCGAGGCTTCTTTATTTGTTAATTAGATTGTGAAAAGGCTACAGTTAGAAATATCTCTGATCTTTGTCTTCCTTGGTAAATAAAAATATGAGAAGAAGTGTCCATTGATTTAAATAAAAGTCAGTACCTGGAAAAGTTCTCTAAAAATAACGAAATCAAAGTCCCGTTCAGGATCACAGGATCAATCAGGGTCTATTCAATTTAGCATTAAATTCATCCTTCTTAAATAGTCTCAAAGAGACAAGAACTAAGTATATCATAATACAATATTTCCTCCCACAATTTACGGTTGAATGGATCGCTTTTCGGAAATTTCACAATCCTTGGATTTATGGAGCATTTCCCAGGAAATTTCCGTACGAAATTTCCCCGTTACGAAATCTTCGAAATTTTCAGGTTAAATAGAAAGTGCTCCCAAATCTCCACTGGGGCGTTTCTTACTGGTCTGCAGTATTACGACTCGATCTGACGTACAACGATTCGATCTGATGTGTAACGATTCGATCTGATGTGTAACGATTCGATCTGATGTGTAACGATTCGATCTGACGTACAACGATTCGATCTGATGTGTAACGATTCGATCTGATGTGTAATGATTCGATCTGATGTGTAACGATTCGATCTGATGTGTAACGATTCGATCTGATGTGTAGCGATTCGATCTGATGTGTAGCGATTAACGTTCAGAAACGACAATCCGATTTCAGCAAGCGACTAATCGATCCATGCAACGACGATTGCCTTTAGCTTCAACGATCTACAACATCGACGATTCGATCGATCAACTTCGACTAATCATTTTAGTCCCCAATTTACCTCCATAGCAACAGGGCCTCAGCAACATCGAAGAGCTAGGTTGTTATTTCATTTCGCATCACCCTTTTATTTCTCTCTGCTGGACACGATTGCATTCTTTACCAATTGAATCTCTAGGTATTAATAGCAGGCCTTTAGACTTTGGAAGAGTTTTTCGAATTTGGGGAGTTTGAATGATCGCCAACGCTTAGACCAGAGGTCATATTATTAACTGAAACTTCAATGGATTCAATAAGCTTTGCAAATTTATGCAAAAATTAACTTTGCTCGCCACGTGTAAATAATGCATAATGTGTTCCACCAATAAACAACAAGGAAATCGACAACGTTGACGTACGATTTTTTCGATCAAGTTTGATGATGAGAGCGTTTGTTCAGAACTCGAGCTGCAGCAAATAAACAACATTAAACATCGTCGAGCAAATCTGCTGTTCTGTGATCATGTGTTCTAGAAGGTTTCTTCCAACGCTTGGCCTTTCACTAGCTCTGTGCTGTTTTGTTGTAGCGGGGTATTACACGTACCTGAGAGCTACTACCAATGGCGGCTACACTGAATGGAGTCCATGGAGCAACTGCAGCAAGGAGTGCGGAGAAGGCATTCAAACACGCTATCGCCGGTGCGAACAACCAGCACCGGGGAAATATGGCAAGGACTGTTATCGCTTCGGCCCAGATAAGGATCAAAAACCTTGCTTTTTGAAAATATGCCCTGTGGACGGAAAATTCGGCGAATGGAGCGCCTTCTCTCAGTGCGACAAACCCTGCGGTGGAGGGAACAGATTCAAGACTCGGGAATGCAATAATCCACCGCCTGTGTTTGGCGGCAAACCTTGCGAAGGAGAAACCAGAATAGGAGAGCCCTGTAATACTCACATATGTCCGATACACGGCGGTTACTCGGCATGGAGTGAGTACAGCCCGTGTTCCGTAACGTGTGGAAAAGGAACCATGACTAGAACGCGAAGCTGCACAAATCCACCGCCGAGTAACGGAGGGAACCCGTGTGTGGGGCCCGACAACGAAACGGCAGAGTGCGATAAAGGTGTTTGCCAGCAGCCAGAATCCCCGAAACAAGAAAACCCGCCGGCGGAAAATATGCCCAACGAACAAGCAGCGGCAGCTCAAAAACCTGAACAAGACGCTCAAGATACTGCAGGTGAAACCGCGCACAAACCCGAAGGACAAGCGGTCGAACAGGCTCAGTAACACAAACAATTGTATTAGTTGAATGAAATTTGATATCACTCTACTAGTTTAGCCGTATGAAAGAACATACGTGTCACGGGAGGCGAAAAACCACCAAGTAAACAAATCTGCTGGATCGATTAATTGGCTCTATGAAAGTGAAATTTTAAACTCTTTTTCTGCCTTGCACGGGTTTATTCGAGATTTATGGAACCTCGAAAAAGGCCAACTTAAAAATCAACGTCGAAATCTGGAGTGGTAAAAGTTTTGCGAACTATTGTTGACATTTTGTTGTTGTGAACGAAAAATTATGGATTATCTATTGTTGGTACTCGGCAGGGCATAAAAAGCTTTCGTTCTGCAAAGCCTATTTTGGAACAATGAAATATTCGCATTTATCTCAAAAGTAGTATGTTTTCTTAAACGTGTTTGGCTTGGATGAGGGATTTTTGACATAAGATTTTTTAATAGGATATCAGCCAGACCCAGATGGAGGGAGTATTTTATTCGGGTATTTTGCTTTGATACTGGAATAATCGTTAAGAGAGATTCCACCAGACGTTCGAGTAGTTTAAGTGGACAAAAACTTAGTACCAACATTATTTTCATTATATTACAAACTCTATGCGACTGTTTTAAATATCTTCTAAAAAAACATCTCTAATAACACCAAAAATGTTGAAGTTCATAGAAACACTTGAAAGTACTGTTGAAATGAAACTCAGGTTTTTAATTTCTCTGAACTTTGAAATTTATTACCTCAGCTTCTGATGGTAAATTATTTTTTGGTGAAATTCATGCAAAAATTTATATCTTTAACTTTTATAAAATGCAAAAAGGATTGTGATATATACCAGTATTTAAAATTATTCTGGTTCAAGGTTTTTGTCCACCAATAGATCTATTGAATTTTAGGCTGACAATCCCTTCCCTTTCTTGTTGAATTCCCCCACGTTTTTTCAAATTGCCTCCTGATCCACCCTCCAAAATTGCTGTACAAAGTTCAGACACGTCAAGGGAAGGAGGGTATTTTCCACTCGATAGGTAACACTGTTCTAAGGGTGTAGTTCGACATATCAAGATTTAAAAAAAAAACCAGCACATTAGCTACAAGCAACAACAAAAAAGGTTGGGAAGATTGAAAATAAAAAGTAAAAAAATACAATTAACAGAGGTTCCATATAGAAGAATTCCTCTTTCCTTGTTGCCGATACTCTACTCAGAATATTGTTAGATTTGCAAGGGAACAGATAAAAAGGCACAATCAAGTGGCCTGTCACTCATAGAAAACAGGGCCAAGAAATATTTCTCAAAAGGTAAATTGACCACATGATTCTAGTGACTTTGTGAAGTTAACATTGCAAGTGGGAGCTTCACAAATCTGCTAGCGTGGTTAATTTACTGTTATCAACTTCAAGTTGAAAAATAGTTAAGTCTTCCACTTGACCATTGCAGCTGCCCAAAAGATTCTTTAAAAGCTACTGGTAATACCTTTGTTCAAGTTGACTTATTTTTTTATTAGACACTACAAAGAGAAGTGGAGGCATGCATACATTATGTTGTCTTCTTGGGCAAGACACTTAACTCTCACAATGCCTCACCCCACCCAGGTGGACTAGAATCCAATCCAGTGGGGGGAGTAAAAATACCTCAGTGGCTTCAAGCTAAAGAAACCAGAGATAAGTGCTGGCCTGATGAGGCACATGGCTTGTATACAGAGGCGGAAAAATACAATATTCTAAGTATCTCTAACATAGGCTGCATAATGCAAACATCAGCCTAACTTACCAAATGTTGACCATGCAAATCCCAATATGACGAGAATAAATCTAACGGCAAATAAGGCAGCAGTCTGCTTGGTGATTAATATGAGTCGACATACTGTTAGAGCTATGTCCAAGGGTAGAATACAATATCCAAGCACACAAACACTCTGGAAAAATGATCTGCAATGACAAATTCAGCAACATTGTTTAGCCCGACGTTTTGATATTACTCACTGCTTCATACATTACAGTGAAGCCTATATTAAGCAGACACCCTTAGAATACTCACTAGTGTCCACTCAGGGTGTCTGCTCTAGGTTATGGTTATGATATATTGTGCAATGAATAGGTAATTACTAAACCGTTTGTAACACAGTGTAAGATCAAAGACTGCTCACACCACAATATCTAGTTGGTCAATGCACCAATCTAAAATAATCTACTTAGCTTTAAAATGACAATGCTAAACAATGTTAAAGGAGTCTGGGCTGAGATTTTAGAAGTTAAAACACCATGAAGCATCCCCCTATTGAGGGTTTTGTGCAACAAAATTGCAACAAAACAATAGTGGTGTCCACATCCACTTAACAGAGGTGTCCACTAAATTCAGGTTGCACTAACTGGGTTTTTGTCAGTTTTCTTTTTAAAATTCTACATTTGGCTGTCATGGCATTCATCTAAAAAAGTTGAAAATAATTCAATAATATTTTTGAACTCGCACACAGAAGAGAATTTAGTGGTGTACAATAAAGGACAATAGAGTGTTAATGTTTCAGAACAACTGGTCTGATAGTTGCCCCTTGGAAATTTGATTTGATGACAAATATTTGCCAGAGAAGCGAGGCTCTGAGGGCAAATATGCTTATAGTTTCAACAACATCAAATTTCCATGGGGCAACTACAAGCCCATAGTTCCTTAGTTTACAGAAATTATGGTTAAATTGTGTTTTTATGCAGTCACGCCAGGTTTCTGTCTTCTCAGTTTAGCTGCAAACAGGACCTTGAATGGGGGCAGCATTAATCCTTTTAAAACTGGTCGAGCTTCCATAGGCTACTTGTTCATTACATCATCAAGAGAATTGCAAATGCATGCATGTTACCATAATTTGCACTGAAGTGCAAATTAAGTTAGCCTGCTCTCAAGTAATTTTATCAGTCATATAATAATAACAATGTTAATTGCACACAGTTCTTCATTTGTACTTACATTGTACCACCAAGTAACTTTGAATTCACAGTGACCACTATAGCTCCTACCCAGACCACAACAAACACCTCTGCAAACTGTGGCCCACCATCATTGTTGCTGTCTACCACTGTATGGCCTTGAAGCATCCTGTTTACAAGAATTAATTTGCAAATATCAAAGTTAGTCTTATGCAAGACTAGAAAACTACAACCTTCCGAGTTCATTTCTTCAATGAAAGTAAAGGAGTACTTATACTGTACAAGTCTATGGTAAGCTATGTATTCCAATCTGTGAACCAACTGTGCCACAGGAATTAATGGGAAGATATATGTGACAATGAAAGCCCAACCTCACCCTGGGCATTAGGATTGTGCTGCAGGAAAATGAAAAATCATGGCTAGAGCAAATTCACAAATAGGAAATTATGCATCTATGCCAACTCTCCCACATAGAGAGGTTGAATCTTCCAGTCTACAAATCCTTAGATCTCTGGGATATATGGAGACAGCATTTAATTTTGGTCAAAGGAAAAATTACCTTAGTTTACATTGAAGAAAAACTAGATAGGTAGATAAACACCATAGAGATTTAATACTCAACTGTAAAGGGATAACAGTGGGCAAAATTACCATGGTTAGGCATGGATTAACTTGAAAACTTTACGCTAAATTTTTCAAGAAGTAGGTTCGGGAACTGTTGCATAGCTCCCTTAGTCCATTTTTTCACACTTATGCTTGGCTGATTCTTGCTTATTCAGGGAAAATAGTATTGGATATTCAGCACATTTTATAATTGGCTTGGCTCCACTAAAAACAATGTTTTTTTTGGGTTGGAAAAGATTAAATTGGTGTTCCCCTGTTCTCTGGGAATGGCATACTGGCTTGAAAGTCTGCCAAATTTGTATAATTGGTTTAAGTTTGACATCACTTTTTGTATTACTGATAGCTTGATTGAACAATACAGAATAGACAAGTGTCACAGTAAAATGTCCATCCTTTTAGAATCTGTGCTGGTAATATTAAATAATGTTACTTCTCCATGCATCAACATCAAATAAACGTTTTCTTACGTCACAATAAAACTTGTCAAAATTTGTGAGTTTTTTGGTGGAAAATGTTTGTTTTTATACTTATTTTGGTCTCCCTGATTTTATTCCTGTGTCTCTGTCACCTACCATTTGATCTGAATGAATTCAAAACAGGGAACCAATTTTTGCATAAAAAGGGTTACTGTTTCAGCACGGATGACATTAGAGTGTCAGGCTGATTGCAAATATGAAAAACAAATTATTTAAAGTTTTATTAAAGTTCTCAAGTTAGTCAATTGAATGATTCCTTTTACTTGCTGCTTGAATGCTTATTTAAAATAAACTGAAATTTCAATCTGTAGATTCATATAAGCTTCATACAGGAAACATCAATTTGATTATTTTGACACCAAGGATACCTGAGCTATCTGCAAAAATGCTATTATCATAAACATATACAAACGGGAAAATATTTATAAGATATAAAATATGACGTATTGCTTCAGCCCACTTTAATGTGCTCCAGGAATCAACAGTTTTGAAGCACAGTTCTTGCAGCAACTGAGCGAGGACATGAAAAAATTAAAATCAATATGCAGGCTTAAGTACATGTAGTGCTATAACAGAAAATTGACGAACATTCATTTTGTACTTACATAGCTAGAAGTACACAAAGGATCAAAGGTCCCCAGAGATCCCCTGAAAGAAAGATATAAATCATAGCTATATCTAACTGTTCTTTGTACGAGTAGGATTTCAGACTTATCAAGAATCATTCCAGGGTTATTATTAGGTTAAATTAACATATTAAAACAACGAAAAGTACTTACAATCTCTTAGTAAGCTCTTGCTCTGTCTTGGAATTAGTACATGGAAGAATTTCTTGCCCACTGCTGCTAAATCTCGCTTCTAAAAAATGAGACAGCATATCAGAAACCAGAACATTGTGTTCGAGTGTTAATGACAGAAAAATTACACAGGAAAAAACAATCATGAATCGTGATCTTGCATGGATTTCACGAAAGATCATAGCTTCTAAATGAATGAAATGATGCAGAAATACAGCTCACCAATGTCGCTGAAACTGGTTCATCTATTGTACTGGGTCCTTCATCCTCATCAGGAGCACCAGGGACCGTAATATCGCCTTCAATGTCCACATTTACAGCCGTCGGAACAAAGTCTGGTTCCGACGCCATTTTGAATTTCTACTTTCCTGTGGAACAGTGCTGACCAAATGAAAACGGTAGTGCAGGCGTTATACAAAAGATATTGATAGGTCCGCGAAGCATACTTTCAAAAGGATTGCGACATATGTTAAAAAAATCTGTTTTTCGCAACGTCCCCAACGCAACAGCCCCTCTCCGCGACCCTGGAAGGACACTTACACGTGGGATAATTCTTGAGCTACTGCTACAGCAGGAGCCAGTTAGCCAGGTGACGGTTTTCAATCGGAAATGGCCTGGTGTCTTTATGTTCGCTCTTATCTTTATTTTATTTATTTACTTTTTTTATTTATATTGTTAAAGGAGCTGCATCATGGCCAGAACATCTTGAAAAGTTTAGCCTCTTTTTCTAAGCGCATGGTTTGTAATCCGTGTTAATCATCTCCATCCGATCCTAATCCATCCTCATTTTTTCATGGTTTATTGTTTTGTCTCTGGTGGTTGTCTATTTTTAAAAACGACTATTTTCAGGTTTTCTTTTACTAAGAAGTAATTTTGTACGGGACCAAGTTATTTCAAAACTCACGCCCGGGACTGATGACCTCCTTTAAGTCGAGCTTAGTTGTGCTTGTAATTAACATTATTATTGTTGTCGTTGATGAGGATGCTACTGCTATTGTTGTTGTTATTGTCGTTCAGTAGAGCTTGCTTGCAGACGATGCGCTTTCCCGGCTGGGAAAACAAGAGCAACATACTGCTCTCTTGCAAATCTTATTACTTTTGATTGAGAGCATATTCATTTTCATCCATGACTAATCAGGCTGTAATTGCGTTCGACTATAGAAGAAGGCATTCTAATCCAGTCATTTCCCGCGGCCAGATGATTTCACGGTTTGGACTAGCTACGTGGTACAAATATCCTCCATCGGTGCGCGCTTGTTTTTCTTGGCCGCCGGGAGCTAGTGTTAACGTGCAGTAAAATTACTGCTTGAGGTGGAGAAGATATTTTTGCTTTTCGCAGTTTTGTGAAGTTTTGTTGATTTATTCGACTTTGAAGTCTTGGCTTTAGGATTTTTTAACCATGGGAACAGTTATATTTAGCAGGAAATTTGAAGGCTAATATAAACATTTTTGCGCGTATCCGAAAACTTGCGCCGTCACGCAACGTATAAACAAATCGCAGTTTATACGGGAACTCTTCACTTGGACGGCTGTGGATGAAAAAATGTTGATTTTGGCAATAGACAGAGATTGAAAATCGGCTAGTGAAATCAGAGATATATTGAAGTGACGGCGTCGAACGCACTCTTATGATCTCTGATTACTGCTGGTATTTTTCAGATATTCCAATGCTGATTGTCTCTTCGGTTAAGTCGTCTTTTCGTGTCAAGCTACGTGGGTCTTTTCTAAATCTGTATCCTTACTGTACAAAAAACTCCCCAATTAGGATATGCGCACAAGCACATAGTCAGCAGTTACTTAACTGTATATGTAGAAAGTGAAAAAGGCTGCATTTTTACTCTTTCTGGCCTTACTTTGTCGATATTTGAAGACTCGCGTGTGCATTTCGGCAGATGGTATAGCTTAGCTGTTTGGTCAGTGCTCAGTGTCAAGACCAATAAATTTTCAGAACTTCCCCTAACCAATAACGTAAACCAATTTAGCCGAAGAAAACTGGAAACGAGCGGCCTACTAATCTCCCGAGCAAGTTTCAGAGCGCGCAAATAAGCGTCATAAATGCTTTTGACATCATAAAACGTTACTTTGTTCTTTTCTCGGAACAAACGGGTAGAGCGTTCATCGTGAGAAGGAAAAAGATTGCTGCAAGCATGACGTTGGTATTTCCCCTCACGGCGCTGATATTTTTCTTACTGCCAGCATATCTTACGCGACCTCTTGAAAGAGCTAGATGGTAAGATTTTTTCGTATTTTCAAACCCTAGTCTTTCCTCTATTTTTCTTTTGCCACTTTTTCTTTATTTTCTCTCAAATTTCAACCTGAAGGCAGAGGAAAATCGGCGTCGTTTCCATCCTGAACATTTGCCTTTCCAAAAAGGTAAACAGTTTTATACGTTTAAAGATTGTGGAAAAGCTCACCAATGGCAAATTTGTTTTGCCGGTCTACATTGCCGTCGCCATGGTAATCTTTATGCGTGATACGCGCGTGCTTTTTTCACTTTGTTTTGACGCGCGCACGAG
>OMLO01005284.1_pt1 | contig 10834 bp, 2 predicted proteins | sample 1674811 | NCBI WGS metagenome assembly OMLO01 (sample SAMN06265003, study PRJEB25207) | coral metagenome | isolation source: Coral host | place: Mexico:La Bocana,Puerto Morelos, Mexico | collected 2008-11-13
ATCAAAAGCTTTTAATAATTCGAGAATTCGTCCAGCACATCGACTGATTTCGAAGTATGTTACCCTTGAATTTATGATTGATCGTCGCAGTTACACACACAACTTAAGCAGTTGTGAAATTAAAGCCTGAAAAAAATTCAGGCCTGAACGGGATTTTTTTTTGAGGCTTTAATTTCGCAACTGCTTAAGTTGTGTGTGTAACTGCGACGATCAATCACAAATTCATATCTTTCTACGCAGTTCAAATATATGATCTTTCATATATTAATTTACATATGTTACCCTTGTTCCAGCCCTAAATTATTACTAGTGTCACATAGGATTGCGAAGGAAAAACGATGAAGACTTTCCCTCCTTTTACTTACAACCGAATCGAGGAGGATGAACCTTGAAGTCTTAAAGGCTGGTTTTCACAAGCGACGGATTCGGAGTCGGAGTCGAAGTCAGAGTCGTAAGAGTGCTGAAAATCCAATGTCGGAGTCGTAAGCGGAGTCATAAGCTCGTCGGAATCGGAGTCGGAAGAATCAGAACGTTTCCATTTTTCCGATTCCGTTTACGACTCCGTCGCTTATGATCTAGTGAAAACTTGATTGTCGGAGTCGGAAACAGAAGCGGAATAGCCAACCAATAACAAGGTCTGGAATCGAACGTTGTGGTTGGTGTATTCTTCCGCTTCTGCTTCCGACTCCGACAATCTAGTTTTCACTGGATCATAAGCCTAGTCGTAGTAGAATCGGTGTTCTACTTCCGATTCCGTGGTTTTGATTTTCACTATAGGGCGCTACTTCCATCGAACAGCGTAAAACTAGTTTAACAATGAGAACTTCAAGCTAAAAAACATGCGCTGTCGACCGTACAGAAATGATCCTTGAGTAACTAGGTGAATAAATCTTTTTCAACTTGGGCGAAACCGACGGCCATCGCTTTATTTACTGGTCAGCGGAGTTACCAAAAAGTTAAGTCAATATCCTACCTATGCTCAGGAAATGGCATTTTCTGAGCAAAAATGAAGTTGTGGAATGTGTTTTCCAAGAAAACGGATGAGACAGGAAAAGTTTTGTATTCGATACGAGTTAACTTTATTCAGTACAAATTATTAATGGTGTTTATGAGTTTTCTTTTCCACTTCATCATTGGACAGAGACCCTGCTAAGCATGGTGAATCTTTAACCTGCAAAAAGGTAATATACAGTGCATAATTTATCAGTCAGCTGACAGCAATAAGACGTTTGTGCCCGCACATGAAATATTTTTGTCGATAACATGGCTTATTTACCTTTAAGTCTAGTACTGGTCCCAGTAGGCAGCACACCCGTTTCTTATAAGGGGGTGTTCTCCTGCCGTACGGTGCACAGGCGTAATCATCCTCAAGTTTCTTGAAATTATGGGGACAAACACCCCCTTCCTCGGCAACGAGACAAGCAGCCCACGGGGTATCGGCGATACTGTCTCCGCACTTGCCAGTCACACGATGATCTAAGGAGCAAATTAAAACAAAACGATAGCATTATCAAGGTGACCCGAATAAAATGGCACCTAAAATTTAGGAGAACCTGTTCCTAAGACACCCGTAAGTTGTTGTTATTGTTGTTGTTGTTGCTGTTTATTTGCACACGCACTTCTTGGTCCACTTTCTTCCAAGATTCCACTCGCAAGATAAAACTCGCAGATTTGACTGATAACGAAGGTATGCGGGATTCGTGCAGTGTCTCTGATTCTTTGCTCAGATCTGCCATCAGAGAATCAACAGAGTTCCAACTTATCATAGACATAACACGTATGGCTGTAGCCAACGTAGTCAGAGTGAAATTCTTGGGTGAAATCTAATATTTTTCCTAAGCAACGGGAAATTTAGTGTTCGAAGCATTGCTGTCAAACATCAGTCACCACCCAAACAATACTAGAAGCTAAAAGACCAATCTGTTGGCAGCTGTTTAAACCAGGGAATGCAATTTTTTTCAGTGACTATGCTGTTAGAGACACGTAATGAAGTATTCCTAATCGCTACTGATCGAGGGAGCATTGTTGACATGTAACTCGTTATATCGAAATAAAAGCCGAATAACATCTCTAAATTCATCAAAATTAAAAGGACTAAACAGATACCAAACAGTTGTGCTTTTTAGCAACGAGTCACTTGAACTCGGTTAAATGAGAGATTATTAAATGCTTAATATACAAAGTTTTGTGAACTTACCGGATAGAAATGAAGCAACAAGCACTAAAAGGAGAGTTAGATAAATAGTGAAATTCATTGTCCTTGAGGCTGAAAAAAAAAATTTCATTTAGTCCATAGCTATTTCTACCCAAATGGGATAAAGATAAACGATATTCAAGAGACTTTTAAATTTCACGGCCAGTCCCTCAGAACCCTGGGTTCTGGTGTAAGCCCTTCTCTAAATTCATGAGTATTTGCTGCTGCTGTGGCCCAACTCTGACCATTTGGACCAACTTTGTACCTACTTGTTTTTGGTGACTTGAACGTATATTTTACTTCCATGAGGAATTACAAATAAGTAAAGAATCTAATCTCTTCAACTGAACCCTTTATGATATCAAAAACAATAAAGCTAATGAGACAGTCAAAGCCACTCGTTTGTAGTCGAGTGAGCGATTCTGTCCATCTGGGTCGGATTGAGGCAAGAATAGGTGGCGTTTTCTGAGCAAAAGATAACGTGTTTTGTTTCTCTAGATACATCTGTGTTAACAAACTGTCTTTTGGTTAACATAGTCATTTGCTATTCGAAAAGAAATTATTTCGTCCTAAAGAGAATACTGCTTACGCGTATTGATAGGAAGACCTTTCTTTGGCGACTTTGAAAACGTCTTGTTAATTGAATTGTAAAAACTCTTTTAGTGCTTTCCAATTTATAAACAAAGTTAGAATTATGCCTCAAGAGATGATTTGCATCGTTATATGAGCCCTGCACGCTATTTCCTTCAGGAAACTATAAAAAAGGCCCTGTACGAGGGCCATGCACGTCGAAGTTATAGGCCAGGAAAAGCGCGTACGGTACGAACAGAAACGCGTCCTTCTACACAAAATCGATGCAAGTTGAGGACAGAAACAATATTTTTGCTGCAGTTTTGTTTTCTTCAAATTGAGTGATGAATTGCGCGTTCCTTGTTCCGACGCGAAGAAATAAACGAGAACTTTTCATCGTAGTTTTTTTTAACTAGCTGCGCTTCGTGCGTGCTGACCTTGAGCCGAATATTTCCCTTCTGGCAGTCCTATTCCGTCAATAAGTACATATAATGGAGATAGCAAAACGATAAAAGCTGATAGCTTACCTTGAAATATTCAACTTGAGGGGAGAAAAAGATGTTAATTTGATAAAATTAGGTCTCGGTCACGGCAAACGTTAAACTAAATTACTCTATCGCACGACGGTATTAATGGGAATGAGTAATTTACCTGATGCAACGCCTCTGATATTTCATTCACATTGCTCAATAAGTGTAATATCACAATTATTTACCATGACTGATACCATGAAAGAGTTAACCGGTACCAGAAAGTACCAGGAAATAAGATTGTCTTTGAGTGGCTAGTTATCGTTAGGTAGTAACTGCGTTCTTAATGTATATAAAAGATCTGGACTATAGTTGAAAATGCCAGGGGAATGAACAATTTCTAAACTATGACGAGAAAATTATAAATGGGTCGATAATGAACTGTGGTCTTCAATGTATTTGTCAATTTGAGCCGTGTATGGTACATGTATGTGTTAAGATTTGCGCGACTCAGGTTTCCTAAGTATCATGTTTGACACACGCGGTGGAATCCACGAGGAAGGGTCATGGTTTGTTTTAAGTAACGTCGTCAAAGATATGATACAACTGCACTTGTAAACAACTGGTCTTTAATAAGCATCCTGAATGGAGATATAATTTTAAAAATCAGTCATTACATGCAATATTGTCTCTCGATATTTTATTTGTTTGGGCAAACGCGATTGCATATTTGGTTTGAGTTGCTCTCATTTACGAGGTTATACAGGCTGGGATTTCACAGTGTGCCCTCTAACCGTATTAAAGGGGCGTCCGAATTAACAGGCTTGCTAATAAAAAATGCATGGGCGTTTCGCCAGGAAAAATAGTGGCCGTAACAATGAAGTGACTGTAAGGCAGGGTTTCATTTTAATTCTAATAAAAACTGCTAATTTTAAACCAACTGTATTTTAATCCAGTCGCCAATTAAATAATCTGTTTCTTGTCCTGCCAGAAATTGAGACTTAGCTCTTAACTAGTAAAGGAATGAAGAGTTATTGACAATGATTGCTTTTGAAAAATTGAGGTTCTCTATCTGAAAAGTAGGAGAAAATTTCAATGAAATTACGTTCTCATCTTATGCTCCAACTCATTCACTTCTCGTTAATCTTTTCTTAAGTTTGGACAAATGGTCAGAGAAATGAAACTTAAGTGGATCATCATTGATACGTTTCAACCTGTATAAGCATTAATATTGAAAGTCAAAATCGATTATTAATTACAAGCAATTCCAAAATAATTAAAAGCGAGGGTAAAAACAGCTAAAAGATTTTCAAACTGAAATAATTGTTTTTGGTGTCGGAGTATTCTAGTGTTTGGATTTAAAACTCAAAACTAGATGTCTAGAATTATCAATTAACTGAGAAATCGAGAACGTCCTCGACCATCTCATTGCCACCGGTAAGAAACAAAGGAACTAATGATTTGAACGATTAGAAATTTAATTCTATTCTTTAAGTGATGAGGTAATATCACAAGTCATAAGAAAAATGAAGTTCGTTTAAGTTAAGGTCCATTTTGGTAAAACCGTTTTACAAGATGAACATCATGATGGCTTCGTAACATGCTTTTGGAATATTTTTGGGGTGCAAACCATTGTTTTTCAAAGGTATGTCTTTTAAAAGACTCAAATAACCAACCATGTTTTCAGTTAAAGTCGTGGTTTCCTGCCAATTGGTATGACCAGCAAATAATAAGTCAAGGATGCGAGAGACAAAGTGCATTGTTTCCAAACAAAACCAAACCAAAAACGTAAGTTTGTGGCTTTGTAAACGGCCTAAAAGATGCAAATCAGCGCAGTCCTGGTCCTGTTAACGATAAAAATAGTAACGCCAGATTAAGATGATTTAAATCGCTAATGCAAGACAGATTGACGGCAACTTGGTTTCTTCGAAATACTTGTGAAGGAAAACTAACTACAAATAACTCCGTTTAAGTGGACGCAAGAAAAGCAGTTTTGAAAGTATGATTTTTGATCTTGTTTATTTCGATACCTGGTCAGTATTTATTGTTCTTTCCGCGAAATTTTATAAAAACACAATCCTTTTGTGGGACGCTATTAATGTTTCCTTTTTTGTCAATGGTCCACACCATAGAGTCGATTCCTGGTCGATGTACCTTTAATTAGAGTATCCACACGCGATCAGTGCTTTCTTGGCCTTGGAGGCTGTCAGTTACATCCTGGCCTCCTTTTCTTGGGTCCTCGATCAAACTATTTTATATTTTAAAGGAGTAGGATGCTAAGATGACGATGGACTAATCTAAATGACAGGGTTAGGGCATTTTAAGTATGGGAAATCTGCTGTCTAAAACGGGTGATGTCCTCTTACAGTGTCCCCTATATGTTTTCTCATTAATATCTTAGACTTGTTTTGAAATCCTTAGGCTTCGTTAACTGACTGATTTGATACAGAGAAGGTGAAGAAGGCGATGTTGTTTATTACAACATTTCAAAACATGAGAAAGCCAATGACGTAATAGCATAATTTAGCTGAAAGCTCTTGCGTTCAAAGGATTCGTGTCTATCTTTCTTTTGTATTTGTATCTAAAACATAGACCTCGGTTACGTATCGCATACCGTACCACCGAAGCAGTGTTTGATTCGTTGAGGAACTGCTTTTCATGGATATCTATATTTTTAAGAACAACTTTTATTCTTTTTGGGTTTTAAAAGGCATCTTTTGCTAAAACAAACAAGAGGCCTAGAGAACTTAACGCGGATGCATTTTTTTAAGTTTGCAATAATTATCATTGATCTCTGTGCGACGATTGAGGCCCATAAACGAAATTAAGTGAAAGTGGTGAATGATTTTTTCTACTGAAAGAAAAGATAAAAGCTCGGTTGTTATGATTACTTTTCCCTTTGCCTTGTTACGATGACATCTACGACTGCGACACGTTGCCTGTGAGCTCAGAAGCGAAAAACAAACTTGCGGTAAAACGATGTTAAAATAGATAGATAAAAATAGATAAAGACAAGTAAATGCAAGAATGAAGAAAATTTCTCACATATATAAAAAAAACTCCTGATGACCTGTGAACTCTTGGCTTGATAAGAACAACATAAAGAGAGTTGTAGTAACCAAACAATTACGGTAAATCCAGCAAATTCTTGGGATGAACACCTTGAAAATCTCGTTTCAATACAGCACTTACACTGGACAACAAACACCTTGTCATTCGGAAGTAGATAAAGGACCTCGAGCAAACAAACACGCTTTTTGCATGCGAGAAAAAAAAATTAAAACAATACAATGTAGTAATTTTCCGAACACTATTTTCATACGTATCGCTGAATCGATCTCTCGAATCAATATTTTCTATTATCCTGAACAGTTTCTAGCGGATTTTTTCCCATATTTTCTACGAGCCGTACAATTCTCGTTCGGCTTGTTATGCAGGGCTTCGCTCGTTGGAAAAAATTATCTGATTTCGAAGCATAAACAACATACATTTATGACATTTGGTCAGATCAGTAAGTTGCAGGGCAAACAATAAGTCCTTCCTCAAGCGTTCGATATGCTTGTTCAGATTTAAAATCAATGCGAACTGAAATGAATTAAGCTCAAACGACCTACATCGAAGTTTATAATAACTAAACAAGAGGTTATTTTGATGGTTCTTTTATACCACATAACGTGCACTACTGAATATCTTGCGCTGTGTCCTTAAGGCGCCGAAATACGAGAAACCAAAAGCTGTATCTCGTATATCGCATATTTAACTGAAGGTAGCGACGAACTTGGCTGTTTCGAGTTTCTCACCTCTCGTGTTCAACTTGTTGTTGCGAATAGAAGAGAGCGGGTCTACTTTGAGCAACAAATTTTTACTTTGCTGCTCGTTCATCCAACTACCAACTTGTCACGCATAACATTTGCTCGCATTTGGCGACATTTTAAGGATTTGTGCATTTCGTGAAGCAGTCTCAATGTTTACCACATGAAGCCTTCCATGTTGCGACAAATCTGGATAGAAAAATAACAGGATCTACCATTGGCTACAATGTAGCTGTAGCTAATAACAACTTGCGTTACAATTTGCGACTACCACGAAGAAAAAAAAACACAAACTACAAACAAACAAACTCGTCCCAATTTCTAACGCGGATTACTTCGCATCCGCGTGATCAGGGGATTTAAAATAAATAAAATGAAATGATGAACAACGATGGAGAATTTGTTGCCTCGAAAACAACAGTTATTTTTCTGCCTTTTATAGTTCAAGGTAAAGGCTGAGGAACTGAAAAGCTTACGCGTCGATTTTGATGCCTTTTCTTAATTTAGGACCGCATTTTAAAATGACTGTCCTATTAGCCGGCTCTGAATTGTTCTGTGCAGGGAACCAGGCTGAAATTACGAAAACACGAGGAGAATGAAAAGAGTTCCTAGCCATTTTAGTTGTCCGTCTTTTAAGTTGTTTTCGTTTTCATTGTTGATCCAACTAATTTTGGGTTGTAACTTTTTTTAATCTTTTTTAGAGGAACTTTGTAGAAGAATCAAGGATGACCTTCACAAAATGTATCATTGCTATTCTTATAATTTCTTTGGGTGTCGATGCGACGGAGCGGGATCCTAAATGGGCGAAAAGACTTCAAAACGTTCTTCTGGCAAGAGATTCATATATCGACAAGCTTGACAAGGTTAAAAAGGAATCAAGTGTCCAAAATGTCGAAGAACTTATCACGACTATGGAAAAATTATCACCTCAGCTTAGTGGGATCGATAACCTAGACCTGTCTACCGTGGAAACTGACCGCCCATTGCTTCAACAACTTTTAGAGCAACCCGAGGAGCCCATTATTACGAAGTTCTTTCAGAGCAAGAACTTGAAGGAAAATTATGACAAACGTGGGCTGGGATTCATCTTAAGGACACTAAGAGCACATTACGACTATGGGTGTATCACTACTCTTCTTTCAGCACCCCGATCAAAACCAGTTGATAGCTCCATACCCGTAGATGCCATGTGTTCTCCAATTAAGGAAGACCTAGAGAAGCAAGAAAATTTTATCTTTTCAACGGAAAAAATTTGCATTAACATTAAACAGTGCGCTGGAGCCCAAACAACTCATCCGTATGGTGACTCGGATGGCACAAATACAAAAGATGCTTGTACAAAGGACAATCGCTGTGACGTGGTGAAAGCACTTCCGATGATGGGAGCCTTGCTGTGGTACAAGATCAGTTCTTTCATAGCAAAGAGCTTTTGTAGCAATTCCCTTGGAAGACCCGAGAAGTCGGCGTTAAAGACAAACCTGGAAGAGATTGAAAAAATGGCAAATTTGATTATGGCCTATGGAAGCACTTTTTACTGGAAAGACTTTTTTAAAAAAGCAGTTAAAGTTAACGCTTATTCGAATCTAGCAAGTGCTATGTCACTGGTTGAAGAGAGAGAAAATGCACTTGGCTACGTGTCCTTAGCATGCATAGATCTTCAAGCGAAGGATATGTGTGCTGTTGGAAGCATTTTCAAAGCGTTTGAGTCTCTAAAAAAAATTAAACAGGACCGAATTAGTCCTCCACCAACGCGTAATTTGCGATTATATTCCAAAATTGATCATGCAAAAATGCTCGAGCTCAAGGCGGACGCTTTAAAACACATTGAACTTCTAGAAACTATCCGAAAGCTTGACGAAAATCTACAAACTGCCGTTAAAGGTATTTCGAAGTATTTCTACGGTCTTGCCAAATACGATGAAGCTATTGCCCAAGCTGACGTTACATTCTTGACGGATAAATTGAAAGAATTTGACGACAAGGCTGAAACACTGTCTGCAAAGGTGGAAAATGACATAAAAGATGCTATGACTGCCCTATTGGTAACTCAAGCTGCTCAAGTAATTGAAGAAAGCACTATTCTGGCACTAAAGATTGCAGAACACATAAATCCGTTAAAGGTGATCTTTGGCGGAGTAGAGGCTGGTGACATTTACGAACAAACAGCAGAAGTTGCAAGATCGGTACAAGAGCTCGCAAGAGGTTCCGCTCTCATGGCAAATCTAAAAGGTGTATACGAAGATTTGTCGAGCTTGGCCAAAGACTTCAAAGATAACGCAGATCAGATTTCAAACTTAAACGATATGGTAGAAGCCATCAAGAAGAACAAGATTGAAGAAGTCGGTTTTGATGCTGATAAATTTATAAAGGGTTATGGAGATTACACACCCAAGGTCAGTAAGGCTCGTTTGGCTCAAAACGATGCTCTCTGGTCGGCGTTTAAGGAGTCGACTTGCGATTTGTTGTTTGGCGCACAAGGTGTCGCTGCTTCTGTAAGCCAAGGCGTAGTGGGAGGGATGCTTCTTTGTGAAAGACTAGAAGGAACTTTAGCAGAATTTGCTGCGTTAAGAGAAAACATATTCGACTTCCAGTTTGATCTTGTCGATTCATTGGCTCGCGTTGTCCGTGGTAACGTTGCGAAAAAGTTATCACAATCCATAACAGTTTCAAATGACCTTCTGGATGCCAGCCAGCTTATGTTGGGTTTCTTTATGACGCAATATCGTCTTCAGTCACATGCAAGTCTGTATTGTGACAAACTGGAGTACCTTAACCAGGGAAAGAAAATCAATGAATGTACTTCGACTGGATTTTTTACCGACAATGAGTTAGACACCCTTATTGCTTACAATCCCGATAGTACATATGATGTTGATGAGAGGTTCGTTTTCATACCAACGCGTCCCCAATTTGATGGCGATACCGCTTATATTAATCTTCCTTCCTTGGCAAAAGGCAATCCTGTAACTTTCCGGTTACCGGCACAGAGGTCGTGGCTGCGGAAACATAACTGGTTGGCACGTGGAGAGATCGTAGCACCATATGTAGAGAGTTTCAAGTTGTACCTTCCACTCAAAGCGTACAAAACAGGAAGTAAAAAAGAATATTCCAGAACACGTATTGATTTGACTTCAGTGGGAGGAAGCTCATTCAGTGAAACATCTGAAGTAGTGTACAACGTACCCTTTGATCACAGTAACTACCTTACAATATACTCTCAAGGTTATGATCGATGCCCAAGCGGAAAAGAAATACCCAATCCTTACAGCCTTTGTGACAACTTGCCAAAGATCTGCGATAGTAATACAAGAGTACCTCCAATCACCAAAACTATTATGCCCACCATTCTGACAACATGGAAGCTAAGTTACACAATAGAGTCTGGCGAAAGAGACTTGACATGGGATGCTCCAAATCCTGCCACAAACCTAATGATCGTTGGAAAAGTAAAGCTTCGCTTCCTCCCCAATACCTATAAAAGGCTAGCTTTGTGGCATCACAGAGATGAAGCAGTTGATGAAGGATGCTGTACTGGTAATAAATACAGGCCAGAACTGAGAGATAGAACCTGCGTTCCTTGTCCGTCAAAACCTGACGGTGTCACTGATTCAGTTGTCAATCTGAGGGGATACTACTGCGAAAAGGGAGTTGAAGATGTAGCAGGGGAGCCGCCAGGGAGCAAAAAGTCCTAATTCAACGACTCATCATAGGTTAGGAGGAAGAACTTGATCACTTCGAAACTGAAATAATTTACGAATGTCCATGATATTGTTTAATTTTGAAACGAA
>OMLO01005285.1_pt1 | contig 10833 bp, 8 predicted proteins | sample 1674811 | NCBI WGS metagenome assembly OMLO01 (sample SAMN06265003, study PRJEB25207) | coral metagenome | isolation source: Coral host | place: Mexico:La Bocana,Puerto Morelos, Mexico | collected 2008-11-13
ATATTGGTCCTAAAACTGCACCAGAATGCACCTCCGGGCATGCAAAATTTCAAAATCACCTGGGGAAGGCCCCCCCAAACCCCCCCCCCCCCCCCCCCCTTCTTATCCGGGTACTTTTTTCTGCGAGCAAGACGCACATGAAACCTGTTTTCTTTTGGTACGCGCGTCTGTTTCATTTGCCACGCGCTTGACACGCGTACGCTCGTCTGCTTCACGCCACAAACTCGCCACTAGGCTTGATTTCAAGTCTGGTCTTTGAACCACAGCTGGTAATAGAGCCTAACTAGCCACGCGCTCTTTGCAAACTTCGAACGTAAAGCGAAATAAAATTGAAATGTTTAATCTGCATTCGTAGAGAATGAAAGTGGCCATGGCTAATAAAAGATTTATTCTAAACGGAACTGACGGAATTGTTAGATTAAAGAAATTTCGTGGGAATAATTGAAGGGCGACTTAGTCCTAAATGGAATTTTTACGGTATTTAAGTCTTAATTAAAATTATATTTTGTTTTTTCATTAGCGCTGACGTATTCCTGTCAACACGTGGCCACATTTATATAGCGCTTAACTATAATGAGTGTCAATTACTTGTTTATATTGTTATGTTTGCCAAAAACATCATCTAAACTTGTCGTGAATGCAACACCTTCGCCCTATAAACAATGGTTTCTTGACATTATTTTACTCTCAGAAATTCCAAGATTTCCTTTTAACTGTTCGGCTACCAAAGGTTAAAGAGATCATGCAAGTTTTAGAAATAAGTCATCTCTCCTTGTGGTATATCAAGCATTGTTACCCTAAACGAAGCGACTCTGCTCGCAGGGTATAGGGCTCTGCTTTGCTCTACTTTGGCTTAAAAAGTTGCAACATCCACTAACTTGCCTGCGAGTTCTTTGAAGTGTCAATTCCTGGTAGCTCTGAATTTTCTACAAACCACTTTTGTTGGCACGTCGACGGATGTAACCTCGTTGCTGACATTTTTCCATCTCCGATCTTCACGCTGCGATTTAACTGTGTTTCCTTATGAGAGACAGATTCTTAACGCACTCAATGTGACCCACGCGGAGACAAATGACTGGCACGGCTAAATTTGTAAACGTTTAAAAATTGTTTCACAATGGACTATTTTATTCAGATAAGATTCCCCTAATCAGTGCTGGTTGAAACGGTTCAAAACATGTCATCGATTTATTTTAATCTTGGATCTCTCGGCGCGGATATGAAAGTCAATTGAATTCCTTTTTCGGACCCTGTCGGTGGTTTCCAACAGTTTTCGCCGTTTCTGTCTGACGTCTCAATTTCATTCCGTCAGCGAGTTATCTCATGGCATAACGGGAGGCGGCTGGATTAAAAAGGCAAGCGGACGGTGTTTTAAAGTAATTTAACCCTCATACTTCGACGTTGCTTTGCACATTTTGTGGTTAGCGGTGAAATCATTGAAGTCGAACGCACTTCGCGTACCCATAGAGAAAATTCTGAAGATGAGCAGTGTTTTCAAGATCTCTTTCGTCGCTGGTTTGATCGTTGCTCTTTTCACGTCAAACGGATGCAGCGCAACAAGGGTAAGTGTGAATTTGTTTTCTTTTACAACAGTCTAAGCCGATAGGATTAGTCCATGTTTTAAAAAACGAGTAGCTAGTGTGGCGCGTTTAGCAAGTAATGATTTGATGCCGGTATTCACTTTTGACGATTTGTCAGTTGCCACGGACGTTTAACACCAGAAAACTTTGCTTCAACTTCGCGCAAAACGTGAGATAACTGGAGGTTAAAACTACGGTTGTGTGCTAATTTATTAAATGCTCAACAGAAGTTCAGCTATAAACGTGGAGTTGTGAAGTCTTTTTCAGAGGTCTGTAAAGTTCAGACAATTTCCTATTCACGAAACATTACACAATAGTTCGTTTTCCCGTTGGTCTGGCGTGCTGTTAAATTCCACACTTCCAACTTGCTTTTGTCGCTCGCTTACTGTGAAAAACCTCAGCAGGGAAAAGAAACTTAAGAGTTGAAGAATATTGTCTTTCCTTTTTTGGCCTCTTTAAATCGGCTGTGGCATTTTGCCAAACCATTTTATATAATCTCTATTCAAATGTGCAGACTGTAAATAAAAAAGAATTGCAGCTTTGCTGCATAACAATCATGCTAGGCAGTGTTTTAGGTAATCGTATGAATGCGAGTGGAATTAAGGATTTACACTACTCGTGACATTTGAAAATTCTCTCAAAACTGCTCGAGCCTTGGTGAGTGCAATTTGAAAGAATTTGCTAATATCAAGAGTAGCCTTTATAAGATCGTTTATTCATTATATAACTGAGAAAATTTCGAACCCGCGCGTTAAATTTCACTGCCGTGCAAATTAAGAATTAACGATAAATTGGCCTGCTCTCAGCCAATCACAAAGCAGTGATTTTCTCAGCTATATAATAAATCAATTAATAATAATAAGCAGATTAGTCTAATGATCAATAATCAACTGATAATATAAAGTTAATTTACACATATTGTCATTGATCAATTCATGCGTGGGAGTTTGGGCGACTTACATAACTTTTTATCAGGCTTTAGAACGATGAAACAAGCTCTGGGGCAAAATTCTCAGTGGCGAAGAAACGATTCATCTTGCTTAAACCTATTTCAGGTTTTCATATGGCGAGAGAAGTGACCTAAAAGCAGACGGTGTTAAAAAGAAAAATATATATCTTTTAAAATTCAGCCATAAGCAATAACTCCCGGTTTTGTCCTGTTTTCAGACAATTTGGACAGGTGACTATGGATACGACGAGGCTCGTACCACTTATGATGACGATGACGATGGAAATGACGATGACTTCTCTGGCGAGGCTGGTAATGACAGAGTCCGTCAAAGCTTTTTCTAAATCCAATTTTCGACTGTATTTCTAATATCTATTACCTGGTTGCAGCGGTAGATGGAAACTGGGGCCCGTGGAACCGATGGAGCAAATGCGTGGAAAACTGCGGGGGAGCAGGGAGGAAAAGAAGATCACGATACTGCATCGATCCACCCCCGGAACACGGAGGAAGGCCGTGCGAAGGGTACGGAGTCCAGACACAACGATGTACTACTGGTATGAGATCACTTATTTACTGTTCAACTTATTTCGTTCGTACACTGTACTTTAAGTCGTGGGAGAAACGGAACGGAAGCCTTAGGAAAGTGAGAAAAGAACTGGCGGGAACCAGGCAAGGCAACATTGTCGCGGCATTTATTCTTACAACTAATGTCCGCAGTTCAAATAATTGATCTTTCATATATTCATTTGCATTCACGATATTTAAATTTTCTTGTACAAAATGAACAAAGAGGCCAGAGCTCCGATCTTAAGGAAGCCGCGGACACCAGACATAAAAGGCACATAGTTATTCAATTTTGTTTTCTTTTATATAATTTAGGTAAGACCGCGCTTCCCTCAAGCCGTATAGTTGGTGGCAAGGTAACCTCCATTCAAAACTGGCCGTGGCAAGTTGGGCTCCAGTTGCTTCACGAAAGCTCCATCTTCTGCGGCGGGTCCTTACTCAACAAAGAGTGGGTGATAACCGCTGCACACTGTGTGGAGAATTTTGTTGGCAAAAAACGCGGTTGCGTCGACCCAGATCCCAAACGACAATTTAAGGTTGTCTTGGGAGAATCTGATCTGAAAGTGGAAGGAAACGAGACATACAGTTGTAAGCTGTTAATTTGTTTGATCAATTTTGCTTCGTCATTTTTCAATTCATTGCAGGATGTATTTACTGTAGCAGTGGAGGCAGTAAAGAGCCAATTTGTTTTCCTCAGCTTACCTGATCTTTGTAAAACTACGTTGTTAAGATTTTTTTATTTTTTTATACATATACAGTTTGAACACTGCACAATAGCTACATAATACTTGAGAATCGCCACTTTCTAGTTTTCTTATATTATTTTTTCTTGTTATTTATTTTATAGATGTTTCCAACATTTGCATTCATGAAAAATACGACGATCAAACTATGGACTATGACATCGCCTTATTGCACTTGAGCAAAGCAGTCAACTACACAGATTTCGTAAGCCCCATATGCTTGGCAGATACAGCGCGTAATTATTCAGCCGGTAGACGGTGCTTCGTGACCGGATGGGGGCAAATACGGGAGTCAGGTCCCGTGTCGGACAAACTACGTGTGGCCCAGGTCCCAATAATCGAGCGCAGCAAGTGCGTAAAGATGTACAAGGGACAGCGCATTACACCGCGCATGCTCTGCGCCGGGTACGAGCAGGGTGGGATTGACAGTTGCCAAGGTGACAGTGGCGGACCGCTGGCCTGTCTGGAAAACGATAAAACTTTCTTTTTGGCTGGGGCTGTCAGCTGGGGCTTTGGTTGCGCCAAGAAGAATAAACCTGGAGTGTACACAAACATCAACTGTTTACGATCGTGGATAGCATGTAACCAAGGTGACTTGACGTCCTGTGGCCGAAAGGATTGCGAATAAGCCTCTCCCGGACTTTTCAAGGCCAACTGAACAAGTTGTTATATCCCAAACTTGCCGTGTAGTGTAGAAGAATTAGAATCGCAACACTGAGTGATTTAGTGACTCAAGTGCAAACCTTTAGGTGGACAGCATTACCTTGCTTATCAATGGTAGTACAACCAGTGTAATTCTCGCGTATTCATTTTAGAAGAGCAAGAGTCAGTCTCTGTGGTTTGTCAACGTTTTCTCGCTTGATTTACTTTTTTTTAAAATAGATAAATTATATTTATATTCTTTATGGAGTTCTTTTATATTGATCATTAATTAATTCCTCCAACTTGCAGTACTTAATTGACATTCTGACCGAGAGAGACTCTCTATGCTGACATTAAGACTCAAGCTAAGTCTAAATTAGAGTTAAGATCAGCTACTTTTCTAGTGGAAGTTCAGTAACGCTGTTGGAAGAACATCGAACTTAGATCTCGGCTTCTGTTCATGTTGGTTTTCAAAGGACAGTCCATTTACCGGCTGTGGATAGAAGGTTTCTATTTTTTGTTATTTATAGAGGATTAACCAAGTTAGAATTATTAGTAGACGTTAAGTTATTGAGAGTTAAGGCGTGTTATTTTATAGGAATATATAATTAGAGATATTTTGTCAGTTTGTAATGTACTGACGTAACCATAGAAGTAACGTGTTTTGGTAATTCATATCCTTTTAAAATATGCATTTCAGTTTCACCTTTCAGATAAATTTTAATGAAAGGAGAGTGAACTTAGAATGGGAATTAAGCTTCCCCCTGTCACTCATTGTCCTGCAATCTTTTTGTTTTTGTATATGTGGCAAAGTAAACTATAAATAAACAAGAAAGGTTAACATTGGCGGAAGACTGACGACGGATTATGAATTAGCCGTTAAAAAATTCATTCTCCTTTTTTTGATGCTCTTTGCATTATGTGGCTTTTTAAAAGAGAAAAGTAAGTCATCTGAAGTGTTTTGCATTTTGTTGGAAGCTTTCAGTATTAAAAGGAAATAAAATAGCAAATAAAATGGTCTTTTCTCGTCAGTTAACTCTGCGGCTAATTGACGCTTTTTCGTAACTCTCCCTTGCGCATCAGTTGGTATGCTCTATTTCGATCCGTCACAAGTGCAAAGTTGTGAACCAATCAGGTACAAAACCAAAGCTAAACGTAGTTTGCCTTGTCTTTCTTGTTGCCGCTTTTCGACTGCCACACTGCACGATCACACTAAATTGTTTTAACAGAGACAAACATACGTTGAGAATCGCAACGGCAACGAGGGCATCATTAAGCTGAAAACTCATACTAAACACAATAAAACCTCTGTATGTGTGTTTTAAACTTTGGTACTTGCTACGTTTCTCTGTTTCATGTGGACAAATTCTGATTCTTAAGAGAACGTGAACATCACTAGCACTTTTGGTGAAGTTTATATTTGGACTTCAGTGTATGTAAATTCACTTTTTGTATGCTTTCACATCTGACGACTCAGGCTTCTATGAGCGTTGTTTTTGACGTGATAGTCACGATTGGTTTTACACTCTAACACGTCACTGCTGCCTGCTACGATAAATACGACAGATTTAATTGGTGGAAAGCAGGTATCTTTCTGCATTGAGTTTCGCGCCAAAAATAACGCGGCTGTCAGTACATATCTCACCTCATTTCAATGCAGTCTATTGTACCGCGTTCATGTCCTCTCGCAAAATTAAGCCGGCCTCCGTAATCAAACCGAGTTCTGTAAGAAGCTCCGTTTAAAGCTCCCTAGTTGGTACGAAATGAGGTGAGCTTCTACGATGAGCAGTGTTTACCTTAAACCTGAGCACGCGAAATCTTAACTTGATCATGCCACTTAACATTGCTGTGTTTTTCCCTAGTGGTGGATGGTAAGTGGAGTCTCTGGAGCCGATGGACGTCCTGCTCAAAGACATGTGGTAATGGAGTCTCTATAAGAAATCGATACTGCGATAACCCCCCTCCTATGAATGGTGGGAAACCTTGTGTTGGAAATAAACAAGAAACACGCACATGCTTACTGAAAGATCAGTGCCCAGCTGGTAAGTGACAAGAAACTCGTGTCAGTCACATCATCTTTTGTTTGTCACGTAATGCTTATCACGTTACGGATTGTCACGTAATGCTTGTTAAGAAATACGTTGCATTGTTAAACACCTTAATCACGAGCCTCTGGATCAGGAAGTCTCCCTGTATATTTGACATTAAATTAAATCATCTCGTCTAGGTGACAATTTAAATAAGGGCAGTCAGGCACAATAACCACATCATAAAGTATTCCAAAGGCTATGCAGCCCAAGAAAGCAGCGCACGAGGTCTCTTGCATGGCTCCCCAACCACCGCTCCCTTTCGAACTGCTCGAAAAGGATAGTGGGGGAAGCTGTAGTTACGAGGAGGGAAGTGTTGAGAGTGTACTTAAGAAAACTTAAAAATGCGAACAAATAATTTATGTATACACAGACGGCTAATGAGAGTGAAAAGAAACATCAACGATGATGACAAGAAGTTATCACCAATGTTACCTTCTCCAATGTTTCTTCTTTATAATAATGTTCAATTTCTTATTTGCACAGAAATCTGCGGTCGCCCCATAACCAGCACTAGTCGTATTGTGGGAGGCGAAGTAGCCTCCAATCGAGACTGGCCGTGGCAGATTGGGCTCCAGAAAGAGGATGATGACTTCATTTTCTGCGGAGGATCGTTGATTAACCAGGAGTGGGTGTTGACCGCTGCCCACTGTATCACCCGTAACAGTCCAAGTAAAAATGGATGCGTGGCTCCGAATCCTGGATTGAGAATTATTCTTGGAGAGTTTGATAAAGACAACATTGATGGCCACGAGGTTCAAAAGAGTAAGTTGAGATCGGTATTTCGAATTATTTTGGCCACATACAAAATTAAATTTAAATTGAAGGAAACAGAAATAGTAGATTGCAAAGATAGAGAAACACCAAAGAGATGATAATAAACCATAAAAGAACAAGGATGGTTGAGGATGGACAAGATTAACGCGGATTACAAACGACGAACTTGAAAAATGTACGCTGAAATTTTCGAGATGCACTTTACATCACGATGCTTTGAATTCTTAAATATCACTTGCTACTGATATAGACGAACGTAAAAACTGACAAGCTCGAGAAAAGGGCTAACATATGCAACACTATAAACGTAAAACTTTTTAATTCACCTGTTGAAAAGAATGCTATATTGTCCTAGGAGAAGGGAATGGTCAGCTTTCACTACATATTAAAAAAATTTACCCAATGTCAGTAATTTCATCTTGGCCATAATCATAGAACTGTATGAGATGAAAGCCGAGGTACACCTGAAACATACGCTTAGAGTGAGGTCTGGGACTAGGTCACGTGATATTGTCTGGTAATGGGCTCCTGACTGCGATAACTAGTCATTTTAATCACGAAATTGGGATGATGAGATGGAGATTCTTGCTGCAAAATTGACCGAAAGAAATAAGAACTAAATAATTATAATTAAGTAAGGAATTACAGTTAACTTACAACTTTAGAGCTTATGTCTGTGATACTCTGTTTTCCTTCAGCTGTATCCGAAATTTGCATGCATCCGGAATACAATCACAGTATCTACAACAACGACATTGCCCTCCTCCGCTTGGCAAGCCCCTTGCCTGGCTACAACGAAACCATGATCCCGATCTGTCTGCCGTCCGCTTCCAGTCACTTCCCCGTGGGGACAAATTGCTCGGTGACTGGGTGGGGAAGAACACACCAATCGGGCTGGACCTCCAGAAAACTCCGCGTCGCCCGTGTTCCCATCATAGATCACGCCACCTGTAAACAACAGTACCTGGAAAGTGACGGGGAAATTGTCACCGACAAGATGATTTGCGCCGGCTACCAGGAGGGTAAGGTGGACAGCTGTAAAGGAGACAGCGGGGGACCTTTCGTGTGCAAGGAGGGGGACAGGTATGTTCTTGCTGGAGCCACAAGTTGGGGAGTAGGCTGTGCTCAGGCGGGGAGGCCTGGTGTCTACACCGACATCAAGAAGTTCTTGAATTGGGTCGAAGGACACATTTCTCCAGCAGACCCAGATCCATAAACTAAAAGTGCGTGAAGTTCTTTACCACTCCTAGTTGTCTGTAAACAATATGCTTCTCGAGTAGTTTTAACATTAAAATCTAAAAGGTTTCCTTATAGTTGCTTGAAAAAAGCCCCAGAAACCTTTTAATACTGCTAACAAAGTACTTCTGCTGAAATTGTATTTCATTCTTGACTCAACAATAAGAAGTGTCGCCAATCAACCTTAGGGACTTAACAAACAAACTGAGTCTTGATTAAACAAATGAAACTTAAAACCGGCTGTTGCACTTGACCAATCCGAATAACTCACACACAAGACATTTCCGAGATAAGTTTTGCAGATATTTGAAGTCGACTTCTGAATAGCTGAAGATGCCCTTAAAGTGTTAATACTGCGTATTCGTCCAATTACCTGTTCCTTAAAGCTCTAGAAAAAAATTCCATAAAAGTCGGCAAGGTCCTGTTTTTGTATTTCAAAAAAGTCCTGTTTTCGTCTTTTGATATACATATATATGCCATCGGAACAATTTTTTTCTTTAATGATTTTCTTTAACCTTTGTGAAAATACTAGTTGTGCGCTCAATTGTATTTGACGTTAATTCTCTAGCACATTATACGCGGGTTTGAAATTTCATAATGCCCCTTATCATTACTGTTGTAAAAATATTAAACGATACATAGATGTGGGGATTGTTTTCGTAGCAACCTGTTGACTTGCCTGGAAACGAGCGTGAAAAAAGAAAAAGTAGGAAATCCCAGTTCGCAGGTCATGTAAAAATATATTTTCTGCTTTTATAAGAGGAAATTTTAAAATAAAGTTGGTAAATGTTGGAAATTTAAAGATGTATTTTGATATACATGTATACAGTTAAGGGATCTCGTAATTCAATCGTAGCATGAAACTTTTCGGCCCTATTCCTAAGGTCATTTTAGGTCACTCCCAGCTTCAGCATGCCAAGTGTTGATCCACCTAATTCCCGACCCGATATAAGAATATATCGTGCAAAATATTCTGCTTCGCGCATTTTAAAATTGAAATGCGTTTGTTGATAATTTAATTTGTAATCCGTGCGAGACTTATTCGTGTGAGAGACCATCGAGGACTGACTGAAGAGTCACCTTTAGGTATCACAAATCATAAATTATTTCAGATTTAATTAGACTTACCTTTGATGGCTTGTGATGCCGAAAGATCTTTTCTCTCGAAGCCCTCCAATGGAAATAATAAGAACAACTGCACTAGAAACAACAATTGATTCATAACGCATAAAGGTCTTCCGAGAGGAACGTTTTCAACTCACCGGAATATTCTTCCGTAGATGAAAAATCGGACTTCAGTTAGTGAATGTACGTAGATCTCATGTTAGGTGATACTCAAGACTGGAACATTTTGCACACTTTTAATTTCTGGTCCAGTCTCTGGATTTGCGGCGTCGATGGGGTCGGCTGGAGGTGGAAGTAGCAAGGGGGTTTCCAGCAGCCGCCCTCCGTCCTCCGCCGTCCGATTCTCCGTTCCACTGATCCTAACTGTACTTTATAGCCAACTGCTCACGTGAGGCATCACTTGTTTCATATGTCATAACTTACAGCAATCTCTTGCCGCTCCGAAGCATCTAGAATGGCTGATACCGAGCCAACTGATGGCGAGTTATGGAAGCGAGAAGGCAGACGCTCGCGTTCTATTACATCTGAGCTTAACACAGGCAAAGAAAGAATTGGAAGAACAATAATTGCTACTTTTATCGCCGCCCTCGGCCCGCTCGGCTTTGGTTACTGCCTCGGATATTCATCCTCCGCGTTAGAGGACTTAGCAAGTGCATCTCCTGCGGTACGGTTAACTGACCAGCAGGGGTCCTGGTTTTCGGTAAGTTTGATCGGCGTTTTTTTTTCTTCTGTGCTTTTTTTTAGTCTCCCTCGCAGCCGTTTTAGCACCGTCAAGCAACGTTCTTGTGGGCTGCGTGACGATGCTAAAAACGGCTGCGAGGGAGGCTATGTTTCTTTTGGTCCGTATTAAGTTTGTGTTCAAAATGCAGTTGGTATTCTTGGCTCTTCGTTAGTATAGTCCAGAGGTCTCCGTAAAATGCATCAGTTAATTCTTGCCTAGTTCCTACGTCACATATTTCGTTGCGACGTGACTCGGCTGGGGAAAGCCGTTCATGTAGTCATGTGGTTATTCGATTTCGCAACACCCTACTCAGTTGGTCTCTTGCTAATGAGGCCGTTTGTAGCGCGGCGCAAACCTCGGTTTCCACGTTCTGGTTTTCTTGTTCACCAAAAGACGATGACTATAAGTA
>OMLO01005286.1_pt1 | contig 10832 bp, 6 predicted proteins | sample 1674811 | NCBI WGS metagenome assembly OMLO01 (sample SAMN06265003, study PRJEB25207) | coral metagenome | isolation source: Coral host | place: Mexico:La Bocana,Puerto Morelos, Mexico | collected 2008-11-13
CGCCAAAGGATAAATAGCTTAAAAGTAATGGTGAATTAGGTATAGGCTCTTGAAAACTGTGTTCGGCCACCTTAATATAATCAGTGTTGCTATAGATGTATGTTTGTTCAACCATTTTTATATTTATTATCTGTTCCTATTTTGGTGTACATGGTATCTAGTTGGAAAATCGATTACGTATGAAAACCAACTAATTTATTCACAACTATTTCATCCCTTAATGTAGAAGTTTGGGCAACGACGAAAACAAAAGAAGATAAATTTTTCACTTGCTGACTTTACTGACACGACTTCTGTAGTACTAAGATATGGAATAACACATTAGTCATGCACTGGGGCGAAGCTGGTGTACAAAATATCAAAGATCTTGTCGACAATTATTTTAAGGTCATAAATTACAGAGAATTTAGAAACAAAGATTGCTTATCGGCTTATTTCCTTCAATTTTATGGAGTGACCTAGGCCTCTTTGGAATTGAAGATACACATTGGAACAGATCAGGGGTTTGCAAAAATTGATTGCAGCTGGCTCAACCTAGCGTATAAAATTCTTATTAAGGAGTCTTCTCGCACCAGTTGTTCATGTTATTGTCACTTTCAGGACTTTGACGCCCATTTCTCTGTATTCGAGTATTCTGTAGCATATTTGGTTTTTGATTTTTTGCTCCTCAAGGGTATGCATCGATGAGGTTTGCAATTCAAAATCCATCACACTTCAAGGGGCAAGACGCCATTTGAATCTGTCCGAGTAATTGGCCTTTGTACTGGCCCCCAAATACGTACACTGAGACAATGGCGTGACTTTGAGTACAACGAGACAACTATGTCTCAACTAAGTGTCTAACAAAAGTGAGTGACTGGTTTTTAATTGCATAAAACCCCCAGGCCCTAACCCTAGACACCATACCATGACTTACGTTGTACCATGAGGTAAAAATCGGAGATCGATGTTTCAAACTTGAGCGTTTTTCAAACTTTCTGACCAAGGTTTTATCTCCTTCATTTAGTAGACTAAATAAATTTTGTTCAACAAACTCGCTTGCTTAGCTTTCAATTTTATTTATTCAAATAAGTTTACAAAGGGTGACCATGTCATGTAAGGGAGTAAGTAAGGGAAAGAAACGTGCCATTACAAAATTGTAACTTAATTAGATAATTTAAGATTGGGAATTTACTAGACTCATGATTGTGGGAAAAGTACTGATTTTGCAACTAGAACTTGAGGCTAAGTAGACCTATAATGTAAAGCAAGGCTGCCGCTTCAGATGTTAAAACTGTGAAGATGAGTTTAAGACTGCAACATATAGGATAATTGTGAAGACTGTAAGAATCGCTCAAATAAATGTTTAAAGATAAAGACAGATAAGTTTTCTTTGTATCGGCTCAAGCAGAGTCGTGAAGATTCCACGACATGGCTTCTGGTCTGTTATTTTGTTCATGATTGTAGAGGATATGCAAGCTATGATAAAATTACTTAATAAAACCATTACAGACAACCTGTAAAAGGACAAAATTTACGATAATGATCGATAACAATCGATGACTCAATTGTTATCGATTACTATCGGCTATGGAACCATCGAACTCTCTACTATTTTCCTTCTTCGATTTTCATTGATTGCTATCGGCAATCAAAATCAGTATTCAATTTATATCGATTTTTATCGATTGATATCGATTATCGGTTTATCGATTGACCTAACGCCTAGATATACTATAACATGGTAGTTTTCGTGCATGCCATAACATTCCTTAAGCCATTGACGTCAATATTTAAAAAACTGTGAAATGCAATGGGAGTTGAAAATGTAATATTAATTAATGCTGCCCAATCCTGTAGCCATGCCTTTTCTTGTGATCGCAAGAGGTTTCTTTACCTTGCTCTCTTGTCTCATCAGACAAGAACAGAAGGGGTAAGACAACACCAATTAAAAGTTGCGTTCCTTTTCCTAGTTTAGGTTCCTTAATATAAGTGCATCCAAATCTATTTAAGTGTCACTTTTTCTGTATTCTTTCCAGCACTCACCCGTCCGTTTGTTTGGCTTTGGAGGTCTTTTACACTCATTAATTTGTACAGTTTACTTCTGTCAGCTCTCTCTTCTGCAGTTGCAGATAACTTGAGGGGAGATAAAAAAAAGTCAGTCTCAGTAAAAAGATGTGCTCACAAGGAAATTAAAAAAAAAACGAAGACGACGTCCGCAAAATAAATCACTGTTTTCATTTTTTTTTATGGCCAGAGAACAGAAATTTCATGGTAATAAACAAAGAAACCACGAAACCAGACAAGAAGGAAGACTGAATAAATTATTTGATGCTTTGTTTATGTGAGAAATGTGAAAATTTATGCTTTCTCTCTTAACACTTAACTTTCTATCGCTTTTAAGTCGTGAATGAAATGAAGGTCTTATAGCAATCAGAAATGAAATGGGGAAAACTTTTGGTGTGAACTCCCCAGTTAACCTGGCAATACTATACAATGCTAATATCAAATTTTGTAATGCCTTCTGTCACATACATTAAACATAGCCATCATCGCTTTGATCAATTGCTTATAGGCCTGTCGAAATGTTATTTTTTGATTGCGTGACACGCGTTCACAATTCTGATGTGGTTACCTAGCACGTGATCGAAATCTGCTCCAATCAAATTTCTTGCCATGTTTTGCACCGAAAGAATATCGTATTTTCGCTGAATAAAACCAAACTGAGCATCACTGTATCAAAGCTGTAGAAACTGTACGCGAAAAGTTGTTTATTTGTACAGCAAAAACCGAAGCCCTCGCCAGCATTTTTTTAAAATCAACAAATCCAGCCATTAAAATCGTTGGGGCAAGTCTCTTCGGCGAAACAAACTTTCTCAATGCTTTTTTGCAAAACATGGCTAGTTGCTAGCCTCGCTTTAATCACTGCAGGATCTCTCTTCGACTAACTGAAGTTTCTTTTTGACTAGGTCAATTTCAATATGAAAACCACTCCAGTATTTTATCATGGTCCATGTCAGGCATAACGGTTAAATACGGTACACATCTCTATATTAGCTACTACTCTTGAAATATGAGGTAGACTAGCTAGACTTTCTCAATAACAAAACTACTTTCTAGATTTGCTGAATAGAAATCTTTTGCTTCCCTTCAAATCTTTTATTTTTATTTTTAGTGTTAATCACTTGTTTGAGTACCTTTGGCTTCAATTTTTCTTCGGATTTTCCATCCCATCTGGCAATCGCCCATATCAACAAGTATTTTGCCATTTAACACTTTCCTAATTATTATTTTACCCGAGTGCGATGGACCAATGGGTTGTCACAAAGCACTCACAAAAATGGTAAAAGATCACAAGAAAATGAAGACTAACATTTCCGCCAACAACGAAAACCGCAAAAAATGGCAACCAAATCCTTAACCCCGAGGTCTACACATCAGCGGTTCTGATTCTCCTCTAAAATGTCTAAGCTATGGTTGTCATCTAAAGCAACCACCACAATGGTAACAAAAGAGCACAAAAGAATGAGGATGGTAATTTCTCACAAACACCAAAAATTTACTTCCGACATATGGCAACCAAAACTAAGCCACGGGGTCTTCTACACTGGATCTAGCCCACTATTGTCACATGGCAATCATTTTGTAGATACACAAGACGGTTAACGTAAAACTTGATTCTTGTATTTAACAAGACTGGTAGAAACCTGACTCAAAAAAGTCAATATCATTACAGTCCCGCAATGGTTTGAGAATGGAGCTTTATGAATTGGTTCCTCTGCCTGTAACGATGAAGCAGAACATAGCATTTAACAAGCACAATGCAACGATTAAAGCACTCAGAGTATGGTTCTCAACATAAAAAAAATGCGACATATTAACATGTCTTCATATTCTACCTGGGCAAGTTCCTGCTCAAACTCAAACACTTCTGTAAGTGATTGCTCTGCCGAACTGCGCTCCCCACCTAACAAGCTGACCAGCTGAGACATTAGCTGACGGTAAGCCTTCCTGACCTGTAATAAATAACATAAAAATATTAGATTTATGCACTACCTACTGTAAAGGTCTGAAAATAGAAACTATGGAGAGAGAGCTGGAAAAATGGTTATTTTAATTGCAAGGTCTCCTTTCACATTAAAAAAAAAGATTTTAAGCTTGTATGAACAACCAACTTTGATAAATGTAAGTACATCACTGCTCTTTTCTGCTACAATAGATGCTCTTTTTATAGACCGTCTTACAGACATTACTCTCGTAAATTTCTCTGCTGCAGCCACGTCTCTGCTGCAGCAACAGGGTAAGAGATTTGCAAACCATTCTGTGAAGGGTGGCATAGGCGTACGTGCACCTTCGGACTTGAGAAGCGGCGACCTTATTGCCCAAAAAAAAACTAAACAATTCCTAAAAGCGTGAGTGTTGTTGAAATGCACCCAGATCGAATAAAAAAAGCAAAACGTTCACAATTCTTACGTGTAACTAGACTGTTTTCATTCCAAAACTTTTAAAGGAAATAGTTAATCTCCCTCGTATGAAAAGTTTAAGAAAGTTTGAGAGCGGTTCTTTTTGAGGCCATTCAAAACGACTCTTTTCAGTCACCACAAAAACGAAAGTCTTGGTCTTGTTTTCTTTGGGTCTTTCGTCATTGTTTTATTGATAGAAGTAACATCCACGTCGTGAATTTTCATGATGCATATTTAAACGACATATGGCTTTTCCAAAACTGAATATCTGGATCCTTATAGTTTTTGACCTTAAATGGAGTGTTTCAGGGTAACAAAGTTGAAAATCTCACGGTCAATCGCGAAAACCTGACGATATAAATCAGATTTCTCATTAGAATTCCTTTCGTATGTTCCGATTGCATAAATCTACAAAATTTATTACAAAAATCACAGACCATGATTGTCAAAGCCTGCACATGCAGCGAAACGTCAAACTGTCCCTTTAACTCTGTTTTGAGAAGGCGAACCTCAGAGAAAGTAACAAACAAAGTCTGGCCTTGAAAACCTTTTATAATGTGTTCTCTTGATAATTTTTTCCCGGATCATCAACGTTTTGCCGGAAACATTACAAAAAACAAAACAAATTGAAATCTGAACGGGATTCGAACCCATGACCTCTGCGATACCGGTGCAGTGCTCTACCAACTAAGTTATCAAGCCATCTGGGAGTTGGTGGCATTGTGAGATCGTAATATACCCGTAGAAGGTGAAGAATGCAAATGAATATATGAAAGATCATATATTTGAACTGCGGAGAAGATATAAATATTTTTCAGACTTTAATTTCACAACTGCTTAACTTGTGTATATAACTGCGATGATCAACCATGTCTTTATATCTTCCTCCCAGCAGGGTTACAGGTGAGACAAATCCAAGCGGGTCAGTTTAAGAAAGGATATAGTCGTCTCACCACGTTCTTTACTCAACCCAAATAGAGTTGATATGTCCATATTCTTGTCAAGGACTTTGTATCGGAGGGCTACATAGTCTACACTTTCTGAAAGTCTTGTTCTCACGATTTTCTCTCTTTTACACCCATTTCTGGTGCAAGAACAAAAGTAAAACTTGTGATAAGAAAAAGAAATTCACATGTGTAAGTTTTATATATATACTTACTACTTCGTATGGAGTAATTATACTCACGTCTGAGTTGTAACTACTGTTGGCCAAGTATGCATCTCTTGTAATAGTGTGTGAAGTCTGATCTAGCTGAAAATTAAATTCATAAATGCGACAAAGTATAAGATCAGTTTATATGGGTAAATTAAACGGACTTTAATATTACTTTCTGCTTTGGCAAAAAAATACAAAAATACAACATGATGTCTACCCCATGGAAAGTGGTCACCAAATTAGGTTGATAAGTATTTTCCTTGAATCCAATTTTTATGCAAACAAAATACTTCTCATTGGGCATTTAGATTTGCTTGTTCTAAGAAGTTCATGCCAATTGGTTAGTGTGATGCGCACTTTTAACCTGGAGAAACATCAAACGATTCTCTGCATTCACTGAGAATCCAACTCTCTTGCACTGGAGTTAAAGCTCCTTGACTTAACCTGAACCATAAATGTTTTGCGAGGGTGATCATAATAGCTACATAATTATTTTTCATTTCAACTTAACCTAGAAAACTGAACTGGCAAATGAACAAACACTTCTGGCACTGATGTTCAATTAATATCACTATAATGGTCTTGCGAAAAAAATTGACCAAAAATTACAGATTTTAAGGTAGCATGAAAAAGCAGTAAGCAAACTAAAACTGGTTAACTTGAAACTCGTGCTTCACTCAGAAACTCAGGATGAAGATTACCTTGTGCTGCAACTAAACTCCCTACATATACATGAACAATAAAATAATGAGTTGTAATACCATTATTATGTATCGTGAAGAGTCCATAAGATCCGGTTGCACTTCAAACGTGAATAATGGTGACAGCTTAAGGTATTTGTGCATTTGAACCAAGGTCTTCATAAAATCCCATGAGTCAGAAGTCCAGGTTTTGTTGGTTATGTTCCATGAACCATATATCTGGATTATTTCAAGAAGCGGTGATCCTTTTTCACGCTCTATACGCTCATAGTTTGAGCAAGAATCATAATACATGAAGGCCTTTTGCACAGCATCATTCTAGCAAAGACAATTATATAACCATTCAGATCACTGGAACAGAAAATGGATAAATCAATGCACTGATTCAGGAAAACTGGAAGTCATATGAAACTTTCCTGGCTCAGAGTTAATATGAGGGAGTGTAAGGCATTTGTGCCACAATTTAAAAGAAAATGCAACACACCATACATGATTGTGTTTAAGGCTATATTTTATTCACTTGATTGAATCAACATGAGGTCAGGATGTGAAATTGAAATTGTTTTACTAATAATAATTAATATACGAATAATAATTGGCTGTGAGCCACTGAACTCGGATAATTATTTATGAAAGGCTGAGAGTGTATTAATTAAATAAGTAAAGCAAGTCCATTCATAGCTTACGTTCGAACATAGGCTTTTGAAATTAAAGTTACATCCAGTTGTACAGTCTCCCGCTTCTCTAGCTTCATTTAACTGACGAATGACACCATTGTTAAACATCCAAACAGATCCATGAAAGCACAAATGAGAAACCATTAATACTGACAATAATTCCCCTCAGCTTGAACAGGCTCAACAACGAATAATTTCGAGTCCATGGACTTTCACACGACTCGTGCTGTTTTAACAGCCCAGCGTTTTTGTAGAAAGCAATATAATAAATTTGTTTCACCAATCAGATAGCGATGTGGCGCGCTGGAGTAGATGATAGAGATTAGCTCAAAAGCTAGAGATTGTGAGTTTGAATCCTACTGAAAGAAATGTTTTCCTTTTATTTTTGTTTTTACTTTTTCTATTAAAATTAACGGATGTAAAAAAAAGTTAACCAAAACACAGCCTTTGCCTCTACAATGCTAACAAAAAAAAGCATTTACCAAAACAAAGCATTTGCTTTCCGATAGTAAATCATCTAAAGCTGTTAATCATCGGAGAATTCTTCCAGCACACTGATCGATCTCAAATTTAAAGTATGTTAGCCTTTTAGGTCAATCATACAGGGCGCTACTTTCATTTGAACGGGATTGCATAAATGTAATAGTGAGAACTTCACCGTGCAGAAATGATCCATGGGTACGAAACATTGCCGTAGAAACAAATCACTTATTCGATACATCTTTTCCAAATTGACGCAACCGCCTTCAGGTTAGCTCAGTTGGTAGAGCGTCGGACTACCGTGCGGGAGGTCTCGGGTTCGAGCCCAAGACCGGACCAACACTCAGGGTCTTAAAATAACTGAGGAGAATATGCTGCCTTGCAATGGCATCTGCAAATGGTTAGATATTCAAGTCTTCTCGGATAAGGACGATAAACCGTAGGCCCCGTCTCCTGCATCTTCGCTGTAATAGGCTAGCAGGGGACGTTAAAGAACCCACACACTTATCGAAAAGAGTAGGGCGCGGAGTTCCCGGTGTTGTGGTCTGGTCTTTGTTCATTGTGTTGTTGTGAATTGTTGTGCTGGGTGAGATCGCTAATGGACTGATAGCGGCTGCCAATGGCGCCTGTATATACTGATGTCTGATCTCACCCATAGTCCACTTGCTTGTAAAGCGCATTTGGATCGATAGAAAATGCGCTATATAAATTCATTATCATTCGTTTTTTTCTTCTTTTTCTGACCAAAATTAATATCAGCAGTTCATATCCTACGAGTGACTTAGAGTAATTTAGTTAAATATTTGCAAGTTAAGATACTAAACAAATGCATCTCAGATCGATGGGGAGTGCTGGGGTCAATTCGACCCTGTTTTCTCGTGGATACGGAGAAGCAGACACCAGGAAGCCTCTTTGTAGGCCAAAAATCGGTCTCTTATAATATATTTGTATTTCTAAAAGCTAGACACTAATTGCATTAACAATTTTTTATTATTTTTTTTTTAGTATATTTTCTTGCAAGAAAGTTATGGTTAGGCGAGAGTGAAATGAAAACTTACTTTGTATGATGAGAGTTGACACTTTTTCATCACTCCCTAGAATATTTCTCGCCACGCATCTATATTTCCCGGCATCCTCCAGACGAACATCTTTTATCTGCAGCACGCCACCTGAAGACACCTTGGTCCTGTTGATAGGTAACGATCCATTCACCTTGATCCAAGATAATTGAGCTGCTGGATTCCCAGAAGCCGAGCAAAAGAAAACTGCAGTGTTGCTTTCGTTGACAGTCAGTTCCGAAGCCGGGGAAATTCTTACTTTTGATACAGAAATGGATTCTCCAGGTTCACCTTTAATTCCTGGGATACCAGGTGGCCCGATATCTCCTTTAATTCCTTTTTCTCCTCTAATCCCCGGTGGCCCCACAATTCCTTGTTTTCCACTTCTGCCAGGCGGTCCCATAACTCCTTGGGAACCTTTCCTACCCCTCCTCCCTTCGTTGCCTCTGTCGCCCTTGTTTCCAGCTCTCCCCGGAGGTCCCGGCCGTCCACGTGGGCAGACATTAAAGTTTCCACGTTTTTGGCAAATCCTTAAACTGGTGGTAAACAAATCTTCCAGTACTTGTTTTATGTAGTATGAGTCATTAGCAGAAATAGGACCTGGAATGACTCGTTTGAATCTTTCGTGTTTTGTGTCGTCGTCTGCGTCTTGACTTGTGGGAGCTGTGAGACAAACCAAAAGGAAAATTAATTAAGGGAGCACCACCGTAGAGCATGACTCAAGGAAGTAAAAATCTACAAAACATATCTCGAATAACGAAAACCTGAATCCAACGGTTGCGTTTCGCTAGAAAAAAAAATTCTTCAGAAGTGCATGTACAGAAGGCATAAAAGAAATGCTACCATAGGTGAGGAAGGCATAAAGTTGTGCTGTGAATTCGAACAGTCTGGTAAACGTTTTCCAATTCTGTCATCGCGTCGTTCAAAAAAATTCTTTAAAACTAATATTTGCTGTCCCTTCATCAGTTCAGTTAATATCTTCTTCTTTTACTCTAGCAGCATTTCATAAACAAACAAAAGTAGACAAAGTACCGAGTCATAAATTTAGCAAAGTTGCCGTCAGTGGCATAATTTGTTCCTCTAGTGAGTATATATCCAATCTCAGAAAAGTCTTTCATATTGCCTCTAAGTAAAAGACACCTTGTGTGTCTCTTCTGTACTTTTCAGTTCTTAAAAGAACCAAGAAAAAAATCCTTATTAAAAGAATCTCTGGACTAACAAGTTACAAGTAATTATTTGAAACATCGTAAATTTGAACGGCGGAGAAAAATATGAAGAGATGATTCACCATCACAACTGTACACACAACGTATATGAACTTGAACCCTAAAAAAATGCTTCAGTTTTGCGTTTAACTGCGATGCCATCAATTATGTCTTCTTCAGTTCAAGTTACACCATTTGACATTTGACTTGCACACCACCAGAGAGTCCGATCCCAGAAAAGTTCTCAGCTTTTTCTTTCTGTTCCTTAATCAAATTTTTACCGGAGTACGTATCACCTCAACCCCAGAACCTAAAGGCATAGCACAAACAAGCAAACTTTAGGGCATCGCACTTCCTATTTTAAGCGCTGGAAACTAAGAGTACATCACGCAGTTTTAATGAAACCTAACCACAAGTCGTTTCCTCGAAGCTGACCTTCATTTTCGCTCCTCATAAAACGGTACTTTTATAAGAAAAGAGGTTCTAAAGTAAATGTAAGTAAATGATTCCTAAGTAAATGATTATACGCAATTTTGAAGTTATTATTTGTTTAAAATAATCCTGGATTTAGGCACGTAGCAAAACATAATGTAATTAGAATCTAGGAATTTGAAGAACGGTCTAGAAGAAAAATAATTTCTTGCTGTTTATAAGCACGATAATAAGAAAGACAATAAGGATAAAGCAAGTAATAAGGAAAAACAGCTATAACAGAGGCAGCTGACGTCTAAATTTTTTCTTTTAGTGAGAGCTTTCGAGTCATGTTCGAGACATCTCACCTTCGTTCGAAGCCTTCGTCATTGCTCCATTGGTTTCTTTTAGCTTCGGAATGACTTCCTCGACAGCCATCAACCTTTGATGGTAATCACCAAACCTCAACTCGTTCCTGATGAATCCAGCGGAGTAAAGAAGCAAACACAACGCAGATAGCACTGTGCCTGGGCTCACTGAAAAACTACGATCTTTAGAGGACATTTTAGGTGTAATTTTTAACAAGAGCTCGACTCGAGACGCGACTAAGCAAGTTTGTAATCTCACTCCAAAGATATGTCAACGCGCAACGTGAAAGCAGTCTGGTACGCAAGGTTATTTTAGGGTATCAGCAATAGGGTC